>Ga0326513_10001728_pt1 | contig 16610 bp, 22 predicted proteins | sample 2_2465_0518_D_FD_203654 | JGI IMG/M metagenome (GOLD analysis project Ga0326513, IMG submission 203654) | Bovine rumen microbial communities from UC Davis, California, United States - 2_2465_0518 | ecosystem: Host-associated > Mammals > Digestive system > Stomach > Rumen | place: USA... | reverse complement strand
GCGCATCGTGTCGGGCGGCGTCACCGGGCGCGTGACGCTGCGCTGGTTCGTGGAGTCGGTCTGGATTCCCGAGAAGGAGCCGCTCTGCACGTATGAGACGATGGCGGCGTACAAACGGCACCTGAACAACCAGATACTGCCAGCACTCGGCGACATGGACATAAGCGCGATAAAGCACCTGCACGTGCAGCGGATGATAACCTCGTGCGCCACGTGGAAGGTCGCCCGTAACGCCAAATCGACGCTGTACAACGTGCTCCAGATGGCCGTGGAGCTGGGAGCCGCGCCGTCGAACGCCGCCGCCTCTCGGTCGTTCCGCTATCCTCCGAAGGGCGAGCGGGCGGGCAGACAGCACGGCGAGTGGCTGACCAGCTTCGAGCAGCACCGGCGCCTCATCGACGCGGCGCGTGGCACGCCCGCGTTCCCGATCGTGGCCCTGGGCTTGTGCTTCGGCCTCCGCAAGGGCGAGATACTAGGGCTCGACTGGGAGGACATCGACCTGGAGGCCGGTTGGCTCCACGTGAGGCGCACCTACGTGAAGGGCGCGGACGGCCCGACGGAGAAGGAGCCGAAGACGGATAACGCCACTAGGGATATACCTATATCGGACTACGCTGCGGGCCTCCTGCGCGAGATGGGGCCGGGCTCGGGGCCGGTCGTGCACGACGCGGACGGCAACCGCGTGAGCCCGCGCTCGGCGGTCTCCATCGTGGGGCGGCTCGTCAAGTCCGGGGGCGTTCCCGAGGTCACGATACTGTCGCTGCGCCACTCGTTCGCGACCACCGCGATACGCGCCGGGGCCAACGTCATCAGCGTGTCGAAGTGGCTGGGCCACGCCTCGATAACGACCACCTTGGACCGCTACGTGAGGCCGCTGCAGCGCGACCTGAAGGCCGACGTAGCGGACGTGCTCGACGCGGGGATGGCAAATCTTGGCAACTGATTTGCGCGTTTTCCCCGGTAGATTGCGTGTAGTGCGGGGTTCGAATCCCCGTCCCTCCGCCAACGAAAAAAGGGGGGTCTACCGACAAAACTGCCGGTAAACCCCCATTTTTTAGCCGATTTTCAAGTCTTACATACGTTAAACGATTGCCAAATTTGCCCTATTTTTTCCTATGGTTTTCGATATGGATGGCAAATTTTGGCAAGCGTTTTACCTCATTTTTCTAGGCCAGCTTCTTGACGATGGCGTTCAGCGTCTTGTTGGCCGTCTTGAGCTGCGCCGTGAGGTTGTCGACCTTCTTCTCAAGCTCGATTACCTTGTTACGGGTGTCGGTCACCTTGGGCTGCATGTCCTTGCTGTAGGCCCACGCCCAGCTTAGGCACGTCCACGCGGGCTTGTTGCCCTCCTTGGTGGCGATTTCCTGATTCCAAACGTCCTGCGGAGTCATAAGCTCTCCTCTCGTGATCGTGTCCCGTAGCGTCTCCCATGCGGCGTTGCCGAAGCCCGCGTAGTACAGCGGACAGTCCTTCCGCCCCGTGTGGCAGTCGAAGTGCCGCACGACGTGGTCTGCGTCGATGCCCAGTTCGCGCATCAGCTTGCGCACGAGCCAGCGCAGCTCGGCGACCTCGTCCGTGGTGAACTGCCGCCCGTCGTTGCAGACCTCGATGCTCACGGACTCGTCGTTGCCTATGAGCTGCGTCGCGCCCGCCCATGCTCCAACTGCCCACGCCGTGTCGGTCGCGTCGAGCAGTTGGTAGATGGTCCCCCCGCCGTCGAGCACGAAGTGGTAGCTGCTCGGATGCTGGCTCGTGGCCGCGTAGGTCGCCTCCTGACGGGCGTTCGCGGTGTTCGCCGTGTAGTGGACCACGATATAGCGCGGCGCGTTTCCTCCCGGCGTGTAGTTGCCGCTGTGCGCGTGAAACTCGCGGCTGATCGTCGGCATGTGCGCCTCCTATGGTTCGATTACGACTCCGGTGTAGGTGCCCGCGTATAGGTAGAAGCCAGGCTCGGAGGTCTCGGATACGGACCCCTCTAGCAGCGACACGCCGTTGTACGGGTCGCTTAGGAAGCCATACCATCCGGGGGTCGAGGTTTCGGACACCGCGAACATCTCCGACGGGTCGTTCGGGTCTGGCAGCGTCGCGTAGAAAAAGAACCAGGGATAGTCCCCGCCCGTCGCTGCGACGACCGCATATGCCCCCGTCGGCGTGTGGTCGGAGAAGTTGGAGCACGTCACGCCGTCCGCGTCGATGGTCATGGTGCAGGTGTTCACGGTGCCGCCGCCGCCCGTCGGTATCGCCTGAATAGCGCTCACGAAGCCCGTGGGATACGTCAGGCTCGCCGACGTGCCGCCCTTCGCGCGTATCGCGTCCGCCACGCTGGTCAGGTCGGTGTCGTTGGTCAGGTAGTCCGCCATTAGAAGCTCACCCCCGATGCGCTCGGCAGCGATGCCGCCGCCCATGCGCCGTTGACGACGCGCAGTACCTTGCCGTTGTCCGATGCGCTCACGCTCGGCAGGCTCGGCGGCGATGCCCACGTGCCGTCGTTGCGCAAAAACGTCGAGGTCGAGCTGCCGAACGCGATTCCGCTGCGCTTCAGCTTCGAGCTGTCGGAGCTGTCGGCTATTACCAGCTTGTCACCGGAGGCCGCCGCAGTGTCGCTCGTGATGGCTCCCTCATTGGTGATGGAGCCGTGGTCGTGCGTCGATGCGGCGCGGCTCGTGTCCGTGGGGTGAACGTGGTTGGAGCGCGCGTAGCTCGTGCCGCTGCCGTATGACGCGGTGCCGTCCATGCTCGGGTTGGTCGTGGATGCCGTTGGCACGTCGATGGCGATATCGCCCGAGCCTAGCAGCGACGTGCTGTTGATTGTCTTGATGTTCGTTCCCGAGACGAGCGTGGCCTGATAGCCGCTGTGAGTGTGGTTGCCCACGGCGACCTGCGACGCGCCCGTGCCGGTCGGCAGGTACGCGAAGTCCACGGTGCCGCTCGTGATATCCGCGCCGCTGTGCTCGTGGCTCGTCGGCGCGTAGCCCGAGTGCGTGTGGTCGCCCAGGGCGACCGTGCCGGAGGTCGTGCCGGTGGGGATGCGGGCCACGTCGAGCGTGCCGCTCGCCACGTCGGATGCCGCGTGCAGGTGCATCGACGCGGCCTTGCCGTCGAGCGTGGTCTGCAAGCTGGTCACGTCCGCGATGGCGTGCGTGTGCGATGCCGCCGCCCTGCTCGTGTCTGTCGGGTGGACGTGGTCCTCGCGTGCGTACTTGGCGCTGGTGCCGACCGCAGCCGTGCCGTCCACGATGGGAGCGGCGGTCGCGGGCTCCACCGACGAGCCGCCCGAGGGGGCGTAGAGGTCGGTCGAGGTGCCGTCGATGCTGACCGTGGCTATCTTGGTGCCGGTGGACACGACCTGCGTGACGCTGGCCTCGCCCACGGTGTCATAGGTCACGCCCCCGACGTTGAGTTGCTTCATTACTGGCATGGTGCCTCCTCCTTAGACCGGCTCGACGGGGAACGTCTCGTCTTGCATCATGTCGAGCAGCCGTTCGTTGATGACCGTATAGACCCCGTACTCCACCGGCACCCTGTAGATTCGGTTTCGGAAGTTCACCGTCGTCTGCGTCCAGTCGAGTTCGTTGTAGCTCGCAACCGGCATATAGGTGTTGTGGGCGCGGATGCCGAACGTCGGTATCCTCACGTTGAAGTAGCTTGGAGTGCGGCTGCTCGTGCTGTTCATGCTCGGCGCGATTGCAGCCGCGCTCACGCCGTAGGTGGCGTTGTTCGCGAGCTGCAAGGTTCCCGCCGCCGTCCTGTACCCGATGAGCGCCGCGCTATATGCGCATGAGCCATACGTGCCATACGTCGTGGCCGATGGCCTGACGATTGCCCCGCTTGCGATTCGCGCCCGTGCGCCCCAGTGGTAGATGGTCGTGAAGCCGTCGTAGATAGTGTGAACCTTGCCCAGCGACGCTTCGGGGCTTGTGTACTCGTAATGTACGAAAGCATCCTCCATGACGATATAGTTGTACACGCCAAAATCTAGCGTCTCCGACGAACCGTGGTAGCCGTTGCCGATGCGATCGATGGTCGCGTTCGCATTGGCGGTCGCCGTGTAGCTCGTGACCCACGTGAGGTTCTGCGCCGTGGTCTTGGGCGTGAGCGGCCAGTTCGCGGCCTCGGTGACAGCCGCGCTCCATCGCGTCTCGCCCATCAGCTCCGCGCCGATGCCGCCCCACCATGCGTCGATTACGCCCTCGGTGTCGAGCGTGAGCTTCTTGTTCGCGGAGTCGTAGGTGCCGGTGATGGCGGCGTGGCTCCCTGATGCCGTGCCGGTAATCGGCGCGCCGCTCGCGTCGTGCGCCGTGTACCCGAGCAGTAGCGTGCCGGGGGCAACCGTGTCGGCGGTGAGGTCGAGCAGGACCTCGTTGCCGAGCTGCACCTTGTTAACGTACTGGTTGGGCATCTAGCTTGCCTCCTTTGCATACCGCCAGTGATATCCAGCGGCGGTCTTTCGCTTGCCCTTGCAGCAGTTGCAGATGTTCGGCTTGTTCGTGCCGACCGCATCCGCAGCTTCAGCTATGGAGCTGTACACCTTGCCGGTCTCGACGCACATGATCGGCACGGAGCAACGCTCTATCGTCTTGCGTCTGGCTGCTTCGGATATGCGACGTGGAGCCGATTCCTCGGCGATGTAGCGTGCGAGCAGGTCGCTGTAATACTCCATCGGCTTCGACTCGTCGTAATACGCCCAGTGGTAGCCGCCCGATGTGCGGTGCTTGCACATGCGGATGCAGCACTCCGATATCTTCGTCGCTCCGGTTGCTTCCGCTGCTTGGGTCATTGTCTTATAGACCTCTAGGGTTTCAAGACATATCACGCTCCGGGCTTTCGGGTTGGTCTCGCCGTGCATGTGCGCGGTGATCTTTGCTGCGTGCTCTGCCGACAAGTGTTTGCCCGCATGCCACGGAACATCCCCACCTGGCGTGATGTTATAACCGTGGCTTCGCTCGGTTGCCCGATGCTCGGCTATCAGTCGCTTTTCGGCTTCTTTGGCTTCGTTTTCCGTCAGTCCGTCGAGAAGAACTTCGTGCTTGAAATTGTCCCAGCCGTACTTCTGAATGGCCCGAGTGAATACAAGGTTGGTACTATAACCGTCACCATGCCTCCACCTTCGCTCCGGCTTAAGCATAGTAATGCCGATATACACCTTGCCATTTGGCGCTGTATGTCTGTAAACGCAATACATTGCTACGAACCAGCGATGGTGCAAGTGACGCCGCCCTGGGCATTGTCCGTGCGGGTGACGGGGATGGCGGCGATGGTCACTTGAGTCAGGTAGTTGTACGTGGGCGAATCCGGGACGATGACCTGCTGCGCCGTGGAGGGCGTGGCCGTCTTGGCCTGCGCATGAACATCTTCCGAACCGCTCATAGTGCCGGTGATATCGAGAATCTGCACGCCCTGGCGAACGTTGTTCGCCACAAGGTTAGTGGCGGAAGTCGAGTCGATGACCGCCTTGGCCGAGCCGTCCGAATAACCGGCCGGGATGGTCGTACCCGCCTTGCTGGACACGGTAACATTCGTGCCGCCGTTGTTCGGCATGGAGCCGGTGATCTTGTTGCCGTTCACGTAGGCGGTCTTGGTGTTGAGTATCTCGGCGGCCGCAGCCGTCGCGTCGCTCGTGTCGGCGTCGTAGGTGCACGAGCCCTGGACGCGCTCGCCGGACTTGAGGTGGAAGTACTTGCCCGTCTGCACGTCGGCAGCGGTCGCGGTGTCGCTCGTCAGGTCGATGAGCGTGTCGCCGCCATAAACGACTTTGTTCACGTACTGGTTCGCCACTGGGGGCCTCCTAACCTATCGTGGCGGTGTATCCGCCGCTCTCATTGCTCGTCAGCAGATACGGCACCGCATCTACTGTCAGGTCCTGCGTCATGCGCTTGCCCATCGTGGGGAGCACCTGCTCGAACCACGCCTCGGGCACGACCGTGTACGGGCCGGGATAGGCCGGCAGCGCCGACCCTCCCCCACCGGTGACGGCCATCGCCAGCGCCGGCGCGCCGGCCACGTGCATCGGGACGGGCCGCCCCGCATGCACGCGCATCTTGACCTTTCTAGGCATCTATCTCACCCTCCAGCAGGATGCGCGACACGCTGAACTGGACCACGTCGGTGGCGATGGCATCGCCGTCCTTGATTGCCCGGATCTGCGCCTCGCACGTCCCCACGGACAGCGCCAGCGTGTCCTCCTGGGCCAGCGGCGCGGTCACGGTCGTGGTGCCGGCCTCCGCGTCGTACTCGATGACGAGCTGGCCGGTGACCTTCGTCAACGGCTCGTCCATGCCCGCCGTGCGCATCGTCAGGTAGACGCTCCACCCCGTGAGGTCGGCGTCCATGACCTCGAACTCCAGCGAGGGGGTCGTGCCCCTCGTCACCTGCGCCCTACAGCTCATCGCCATCGCCTCCCATCAGCGGCGACCTGCCGTCGTTGGCCTCCGGGATGCCGGCCAGCGATGTCAGCATCGAGAGCACGAAGCCCCCCGCCGCCATGCTGAACACGGCGATCCAGTTGACCTCGCCGACCAGGAAGGCCGACGTGGGCAGCGCCGCGATGGCGGTCTGCGCGGCCGTGCGCAGGGCGCGGATGCACGCGCACCTAATCCAGTCCTTCATGACTCACCTCGCTATCCAGATGTCCGAATCCTCCAGTTCGCGGTACATGCCCGTGATGGTGCCGTTGCCACCGAGGCCGTGGTATGCCTCGTACATCTCGTCAAGCTCGCGCTTGCGCTCCACGGTCAGGCTCTTGCCCTGATTGTGGTACTTGTCGTAGAAGTTCACGATCGAGCTTCGGAGCAGCGCCTTCATGCCCAGGGCTATCGCGTCGTCGCGCTCGGAACGCTCGCGCTCCAGCCGCATGAGCAGCTCGTGGCGCTCGTCGTCCTCCTTGCGGCGACGTGCCGCCCGCGTCTCGATGATCGCGACGGCCACCGCCGCCACCCCCGCGATGACCGCGCATATTACCGTTTCCATGTCTTGCCCCCTAGTTCCAAACCGCGAGCCATCTGACCCACGGCGAGCCCGTATTCGACCCTGCGTTGTAGCAGCGAACGTAGAATCCCGTGTAGCCGTTTGTGCTGTCGCCGATGAGGTTGTAGCCGAATCTCAAGTCGCGCATGTGCCACGTTGACGGCGTGCTGCCGATGGTGAAGAACACGGACGGCGAGCTGCCGGTTATCGCGCTCGGGAACGTCACCTGCGCACGGTCGGCCTCCGGGGTTTCGCCATTTGCAACGACCGTCACCTGCACGGAGCCCGTGAGCATCTTCGCCGCGAACGTCGCCGTGCCGCCCGAGTAGGCCATAGTGAGGCCGGTGCCAGCGGCAACCTTGACGCTCGCCTCGCGCACCGTGACGCTCCACGCGCCCGTGTTGGTCAGCTTGTAGACGTATACCTGGTCGCCCTGCTGGCTGGCCGTGTGGCTCGACACGGAGCGGTAATACTGAAACTCGACGTTGGCGGGCGCGTCGGCGTTGTTGACATAGGCCATGAACGCCAACCGCGTCTGCGAGCCCGTGGCCGGGTTGCTGTTGCTCGATGCACGGCAATAGACCACGGAGTTCGTGTTGTAGGCGGCTAGGAAGTCGGCCCATGTGCTATGCCCATACGAGAGTATCTGCATCGGGTGGATGTTGTCGGCGGTCACGCTGCCGGACACGGTCACGCTGCCGGACACGGTGAGCGCGCCGTCGATGGTCGCCTGCTTCGCGTAGATCTTCGGGTCGGTCCATCCGGCGTCGTCCTTCGCGACCGCCGCGTCGGTCAGGTCGGTCATCCTGCCGAAGCTGTACGTGGAGGCCGAGGGGTCGTCCAGGTGGTACTCGCAGCCGGTGACGTAGGTCGTGGCCTCGATGTCGTCGCAGCTCACGTCCACGCGCTGCCCGATCGCGATGGCGTCCACGTCGAAGCCCGCGTCGGAGAGGTCCACCGCCGATGCCTCGACGGTCTGCTCCACGGCCAGCGCCTCGACGGCCGCCGTGGCCTTGCTGCGCAGTATCGACGAGACGGTCACGTCCTCCCACTGCCTGACCTGCGCGTGCCAGCCGTAAGCATCCGCCAGCGGCTTGTTGTAGAGGTAGTCGCCCTTGCGCCAGACGTTGCCCGAGACGAGCCCGTCTGGGCCGCTCGGCATCCGCACGAGCGTGCCGTCTTCCTGCTCCGCGCCTATCGGCATAATGGCAGTGACGAGCTGCGCGCCGTCGAGCGTCGAGGCCAGGTCGAGCAGGTTGGAGCCCTTCGCGATTGGTTGCGAGCCGGAGGCCTCCGGCTCCGCCAGCCAGTCGAGGTAGCGCAGCCCGTCCTCGTGGCGGATCTGCAGCACGCCGCCCGTGGAGCTCTCCACGGTCTTGGACAGCAACTCGGACAGCAGCGGCGAGGGACGCTCGTTGCCGCGCACGATGTAGTCGTTGCTATCGTCCACGGTGACCTTGCCCACCGCGAAGCCCTGCCCGCACTGGGCGGTGTAGGCCGCGACGAAGGACTGGAGGAACTGCGCCGGGGTGCCGCTGAAGTCGTACTCGGGCATGACCGCGTCCGCGAGGTACGCCAGCTCGCCCTCCACCGTCACGTCGCACGTGGCGGTCAGCGGGTGGGTCTCCACGGCCAGCACACGCCCGTATGAGACGGGGTTGCCGTCACGTTCGACTCTCACCCGCCCCGTGAGCACCGCGCCCCTCACAGAGGCGTACAGCGCGTGGTCGGGCGTGATGGCGAACGTGAGCTGGTCGGCCGCGTTGACCTGCTGCACGAGCATGGGGCTGGCCACGGTGATGCCGATTGACGGGTCGTGCAGCGTCTCATCGTCCAGGAGGATTCGCCACATGCTACACCGTCCCCTTGTCGTAGACGAGCGTCGCGTCGTCGTCTCCGAAGATGCGGTACGACAGCTCGTCGTCTATCTGCTTGGTGATGATGCCCGACGTGGGCATGTTGACCGTCTCGCCGTCGATGACGAGCTGCACGGGGCAGGTCGTGGTCAGGTCGATGCGCGTGGGCATGTCGCCGACGTCTACCTGCGCGGTCTGCAGCGGCCACTCGTACAGGTCGAGCTGCAGGGGCTTCATGCCGTATTCTGAAAACCCGTAGGCCCGCAGGTGCGTCGCGCCGACGGCCAGCCACCACGGGTCGTCCAGCCTGACCGTGCTCTCGCCGACGTAGGATGCGGTCGAGCCGCTGGTCACGTCCAGCTCGACCAGCTCGCTGGCGCCGAAGGCGTTGATGCGCAGCGCGTTGGCGAGCGAGCCGGAGCTGTACAGCGGCGTGGCCAGCCTGAATCCGTTGAGCGCGCCCGCCGCGTCGCTCCACGCGGTCTCGGTGCCCGAGCCCGACATGATGCCGAACGTGGACACGCGCCCGGTGATGTCGTAGGCCGTCATCTCGACGCCCGCGACCATGTAGCCCTGCGGTAGCCCCTCGATTCCAGTAGGCACGAGGTCGGCCGGGTCGAACCACTCGATGCGGGTCCCGGGCGACACCGTGCGGCGGTCGAACGACGAGCCGTCGAGCAGCCCGTCGGTGAGGATCGGCAGCGTGCCGCCCTGGGCGAACGCCTCCATCGTGCCGTCGTTGCCCGGGCAGTCCACGTATACGCCGACCTTGGCCGTGGAGTCGGTGACCATCATGCCGAGGTCCTGGATGCGGTTGGTGCCGGACGGGCAGACAGCCACGAGCCGGTATGACGTCGTGAGGGCCGTCCCGGAGGGCGCTGCAGCGCGCACCTGGCCGTTGCCGTCATCGACCCACCACGTGCCGGGCGCGTCCTCCGTCCACGAGCCGCCGGAAGGCTTGGAGAAGCCGCGCCACGCCACGGTCTTGCCGTACACGTGCAGGTTGTCGGTCGGCGACGCGACGATCGCGACGAGGCTGGGCACCTTGCCCGCGTATGTCAGGCGCTCCGTCGTGTTGTAGGTCGAGTCGGCGGGCTGCGTCACGACTATGTCCATGCGGGTGTAGGCCGTCGAGCCGTCCAGCCCGTCCCCGTTGGCGTAGGTGGTCGGCGTGCCGGCCTCCAGCGTGACGGTCTCGGTGCCGTAGTAAATCCACGGCTGCGCATCGACGGTCAGCTTCACGACCGCCGCCTCGCCGGGGTAGGTGACCGCGCCGAGTGCCACGCGCCCGACGTACCAGCCCTGCACGGGCGGGTTGCCCGGAAGGATGTTGTCGGGCGTCTCCACGCGGCACATGACGCCGTGGATGGCGCGGCGCATCGCGCGAACTGCCGCGACCGCCGCTGGGTGGTCGGATGCCGTGATGCTGATGGTCATGTCTATCTTGCGGTTGCCGTAGAGCGGCCTGCCCGCCACCGATTCCGTGAGGTCGAGCGCGCCGTCGCGGGCGGGCACGTTCACGGCGATGGTCTTGACGGCGGGCATCTTCTCGTCCAGCTCGGACAGGAACATCCCCGCCGCGTCGCTCGTCTGCCAGAGCAGCGTCCCGCCCGCGTCCTTGAAGCGGACGGTGCCGCCGTTGGTGTTGTTAAGCATAGTTGGCAACTCCCCTCCGGTTCATGGCGTGGCGGTTGCCGAGCGCCCGGTCGGTCGCGCCGACCGTCGATGCGACCAGCTCGCGCTTGTCGAGGTAGACGTTGCTGTCCTTCGCGAGAAGCGCCTGGAGCAGCCCGATGACCTCCGTCATGTCGGCCCCGGCCTCCTCGCGCACGATCTCGCGTAGCATCGGCTCCGGGGCCACGACCTCTCGGCCGGCCTCGCCGACGCCGATTACCTGCGGGCTGTCGAAGACGCCGCCGGTGGCGTACCACTCGACCTTGGGCAGGTTGACCTTGGTGTTGAGGAAGTCGACCGGCACGAGCGTGACGTGGGGCTGCGGGAACTTGAAGTCTCCCACGGCCTTGCGCATCTGCCCGCCCATGCCGCTGTATGCGTTCACGATCTGGCCGGGCTTCGACTTGATGTCGGCGGTCGCGCTGTCGATGGGCTGCTTCATGTTGTAGGCCGCCGACTGGAACGCCGCGCCGGTTTGCTGCGCCATACCCGGAAATTGCATGATGGACGTTATCTGCTTGGCCTGCGTCTGCGTCTGCGTGGTCGTGGTCGCCATGCCGGTCTTGACCGTGTTCGGGACGTTCTTGGTGAACGTCTGCCCGGTGGCCTTCTCGATGGCCGTCCAGTTGCCGGTGTACACGCCCAGCATCATGTTGCCGTAGTTGGCGGATGCCTGCACGGATGCCTTCATGCCGTCGCCGATGATGCCGCCGATCTTGTCCCACGCCCCCGCGATGAATTCCAGCGCGCCGGTGACGAAGTCCACGATGCCCTGGAACGCGTCGCGGATGCCCTCGATGATGGGGCCGAACACGCTGCCGAGCCACTCGCCGAACGGCGCGAGCACGTTGTCCCACAGCCACCCTACCGCGTCGCACAGCGTCCCGATGACGGTGGCGACCGCGCCGAACGCCGCGCCGAGCACGCCGCCGAGTATCTCGGCCAGCTTCTCAAGCACGGGCTGGATGGCCTTGACCACCGGGGCCAGCTTCTTGCCTATCTCGGTCGCGAAGTCGCGCAGCCCCTTGACGGCGGGCACGACGTAGTTGGTCAGGAAGTCCGCCAGGGCGCTCACGATGGGCTCGAATATCTCGGCCATCGCAAGGGTGACGTTCTGCCACGCCAACCCCATCTTCTCGGACACGGTCAGCGTATCGTTGTACACGGTGTCGAGCGAGTCGGAGGACGCGCCCTCGATGGCCTTGTACATGGTCTCGAAGTCTAGCTGGCCCTGCTTGGCCGCATCGTACATGGCGATGCCGGCGCGGGAGCCGAACAGCTCCACCGCCCCCGCCGCGTCGATGGTGCCGTTGCGCACGCCCGCGACGAACTCGGAGAAGCCCGTCTTGGCGTCCTTGCCCTCCTTGGCCCAGTTCGCGATGCCGCGCTTCATGGCGGCTAGAACCTGCGAGGACTCCACGCCCGCGCGCTCGAAGTTGGCGAGCATGGCGATGGCCTCGTCGGTGGAGAATCCTAGTTGTCTGAAGCTCGCGGCGTTGGCGGTCACGGAGGTCGCCAGCTTCGACACGTCGATGCCGGACTGCTGCGCCGCCACGGTCAGCTTCCCGAGCACGGTGTCGTACTCCGACGCGCTGATGCCCGCGTTGTTCATCATGCGGGTCACGTCCTGGACGGCCTTCTTGGCGTCCACGTTGTTGACCTTCGCGAACTTCATGGTCTGCTCGGAGGCTTTCTGGAGGGCCTTGTCGTTGAGGCCCAGGCGGGTGTTCAACTCGCCCACGGCGGCTCCGATGTCGCCGAAGTCCCCCACGACGTTAGAGGCCACGTCCTTGTAGACGCCGACGAGCGCCTTCGCGGACTCGCCGGTCGCGCCGGTGGCCTTGATGACGTTGTTGGCGCCCTCCTCGACCTGGGCGAACGCGTCGAAGCCCGCCTTGCCGATGGCCACGAGCGCCGCGCCCGCCGCGATGGCGGCCGCCTTCCCGAAGCCTATCCCGAACTTGGAGCCGGCGTCCTTGCCGTCGGGCACGGACTTCTCGACCTCGCCCTTGAACGACGAGTCGAGCTTCGGCTTGATTAGCAGATGGGCTACGCCGACCTGCTGGCCGTCAGACATGCGGGACCACCTCCTCCCTTGTCCTGCGGGGCCTCGACAGCGCGGCGAGCAGGGCGTCGCGCTCCATCGCCTGCGCCGGAAGCCCCCGGCTGTTCTTCTTGTTGGCCCACGAGGGGCCGACGAGCTTGGGCCTCGGCCCGCGCTTCCTGCGGTCCGAGAGCGACCATATGAGGCCGTTCAGGGAGTTGATGAGGTTGGCGGACAGCATGCGGTCGCCCGTCCACCAGGAGTCCCTGTCATAGGCCATGCGCCACCGGCAGTCCTGCGGCAGCTGCGCGACGAGGGCCGCGACGAAGGGGGCCGGATAAGCCCCCTCCATCGCGTGGTCGATGCAAACGCCGTAGGTCTCCATGAGGTCTGCGGCAAGCTCGTCTGGTCGCTCGCACATCAGCTGTGCGAGCAGCTTCAGTTTTTTGGGACGGCCTTGCTCACGGCCTCGGACAGCAGCTCGATCATCTCGCTCGCGGTCGCGTCGGGCCTCGCGGCCTCCACGTCGGCGAGGTTGGGGATGATGGCCTCGTAATAGGCGATCATGTCGCCCAGCTTCTCGGCGTCCGACCTCGTATCGGACTGCATGCGGGCCGCGCACTTGACGCCGGCCCACGATTGCATGTAGGCGAGGTCGACGGCGATCTCGACGCCATCGACCTTTACCTTCTTGATGTTGCCCTCAGCCATGCCGGCCCTCCTATTAGACCTCGCAGACGTACTCGGTCATGGTCACGCCGTTGGTGTCGGCGATGCAGTTCAGCGTCGCCTCGCGCCCGGCGAAGTCCTGGCCATTGCCGGTCATGTCGCCGCGCTCGGTGAGCTGCACGGTCGCGCAGTAGCGCGCCACCGCGCCCGAGTACGGGACGGTCTCGATGACGATGTTGACCGGGTCGAGCGTCTGGCCGTGGTGCTTGATGGTCAGGTCGCCGTCCACGACGGTCACCGCGTCGGCGCCCCACATGAGCTTCGCGACCTCCTCGTTGCACTCGACGGGGGTGAATCGGATCTGCTCGGTGTACTCGGTGCGGATGATGCGGACCTCCTTGCGGCCCTCCCAGGCGCGCAGCGAGTTGTTCGACGAGGACTCGGTGATGGTGATGCCGTCGTCGCTCGTGAAGCCGAGGCACTTGTACGCGGTCACGAGGGCCGTGGTGCCGTCCGTCGGCAGCGGCGTCGTGGTCGGCGCGACGTAGATGGCGCCCGTCACGAGCGCGGAGCCGACCTGGACCTTCGAGGTGTCAGGTGCTGCCATTTCTGGCCTCCTTCTCTAATCAGATTTCAAGCTGGCATGCCACGTCCAGCGCGAGCTGGTAGCGCGGCATTCTCGTGCCCTCGTCCCAGAACGGGTACGGGCCGGTGTCGATGCGCACCGAGTGGACGCCGGCGGGCGGGTTCGCCGTGACGATGGCGAGCCGCAGGTCGTTCGCTGCGGCCTCCGCGTCCGTCTCGGTCTCGGCCCACACCTGCACGGCGATGGACGCGTGGTCCACGTAGCTGCCGACGCCTCCCCCCGTCCGCTCGACCGTGACGAACACGGCGGGCGGGTTGACGGGCGGGTGCGTGCACGCCCGGAATCCGAGCGACGCGATCCACGCGACCATGGCCTCGGTGATGCTGAAAGCGGCCATATCTACCCCCTAGACTTGAGCAGCGTGTTGTTCTCGTGGTTGTCCTTCATGGCGGCGTAGTTGCCCGTGTAGACGATGCCGACCGGGTAGCCCTTGCCGTAGGTCTTGACGTCGTGGCCGTAGACCGGCTGCGTGTCGCCCACGGGGGGCTTCTTGTGGTCCCGGTAGTACAGGCCGGTGCGGTAGCCCGACGAGAGCGCGTTGGCCCTCGCCGCCGTCTGCTCCGTGATGGAGCGTATCTGGTCGGCGGAGCCGGACACCGCTATGACCAGGGCGTCGTCGTCCCATTCGATGTCAGCCATGGGCGGCCTCCACCTCCACGGGGCGGTCCCACTTGCCCGGCGTGTTGACGTCCATGTAGGGCCTCGGGTCGCCGATGACGCGGTACGTCCCGCCCCACGGCGCCGGAAGGGTGACGGAGCACCCCTCCAGCGTCGCCGTGTAGGTCTTCGGGAAGTGCAGCGTGTAGGCGACCGTGACGCCCTCTGGACGCGAGGCCTCCATGTCTGCGGTCGCTCCCGGCGCGATGACCACGCCGGACACCGTCTCGGGGACGGCCTCGCCCGGCACGTCGTTGCCGAAGCGGTCGCGCGTGGGCGCCCCCGGCCGCAGGACCGTGACCTCCGCGCCCCTAATCATGGCGTCCTCCCAGCGGAGCCCACCCGACGCGCCCGCCGCCGATGTGCAGCAGGCGCTTCTCGTTGCGGGTGAGGTACATGTCGCCGGATGAGTTGGAGTACGTCCACGACTGGGTGTAGGGGCCCGCGGTCATCGACGCCTGCGACACGCCGAGGTTGTCGGCCTCGGTCGCCGCCATCGCCCTGATGACCATCGAGCAGCACACGGAGCGCAGGATGTCGCCCTGCGTCGGGCTGCACGGGTCAACCTCGACGAGCGCCGCGAGCATCGCGGACGCGTCCCCGAGGAGCACGTCCGCGCGCTGGGCCTCGTCTGCCGTCAGGGGCCTCCAACGGGCCTCGACGTCCTTCACGTCCGCGAATGCCATCTAGTCCTCCTTCTTCGGCGCGCGCTTCCGCGCGGGCTTCTTCTCCTCGACGGGTTCGAGGTTCGGATTGGCCGCCATCATCTCGGCGACCTGGTCGGAGGGCTCGTAGATGGTCCCGGTGCGCTTGTCGCGGAATTTCATGGCCGCCTCCTAGAACTTGAAGATGAGGTCGGGGGTGACGGCCGTGGTGCCGTAGCTGTAGAAGATGCCGAAAGCGATGGCGTTGGACAGCGGGATCTTCTGGGCCGGGGCGACCGTGGGGAGCACGGGCTGCGCGATGGAGCCCTCGGCGAGGCAGACGCCCTTGGTGCCGGCGGGCAGGTAGACCGAGCTATAGACCTTCACGCCGTGGAAGGTGCCGAACGACTCGGAGTTGCCGTCGTGGCTGACGGCGTCGAAGTAGCTGCGGAGCTTGCCGTACTCGGCGGGCGAGAGGACGAGGGCGATCATGTCGCGCTCGACGCCGTCCACGAAGTTGTTGGAGACGGTCTCCACCGACTGGATGAGCTCCTCGGCGACCTCCTCGGCGGTGGTGCCGGTCGGGGTGACGGCGGTGCCGGCGCTGACGGCGGCGGCGAAGAAAGCCTTCTCCAGCTCGCGGATCATCGACTTCTGGGCGCTCGCGGCCTCGCGCTCGATGAGGGCGTCCACGCCGTAGAGGGTGACGTCCTTCTGCTCGGCCTCGACCACGATCTCCTTGTCCACGTTGACCGGGACGGTGACCGGGGTGGCCTTGATTGCCTGGCCCGCGCCGCCGGTGCGGGCGGTGCCGTAGGCGTTGGAGGTCTTGTTCTCGAAGCGCTTGGCCTCGTAGGTGCCGGCGCCGGGGGTGCCGGACAGGTCGTTGTTCTTCAGCTGCTGGCTGATGCAGTTCTTCTGCACGTTGGCGATGACCGCGCCGTACTTCTCGGCGAGGTAGTCGTTGCCAGTGGTGGAAAGCAGGATGTTGAGCGATGCGATACGTGCCATTTTCTGGCCTCCTTAGAAGATAATCGGGATTTCCGTCTTGGCGGCGGCGGCCTTCGTCCCGCCGTCGTCGGTCCTCGTCGGGTATGCCGGCATGAGCTTCTTGAGCTTGGCGACCTGCTCGGCCAGCTCCTCGCCGTCCTTGCCGGAGAGCATCGACACGATGTCGGGGCTGATGCCCTCGTCCACCGCGATCTTCGCGATGGCCTCCGTCCGCGCGGCCCTGGCCTTCAGCTCGGCCAGCTCCTGTTCCGCCTTCTCCGCCCGCTTGTTGGCCCTCTCCTGCTCGGAGAGCTGCTCGGCCTTCAGCTTTTCCAGCTCGCCGGCCGCCGACTGGTTGCCCTTGGCCTTCTTCTCCCACTCGCGGGAGTGCTCGCGCATGGCCTCGTACTTGGCCTTCCAGTCGGTCTCCTCCTGCGTCGCCTCGGGCTGCTCGGCCTTCGGCTCGG
>Ga0326513_10001726_pt1 | contig 16614 bp, 31 predicted proteins | sample 2_2465_0518_D_FD_203654 | JGI IMG/M metagenome (GOLD analysis project Ga0326513, IMG submission 203654) | Bovine rumen microbial communities from UC Davis, California, United States - 2_2465_0518 | ecosystem: Host-associated > Mammals > Digestive system > Stomach > Rumen | place: USA... | reverse complement strand
TCAAAAAGAAAACTACCGCAGCGGTTCATTTTGAGAAGGTCGAAAGTTTTCAACATACCCCCCGGGGTAGCGAGTGCCTCCCGGGCAAGTTCGGAAAATGTTTTCAACGCCTCGACAGTCTCCTGATATTCCGCCTCATATAGGCGATGGACGGCTCTGTGGTGAGCCTCGGTAAGATATATCAGATTACTTTGCTGTAATCGCAGTCGGTAGTCGTTTATCAGCGGTACGATGTGATGTACCGTAAATCCATATTCGATTTTTTTCTCACAGAAAAGACTTATCAAATCCAGCCCGAAACAAGAAGAAATGCACTTGTTTCTTGCTTTTTCCCAGTCAGCTGTGAGGTAGAATTTTTTAATCTCGGCATTATAAGCTCCGAGAGGATTGACTCTGTCTCGCTTGTAGCAGCTGCAAGCCTCTCCGACTTGGAGCTTTCTGCCACAGCGTGAGCATAGCTTTGATAACATAGCTTTGTGTGCATATCAGCCCGAGCTGCAACTCGGGCTCTCTGTCTTTGAAAAAATCTTTGAAAAGGTGGTGCTTTTGCACTGGTGCAAGCTGAGAGTGCCGACCTCTCCGCACAGGTGTCCACCCTGCGTTGGTACCGCCGCCTGCATAGCCGCCGAAGCGGCTGTTGATAAGGTTATCGGGCTTACTGCCGCCCTGGTTGCAGAGACCGGGCTCGGACCGGCGACCTCAAGGTTATGAGCCTTGCGAGCTACCACTGCTCCACTCTGCCAGATGCGGGCGCTGCTGCGTCCGCAAAGGGGATGATGAATTCCGATAAGGAGCGAAAGTAGGCGGAGGCTGCCGAGCGTCTCCGCATACCGTAAAGGAAACGCCCGGTAAGGTAGCCCTACGATGGATCCGCCTGCCTTTCTTATTTTCACTTTAGCACATTTAAGACCGATATACAAGGGAGAAAACAGGTGTTAACAGGTATATTACAAAAAATATTTTGGAAAATGTGCCGCAAAAAGTTTCAAAGCTCTTTCTCTAAGTGTCGTGCGCACGTTTTTCTCGTCTTTAAGTCCGAGGGCGGCAGCTACCATTTCCCAGCTCTTGCCGCGAATATAGTACTCTGTGAGGAGTGTACTGAGCCTATGATCTCCTATCTGCTGTATCTCGTCACGAATTCTGAGCTTTAATTCTTTGCATCGTAATAGATCAGCTTCTATGTGCTGCTTCAGCTCTTCTGCGTATTCAGTGTCTTTCTCTTTCTCAGCGTCGTGTAGTTCTCCTGCCAGTGAGCTTATACGCAAGTCTATATTCTTGACCTGCATAAGATATTCTTCTGGTGTCATGTGTTTTTCCTCCTTTCTTTGTCGGACGTGTTCGTAAAAATCACAGCGGCTTTCATCGCCGCCACAGTTGCAGATATCACGCTCGGGAGTGCCATAGCATACTCCCTCCTCGCTTTCCCAACACTTACAGAGTTGCATTGTCCTCTCCTCCTATCGTGATGACCTCGCAGGGGTGATTGCTATACTTGCAGCGTGCACACTTGCCGCGGGCACGATTGATCTCGACGGCACGGTTCCGAGCCTCGAAGAACTCTTTCTCGGTCTTGTGGAAGGAGCAGAGCTGCCGAGAGCGGGTGCCTGTGCATTGTTCATTCAGTATGCTGCACTTGTTCAACTTCCCGGGTGTCAGGAAGTAGCAGGTCTCTTTTTCGTCGTTCACGCTTCCTCACCTGCCTGACGTTTAGTAAGCGCGTAAACTCGGTATAGTGTTTCAATAAAAACACGATCTTCAACTATTATCGGCATAACAAGTCCGCCGAGACACATTCCTTCGTTAATTCCGATTATGCCTCCTATCTGAACCGGATCGTCCCTGAACCAGAACGACAGCAGGCTGTCATCATCGAACGGCCTGAGGTATTTCTCCTGAATAAAGAATATCTTTCCTTCGCCGATAAGAGGAATGAGGGACTTGCCGCTCCAGTTCAGAGTTATCTTCATGCGATCAAGCTGATACATATCGCGGAAAGTATCATCTTCGGAGAGCCTCATTGTCGGAAAGTCGTCGAATGTGAACTTGTCCCATGCGTCATCACTCACGCCGAGAAGCGTCTGAACTGCACTCTCTGAAAGCGGTGGAAGATTGTAGACAGGATAGAGGCTGCTGGAGTCTCCTACCCACTGTGCAGCTTGCCCGTGTCTGATCTGCACGGATTTGTGCTGCTTCATGAGTGAAAAAAGCTTATTCAGTTTCATTGATATCTCCTTTCGGTATTGTCGGAGGTAGCTTCAGATAATCCTCGATGAGGTTCTTTGCTTCCTCCCAGTCATAGGCTACGGCTGTCAGGTGTCCTACAGTACGCAGGGCCCTCAGCCATTTCTTTTGATTTTCGGTCGGACGGTTCGGCTTTACCTTCATTTCGATATACAAGCCAATATATCCGCCGTGAGCTGTCGGAAGGCAGACATCAGGAACGCCGGACTTGAGACCCTGCGCTTTCAGCCGTCCTCCTGTCGCCTTGCTTCGCTTACCCTCGTTCGGGATATGATACATCAGCGAGAGTTCCGGGTACTGTCCTTCTGCGAAGGCTGCCCAGCGGAAGAGGAAGGTCTGCTCGTTTTCTTCTTTCGTTTGTTGCACCATGCAGCTCCTTTCTTGTAGTAGCGGGCGTAGATGTATACGCCGCCGTTAGTGTCATTGTATACTACCTGAGCCTGTGAAAAATGATATCCCTCATAAAGTTTTTCGAACTCAGCGCGGTTCTCAGTGTCCTTGGCGAGCTCTACGATCTTGCGCTTGCTGAAACGGTTGTCCCTCTGCTTCGGTGGAGGATCTATCAGGTTCCGAGAGCGTGTATACTTTTTCTTGCCTGCAAACTCACGAGCCTGCTTGAGCATATAGCGAGTGAGAGAAGCGATGCCGTTCTCGTCGAAGATCAGGATATCAGTCCCGACGATGCCGAGACCCCAGAGCTGAACAAGATCAAAGACTGAGATATCACCGCTCATTATCAGATGATGATGATATCTGCCTGATCGAGAGCCCTTCTCGGTGACTGCTATGTACTTCAGCTCAGAGAGTCCGTTCCGCTCTCTGTATCTCTTCACCCTGCGCAGGAAGTTCCTCAGCTCGCGAGCTGCCTCTTCATCTGTCTGAGGAAGGTTAGCTTGTGAGTAGGTGAGCTCGACTTTCAGATCATGATCCGTGAAGTTGGCATTCGCTATCCTGATCAGCTTGCTCTCCGCATATATATCATTGAGCTTCTGCTGAGTCTCCGAGGTAGGCTTTGCTTTCTTTCTTCTGCAAGGCGCTTTTGTATACACAGGGTATATATTGACTTCCATATAGTCGCCACACTCATATCGGGTCTCTCTGTACCAACTTCTCATTTTCCTCCGCTCCTCTCGGTGGTCGTAAATATAAGATAGATTACAAGCTCGTATTCCCGAGCTTCACGGGACTGCTTTTTTCACTATATAATAGTATAGGTATGCGGCTGCTCAGCTGGCAGCCGCTTCTCTTTTTATCTTCGCAGCGTGTTCAAATTCCGCTTGCTTCATGTTCCAATAGTCTCTTGCAGAGTCCTCAGTTATGTATGGTGTGCTGACTTCAGCTCCACACTTCACACACTGTACTGTAACTCTCAGCTCAGAGTCACGAACATACTTTACTTTCCTGCCACCGCAGTAAAAGCAGTTTTTCACTTTACCACTCCTCTCTATAAAGTTCATCATAATCATCTTCTTCTGGCTCCATTCCGAGACCTGCTTCGGCTCGAAGCTCTTCAAGTTTATTCTCAGCGATGCGGCCTGCAAGTGATAAGCCTATCACAAATCCTGCTATCGCGCATATAGCACATAAGATCACTATTATCACTTTTCTTCATCTCCTATCCATTCATTCCAGGCAATAGCAGCCTGCTCCGCGGTCTCAAACTCACCGCTGATGCACTCAGGATCAAATGTACCCGCTACGTCGAGCTTGACTCCGAACGCCATGCTGCAATCGGGACAGTGCACTATCCAGCCGCCGCTGGCGGTCTGGTGCCGCTCTACGGAACTTCCGCAGCGGCAGCGTTTCATTTTTGTTGGCTTCATTTTATCCTCCCATATCAGGGCACGGGCAATCCCAGTCCCAATCATCGTATTTTATCTCTTCGTCCTGGCGTATCTCGCCATCAACTATCTCAACAATTTGACTAAATCTCATACCTCGTTCAAATCCTTGTATTTTTATATCTACGTTAAACTCTTTGCAGGTTTCAAGTAAATTGTCAGATAGTATCGCCCACGCCTGTTTAAATGGCATTGTTATAATCGCTTTATCGTCTGGTTCATCGACACAGACGTCGATATCAGCAGGTTCGCAAAAAGCTCTGCGTGTACCTTTAATGTATAACGTATCAGTTATACCTAATATATAAATGCTCGTTTCACTCTCGCCCTCAAGAGATAATGGTTCTTTCATTCTTCCTATCGGATCAACTGGAAGTAAGCCGTTCAATACAAAGTTTTTCAAGTCCTTAATTGTCCCACGCACTTTCAATGTGCCTTCACACCAATTTGGCATTAGTATTCTCCTTTCAAGATCATGTCTCAGGATATCTTGATGCCGAGTATGCAGAAGCCGTCTTTGCAGTAGTTTCTATCGCGCAGTATATATGTTACCATGGCAGTGATCTCTCTGCCTGTAAGGCTGTGCCCGCTGTACTCCTGCAAGACAAGTGTGTCGCCGACATTGTATTTCCTGTCGTCCTTGCGGACCTCAAAAGTCTTATTGCCGAGTGCTACAGCTTCGAAGTACTCAGGCATTATCTTTAGTTCATGAGTCATTTTTCTGCACCTTTCCCGATAAGTTCAATAACATCGTCCTCGTACATATCCCAGCCTGCTGTAGCACTGTAATAGTGCCTTATCTGTGTCAGAAGTGCCTTTGCACGCAGGAGTTCTCCCTGAGTGTCAGCAAGCTTCGCTTTTATATCCTTGAATTTTGCACTGGCTTCACATTCCTCAAGCCATTCGCCGTCAATATACATTTTTCTTCCTCCTTCGTTCAAGAATGCCGATAAGCAGTCATAACAATTTCCTATTTTCTTGCAGCGTGAACGCTTCTCTTCGTCAGTACGTTTGGATAAGGCCTGATATAAGCAATCCTCTATACTCATATTGATGTTGTGTAACAGTTCTATAAGAGGTATCTTGCTGAGCTTATCACGGTTCATGGTCGGCTCCTTTCGCACAGTAAAAGTCGGGAGCGACAGCTGCGAATTGCAGCGTCTGGTGCTCGATATATGCCATAGGGCAGTCGTGCCGATTGAGATATATGCAGTCTTTGCAGCGTACAACTCTTACATACTTTCTCGGCGGCAGAGGGTTAAGGCGGTTCCAGTCCGCCTTTACCTCGTCACCGTAAGGGAAGGACGCGGTGCTCTTACCGCAGGAGCTGCACACGGCTTTATAAGTGCGAGACGGTGTCAGACCGTACTCGCGCAACATCTTAGCTCCTAATTCCGTAGGCTCGCCGTCTACGATCTCGGCGGTTCCGCCGCAGGAGCATTTCCTGAGCTTCATTTTCATTTCGGGCGTCTCCTTTTCATACGAACACCGAATTTCTCATAATATTCCTGTGCCTCTTTATCGTGCTTCATTCCCATGTATACACCGTAACTGACGCCGAGGGAGTTTGCCGTGGCAATGTCGCGGCATAAGTCAAGCGTCTGGCCGGGGATCTTCTTCACTTCGCACTTTTGGCGCTTGCGAGAGGCGACTTCATAATCATTCATCGTTGTCCTCCTTGTTCCAAGCTTCGATAGCTCCTTCCGGAGTATCTGCACTCTTTCCCTGCTTATCGCATATCAGACACGATACATGATAGATTGTTGTGCCGAAGAAAAACTCATGCGTAACACCGACAAGAGTGTTTCCACACTTGCACGGCTTAGGTATCGGCTCATTCATCATCATCTTCATCCTCCTCGTCGTAGTTGTCATCGTCATAGTCCGCGTTGCTGCTGCTTGATATTGGCTTCATACTACCGATATCAACTACTCCGCGAGACGTCAGGGACTGCTTCGGTATCTCTGCGGGTATCTCAACTCTTTCCTTGATACTATCCTCACATACGTGGAGTATTTCAAGCGCTTTCTTGAAATACTGCTTGCGATCCGCTATATCCTCGGTATCGTTGATAAATTCCACAAGTCCGAGCATATCTCTATAAACTGTAGAGAGCAGCACCTTGAAATTGCTCTTATCTGCATTCTCTGGCGGCTTCTCGGCTGCCTTCTGTAGCTCGTCGATCTGCTTCAGAAGCTTAGCCTTTTCCTGCTCTGCATTTTCTTTCGCCTGCTCCATAGCCGCTCTCGCATTTTGGAGACGTGTCTCGATGTCTTTGATCTCCTTTGAGAGCTTCTTCTTTTCCTTTTCAACTTCTTCGGAGATCTTCTTCTTTGTATCTGCACTGGACTTTTTATACATTTCCAGCTCTGCGTTCACAGCATCTAATTCTTTTCTTATGGAGTTTTTCTCTGCGTTCGCAGAAATGAGCTCCTGTGTTTTCTTTTTCAGCTGTTCCTCTGTCTCCTTATCAGGTACGGGGACTTCTTTCGTAGCAACCTGCACGTCCTTCGGGGCGTTCTCGATCTCTTCGAGTTTGGCTTCAAGCTTTCCGTTTTCCTCTTGCAAGAGTGAGAGCTGCTCGCCCTGGTTCTTGCACTTGTCGAGGAGCTCTTCCAGTTCTCTTGTGGTGATTTTGGCGACGTCCTCAGTCTCCATGACCTCAGCACGGTCCTCAGGGTTCGCAGTAGCCAGAAGCGCAAGCTTTGTTATGCCGAGTTGTGCATTTGACTGCACAAACTCCTTTCCGAGCTTCTCATATACGCTTATGTACTGATAAGCCTGACGGCGCTTCAGGTCGAACTCCTTCTCGGCGTAGTCCTCAAAACTTTCATATCCGAGCTCAGTGTATAGCCCGTCTATCTTCATTGTGCGGAGATCCTCGCCGATGGCGCAGACCGCGTTGACTGCGGTCCTGCCGTTGGCTCTGATGCGCTCCGTGATCTGTATTGCTCTTGCAGCGGCGGGGAGACTGCTCTCCCCTGCTCCTGCTGTGATTATCTGGTCCATGATTTCCTCCTTATCTTATCATGCAGCGACTTTTGTTTTCTGCTGCTGTCTTTTCTTCCTCTTGGCTTTTTCTGCCGCTTTCTTGCGGTCAATGGCTACTTTCTTGAGGTATTCTTCGTAGCGGCGCTCAAATTCAATGATTTCTTCCGGCTTCGGGTTGCCGGCATTGTTGTTACGATACCCTCTGCACTGCACTATCTGGAGTTCGTTCGATACCTCCATAGTGTAGTAGGGCGTTCCGGGGTGCCCTACTGTCCGCAGGAACAGTATAGCCAGCTTCCCTGCTGCGTGCCGGTCTGCATATCCGCCGACACAGTGAGAGAGCTTTTCACCTTCTGCGACTATTTCTTCCGTATCATACGGCAGCCTCAGTATCAGACCGAGCTCCATATCCGTGACTTCAAGATCACGGCGGTGTGCATCCGACTCCGCAAGCTGTACTTTTGCCTTCTCACTGCGTATGGTACGAAGCATTTCTGTTGTTCTGTCATGAGCTGCAAACATATCCTTCGGCATTGTTACTACATCGGTACTCATATCTCGCCCGAGCTCGATGCACTGCTCGATATAGTCCTTGTAGAGAGTGATAAAGAAGTATGTTCCCTGTGAGTTCTGCTTTCTCAGAGCATAGTCCATGATCTTCTTTCGAGAGATACCTGTCATATCTCCGACTTTTCGGATATACTCTGTCGAGCTGTGGAAGTTCTCGAAGTACTTCAAGGTTTCAGCTGTATTTCTGCCCTTGAAAAAGTCACGCCTGAACTTGATATAGCTGTCGTAGTATCTGCCTTGCTCCTTAGCAAGGAACTTTATCTCCTGTCTGTCCAGACGCAGCATTTTTTTGAGATCGTTGCTGCGCCAGTTGTACCGCATTGTGACAAACTTTCCGTACTCAGGGACACGGGCCTCGACATAGTTCCTCGCAAGATACTCGAAGCCACCGTGCAGGAGGTATTCGAGCTGAGGATGCTGCGCATAGCAACAGAGCCATGTGATATAGATATAGTCGTAGTGGTCACCCTTGAAAAGGTATTTCAGGAAGCTGTGATCGACGGCTTCCTGATTGATGAGCGTGTAGTTCCTGTCAGCATATTCGAAGCCACCGATATTGAAGTTAGGCTCGGTGCAGCCCGTCTTCTTTCTTTTCCATTCATATTTCCCCTTGTTCCATACAGCCTTGTACTGTATAGCTTGCCCGGGCCTTAATTCGTACTGAGTGACTGTATACCATCCGATCTCGGGTTCCATTTCAGAGGTATCTCCCGAAAAACGCTGATATGCTTTGATACATTTGATCCGCATGAGATCTCCTGCACCCTCGAAGATGGCAAAGTTCCCTGTCACATAGTAGCTCTGCCGCCCTCTGTTCATCTGTCTGAACTCAACAGGGTGCCCGCAGTTTGCACAATAGCCGAGTTCCTTATGCTTGTACTCCGAAGGCTTGCGGATCCCGTCCTCATAGCGTTCGTGACAGGCTGTGCAGTAGCAGTCCGTGACCTTCCCCTTCTCACCGTCTATGAATTCTCCGAAGCTCCCGCAGGTAGGAGTGTGATATCCTCTGCGGTAGAACACGAACTTCGGAAAGAAGTCTTCTATCTCCTCTCGGTAGTCTTCTGTGCTGATAAATGAGTTGTCCACACTCTCGCCTCCTCACTTACTGGCTCCTGTCAGCCTTTTCATAGCATCGAAGCTGTAAACCTTGACACAGTCACCCTTCGGCTCATAGTCGCCATTGAGGTTATAGTTATCGTACCAGCCCTCTGGTGCGTTTGTGTCGATCATAAAGAAGTATCTGTCTTCTCCGTGATACTCATTTATTGCCTGTGCTATTTCCTCAATCGTAAGTGAGCCTCGCTTTTTCTCTACCCAGTAGCCGTCGTCTGAATAGTCGAATTCTACAGTTATTCCTCTTTTCATTTTTTGCTCCAATCTTAAAAATCGAGGAGATCGTCGAGGGATATGCTCAGCGTGTCCTTCTTGGTCTCTGTCATAGTGATAGGCTTCGCGGCACCGTTATCGCCGCTGAGGTCGATAGTCATACGGAAGCTCACCGTTGCGGTCGAAAAGTAGAACTTCACGGCGCGGCGGTATGCTTCTATATCGGACAGACAGCTTCCACAGCCGTTCACTACTTCCTTGAGGCACTCCTGGAAGGTCTTACCGCTCTGCTCAATAGCCTGCTCGAACTCAGGCTCCTGATCGCAGAAGCTTTCAAGTGCTTCCCTTACGGCTGAGGCGATAGCCTGTTCCTTTCTTCCTTTGATTTCTTCACCGAAATATTTCTCTCTATCCATAGTTTTCTCCTTATCGGTCGTGCAGTCAACTGCACAAGTACTCTTTTCGGGCCGTCAACTCGTCCAGCTCATGATGATATATCACCAGTCGCGCTATGGCATAGCCCTTGTCGTATGCGTCTGTGATAGGATCACAACTCTTTGCGATACTCTCCCAGACCCTGATATTCGTTTTAATCTCCTTTCGTGCCGCACGGTATGCGCTCCCCTTCCGAATGTGCTCGGCAAGGAACTCTATCGGCACTCCTATGATGGCGATAAATGCTATCGCTATCAGGATATATGCTATCAGTCGCATTGTTCTACCTCTTTCCCGAGGACCGTCACCTCAGACCTTCCGCAGTGATCTATGAGCGTGGCGGTCTCTATAACGTGTCCCTCTCTGTCTTTCTTGAAGCTGAGACAAGTGATCTTTTTATACTCAGCTCCGTGAAACTTAACAGGACTATCGTTCATAAAAGCTTCTTTCAGCTCTTTAAATGTCATGATGTTTCTCCCTTGCGGCGGCTATATCGTCAAGCATCTTCATTTCTGACTCAGTATAGCTCTTTCTCTCGCCTGTCCAGCGATTAAAGCCGTTCTTTTCAAGCTCGTCCCTGAGTGCCTTTTCCAGAGGATAAAAAGATAATCCTGTGAAGTAATTCCATGCTTCTATGGCGTTTGAAAAAGTTTTCTCTGCATCAGGAGTTATCACCTTTGCAGTTCCTTGCTCTTCGTCGCACTCATAGCCGACATCTCTGATTTTGTATCTTATCATTTCAGCGACCTCAATATATCTTTAGAAAGCGCAAGCAAGCTGTCACCTGTGATATATACTCTCTGATCGCCTGCGTTTTTCCACTTGATAAGTACGTACTCCAGATCATAAGGCGATCTGCTGAGAACATGATACTCTATGTCGATAATGTTACTGTCTATCGCTGTTATAAACGGCAGGAGCTTGTCCTGTATGAACTGACGCTTCTCGTCGTATATCTCTTCATCTGTTCTCATATTTCAACACCCTCGCCTGATATGTCGTTATATAGATCCTCATAGAAAAAAGCATATCTTTTCAGATAGGTATCTATACTGCCTATCTCTGCAACAAGCTCTCTTCTACGGTTCCTCATTTGGTCGACCTTTTCCTTTATTGCATCAAAAACTGCATTCTCTTCAAGTATATACGTACCGATTACAAGCGCGTCCTTGCCGCACTTAGTACTATCAGCAGCATTTTTATCATTTTCGCTGCTTTTAATCAGCTCTTCCGCATGAGGTATATCCTGTACATCTGTCAATATGCGGGGTTCACATACTCTTTCTTCGTCGCTTAAAGGAGGAAGTGCGATGTCAGCCCACTGCTGACCGATCTCCTCTTCTGTGTATGTTTCTTCTCTGTAGTCTTCCTGTTCTGCCACCTGCTCCGTGGTGTCGAGCTCGTCCACAGGCTCCTGTGCCTGCTCCTCGATAAGCCCGTCCTCGATGTGCTTCTTGTCGTGGCGTCCTCCGTTGAATATTCTCAGGTTGACACCGTCAGCCTTGAGAATTTCCTTCACATCTCCTTTTGAGATGCAGTGCAGGTCAGCTTCTATCTGAAGCTGTTTCTTTTTGTCTGCCGCTCCGAGAATATTCTTGACGATCTCTTTCTTTTCGGCTTCTGTTAGCTTTTTCATGTGTTTTCCTCCTTATCGGTTTTCCGTGCAGTTGACTGCACAAGTCAGTCGCTGTACTTGGCGACGAGCTCGTCCCAGTCACAGCCTTTTTCAACGGTGACATGATGATAAAAGCGACGCAGAGCTGCACGGACGTTTTTCTCAAAGACTGCCTGCTCCTCGGGAGTGTGCTTCGGGATATGTACAGTTATATGAGCGCGGTCTGTATCATAGCTGACCGTGCGCTCCTTTTCGGTCTCGGTCTCTGTCCAGTTCCTGATATCGTCTTTCCTCATACTATCACCTCATTCCTATGTTTATGTTCGTGTGGGTTGTACAGTTGCCTCCTGCTCCGCCTTGTGGTATAATGTAGGTGGAAAGGAGATGTGAATAATGGCTATTATCTGCCCGTTTATAAGTAGTTCGCCAAATTTAACGCAGTGCCTAAGCAATTGTGCATTAAATATTGACGGCGAATGTGCTTTTGTAAAGATTGCTCAGACATTGCCTGAGGTTGTACCTTCCGACAATTCAGAACAGCATGATGATCTGCCTGATCTCAGCGGCAATGCCTAAATGCTCCTGAATTGTCAAGTCTTCTTTTTCTGAGAGCTTGGAGAGCAGCTCCATCTGCTTTTCGAGTTCTTTTCTACTCTTCTCGTAAAGCGACTTTGCTGTATAAGCTCTTATACTCTCCCCGTTCTCTGTATCGGGGCTTTTCTTTTTCTCCTGCTCCATGGTCTCACTCCTTTCTTGGTGGCTGGGACATTTATGTCCTTAGCTGATGGGCTGCCTTATTGCCTGCTCCTCTTCTATGATCTTCTGGATTGTCACACCGAAGATATCGGAGAGCTTGACTGCAAGCGTGATGTCCATGTTCTGTTGACGGTCTCCGACCTCTATCCGCTGGTAGTACTGCTTGGATATTCCGAGCTTATCAGCTACTGCCTGCATGGTATATCCATGTTCCTCACGCAGCTTCTTGAGATATTCTCTCATCGTTTCACTCCTTTCTGTCCTCATTGTGTTGACAATACAAATATATCATTTCAAGTTCATTTTGTCAACGGTTTGAGGACATTTTATTTAAAATCGGCACTCTGCTTTATTTCAACATCAACTTTTTGTTTACATTATCTACATACTGTTGACATTCAGGCGACATACTGATATAATAAGGTTAGGAGGTGAGAATATGCTGAATATTAAAAAATATCGTGAAAAAATGGGAATATCTCAAGCTGAATTATCTCGCAGAATAGGCGTTTCTCGCCAGACATTCAATAATTATGAGCTTGGCAAGCGTGAAGCTGATTATGAGACCCTTTTAAAAATTGCCGAGGAACTGCACACGTCTGTCCAAGCTTTGTTGACAGATGAGAACTTAGAGCCCCAGAATGCTATTGTTCTTGAAAAGGATAATATATACATGATACCGATATTTAAGACTGTGTCCGCAGGCTTCGGGGCATACGCAGACGATCAGATCTGCGGCTATGAGCCTTTATATCTTGAAAGTCAGCGGGAAGCTGAGGAGACTCTGGCTATCGCTGTCAAGGGTGACTCGATGTATCCGAAGATAGAGGAGGACGACCTTGTCGTTGTCCATAAGCAGGACTACTTCGAGAACGGCGACATTGTTGTAGCTGTAGTCTGTGGAGAAAACGACGGCTTTGTGAAGCGTGCTTTCCAGACCGAGGAAAAGCTCACGCTTGAGTCTATCAATCCGAGCTATCCACCGATGGTCTTCTCGGGCTCTAAGCTCGATGATATAAAGATCATGGGCGTGGTAAAGAAAATAATCAAGTCAGTATAAAAGGAGGTATACTATGGATAAGTCAATGGTAATTGTTCTGATACTTGTAGCTGTTATCGCTATCATACTCATCATGTCGGTGACTCATATCTCTGCTAAGTGCGACGAAATTGCCGAAAACATGAAAAAGCTCGTAGAGCTGAAAGAAAAAGAGTAGAAAAAAGAAGAATAAAAACTAATCCCCTGCTCCGTGCAGGGGATATTTGCAACCGACATCTTTGTCGGCCACAGAAAGGAGGAGCTATGTCCGATAAATACTTGATGTATCTTCGTAAGTCCCGAGCCGACGGCGAGCATGAGACCGTCGAGGAGGTACTGGCAAAGCACTATAAGATATTGCAGGACTATGCAGCCGCCAAGCTCGGTGGAGCTATCCCCGAGGACATGATCTACCGAGAGGTAGTCTCGGGTGAGACTATTCAGGATCGCCCGGAAATAAAAAAGCTCCTCGGCCGTATTCAGACCGAGGAGGTAAAGGGAGTTCTTGTTGTGGATCCGCAGCGACTGAGCCGTGGAGACCTGTCTGACTGCGGAGCTATTATCAGAGCGTTCCGCTATACTGATACACTGATCGTCACGCCTCCGAAGACGTATGATCTCGGAGACAAGTTCGACCGTAAGTTCTTCGAGATGGAGCTCATGCGTGGAAATGACTATCTGGAATACGTCAAGGAGATCATGATGCGCGGCAGAATAGCCTCCGTCAATGAGGGAAACTTCATCGGTTCCGTCGCTCCCTACGGTTATGATAAAGTAAAGGTCGGGAAGGCTTATACTCTCGCCCCGAACTCAGAGGCTGACACCGTGCGCCTGATGTATGAGCTCTGGACAAAGAACGGGCTCGGCACTACTACGATTGCGAACCATCTCAATGAGCTGCATATCAAGCCGAGGAAGTCCGAGATCTGGAACAATGCAAGCATAAGAGATATGCTTCGCAACCCCGTATATATTGGAAAGATACGCTGGAACTGGCGAAAGACTGTAAAGCGCTATGAGGGCGGCGAACTGATAGCATCACGTCCTAAGGCTAACAAAGAAGACTGGATCCTCGTCGACGGTAAGCATGAGCCTATCATCTCGGAGGAGACGTTCAACGCTTCTCTTGCCCGTTTCGGAAGCCTGCCGAAGGTAAAGGCTAAGTCAGGACTGAAAAATCCCTTTGCGGGTATCATGCACTGTTCCTGCGGTCGCCCTATGATATATCAGCCGCAGCGTTCCAGCGAGGCGCGTCTGCACTGTGCTTATCAGATGCGATGCGGTAATCGCTCGGCGACGTACAAGGAAGTCGAGGAGGAAGTAATCAGAGCACTCCGACAGCTTGCGGTAGAACTATCCGAGCAACTTGCAGAAGGCAATCAGAGCACTCCCGACGCTCACAAGGCTATCGCAGAAGCCCTCCGCAAGGAACTCAATGCACTGGAGACGCAGCAAGAGAGACTATACGAATTCCTCGAACAGGGTATCTATACAAGCGAGGTATTTGTCAAGCGTAACGCTGCACTCGCGCAGCGCCGTCAGGAGCTCCAGGAAGCTATTGAGACAGCTAAAAGCTATCAAGTATCGGAGACAGACTACCGGCAGAAGATCATAGCACTGCACGATGCTGTCGCTATGCTTGAGGATCCTACTGCCTCAGCAGAGGAAAAGAATAATCTGCTCCGCACAGTGATCAGGGATATCACATATCACCGCGAGACAGAGGTCCGCGACAAGTGGCACCCTGTTCCGTTTTTTCTCGATATTTCGCTGATTTGATTTTCCACAGGTATCATATACATCATTGATGTGCGTATTCCTCTGCACAATAATGATATACGCGAGGAAAAGCCGCATATAACTGCGGCTTTTTTCTTTGTCAAGTGCAAAAAGTGCGGAATTTTCAAATGAGGCCCTCTTTCTCAAGCTTTTCTAATATATTCTATCGCCTTCACAGCATTTCCCTGCTGTAGATGAGAGATCATGCTGCTCTTGATCTGCTGGACGTCTGCATCTGAGAGCCTTTCCGATGCCCGAAGCCTCATAATGCCTTTGAGCTTTCTGCGCTTCGCTGTCAGCTTACGCTTATCCGGCTTGAGCACAACCTTGCCTGTATCGGTGAGAATAAACTTCCAGCCGAGAAATGCTATGCCGTGCGGCAGCTTCTGAAGCATAGTCTTTTTATTGAGGCTCAGTCCGAGACTACTGAGATGTGCCTTGATAATCGCCAGGGCCTCCCTGAGCTTCTCGCGGCTCTGATCTATAAGTATGAAGTCATCCATGTATCTGACGTAGTGCTTGATCCGAAGCTTCTCCTTGATGATGTGATCCATCTCGTCGAGATACATCAAGGCTATGAGCTGACTCACCTGACTGCCGAGGCCTATTCCCTTTTTACCGGGGAAGCTGTCGATAATATCATAGAGCATCTTCTGGAGATGCTCGTCTGTGATGCGCTTTGCGATCTGCCGCTTTGCTATGCTGTGATCTATGCTTTCAAAGAAGTGATGCACGTCGCACTTGAGGTAGTAGCCCTCGTTGCTCTTCACGGTGCGGTAGTATCTGCGCAGATGCTCCTTCAGGCACTCAAGGGCGTAGTGTGTCCCTCTGCCTTTCTGGCAAGCGCAGTTATCAGCTATGAATGATCTTGTAATAGCGTCATATACTGTGGCATCGCAGAAGCTTCTCTGCACCTGCCTGTCGCGGATCCTTGTAGCAGTGATGTGCCTCTGCTTGGGTTCATAGACTTCAAACTCCTGGTAAGGCAGCAGCTTATACTTGCCGCTCTTAATAGTGTCAGTGACCTTTGCGGTGTTCTTCAGAGCATTGAGCTCGTACTGTGTGACCGAGGTTTTCCATCTTACGTTTCTACAGCATTTCTTCAGGCTTCTGTACATCTGCCCGAATTCAAGATAATCCTGTTCTTTCATAATTCCCTCCTGAAAAATAAAGTGCCGCCTGTTTATAGCGGACTACCTCTTTTGAGGCAGCCGCATCAGGCGGCTATTTCGTCGGCATTGCCGATCAGGTCGACTCTTCCTTGCATAGAGGCACTGCTTTCACTTTCGCTACTCGTTCTCGCCGTAAATATATGCAATCCGCCGGGGCACCGTAGGCATTGTTCGCATTGTTGTTGTTCAACGCGCCCGAAGTGTTGACGTTGCGCTCGTTGTTGGCATTAGAAGGGTTCGGGGTACGCAACCACCAGTTGTAGGCATATTCAAGAGCCGGCCTATATAGTAAGCTCAGACAGTCAGCTGCCTGAGTCTTTCCATATCATGCTTGCGCCATCCTATGACGCGGTTCTCTGCTGTGAGCGTCAGACTGCTCCATATTCCGGCTTTCTGCGAGGGAATGCAGTAGCTTTCGTATGCGATAGTCATCAAGCCCCAGAGCGCCTCGAAGTCAAGGAGGACCTGATACTGCAAGGATAATCTCATCTTCGCGAGCGGTATCGTCGATGCGTCTATGCGGTTTGCCTGCCTTACCTTTGCGACGATATCAAGGCAGCTGTCAATGATACGACTACAAAGGTTCCAGCGAGCCTTTTTCGGAAATATTTTTTCATTTTCGCACATCTGTATTGTGTATTTAACCATGTCAAGAGTTTCTTTGAGAGCCTGTAACTTGTTTTCTGTCCTTTTATTCTTGGGTACTGACATATATATTACTTCCTTTGCTGTAGTTGTTGTGTGTTTTCCGCCTCCTGACGGAGTCGGATTATCTGGATTACTGGATTATGCAAGCCGCCGGGGCACCGTAGGCACCGTACGCATTGCCGACGCTCAACGCGCCCGAA
>Ga0326513_10001725_pt1 | contig 16617 bp, 10 predicted proteins | sample 2_2465_0518_D_FD_203654 | JGI IMG/M metagenome (GOLD analysis project Ga0326513, IMG submission 203654) | Bovine rumen microbial communities from UC Davis, California, United States - 2_2465_0518 | ecosystem: Host-associated > Mammals > Digestive system > Stomach > Rumen | place: USA... | reverse complement strand
TAAAGATAACGATTATATTTTTAAAAACGAGGACGGAAGCCTCCACTATCCGGACTATCCGTCCAAGCAGTTCAAAAAAGTGATCAAAGATAATCCGGATCTTCCGCAGCGCACTAAATTTCATGGATTGCGCACATCCTGTGTATCCATTCTTGTTCACGAGAACTTTGATGTAAAAGGGATCCAGAAATGGGTAGGGCACAAGGATATTAATACAACGCTGAAGATCTATGCCAAAGTCAAAGAAAAGGAAGCAAAAGAGGAGATCCTTCATGGAATGACAAGTATTATCAGACCTAAATCTTATGATTAGTTTCTTGCAGCTATTGTAAATCACAGAGAGTCCGTCGTATATTATGGGGGTAAATGGGAAAAAGGTTGAACAGAGGTTGAACACGGCACCAAAACAGAGTCAAAAAGGACGTTCAGAACTGCCTTCGCAGGGACATAAAAAGAACCGGAAACGCCGATAAAATCAACGTTTCCGGTTGCCCCTGCCAAGTAGTCGAGGCGACGGGATTCGAACCCACGACCTCTGCGTCCCGAACGCAGCGCTCTACCAAACTGAGCCACGCCTCGAAATAAGCAAGAATTATCATACCTAATACGAGGGATAAAGTCAAGCACAAATTTGTGACGGCCTGTATTGTAAACTGCAAAGCGTTTGTCATGAGCCTTTACACAATTTATAATAGGAGTGTAGCGAATAACAGCGGATGCAATGTCATCCTGAACTGCTGCGAAAGGATGAAGCTATTATGAAAATCTGGATCGCCCGCCATGGTCAGACGGACCTCAACCACAAGAAACTGATGCAGGGCCGCACGGATGCGCCCCTCAACGAGAAGGGGATCGCGCAGGCCAGGCAGTCCCGCAGGAATATAGGGGATGTTCATTTCGACGCCGTCTATGCAAGCCCTCTTCAGCGCGCGAAGCTGACGGGTTCCATTATAGGCAATGTCGATATTTCCGAGGTTATTGTGGATCCCAGGATCATCGAGACGGATTTCGGGATCTATGAGAAGCGCAAATATTATGCGCTGGGGCTTCCCATGACATTTTACTGGACGATGCCGAGAATATTTCCGGCTCCGCCAACGGTGGAGACGATCGATTCGATGAAAGAGAGAGCATCCTCTTTTCTTCGGGAACTGGAGACGAAGGACTATGAGAATGTACTTGTTGCCTGTCACGGGGGGATCATGAGAGCTCTCTGCGGATATCTCGACGAGGCGCCGGACGGACTGCGCTGGGAGCGCATGAAAAACTGCGAGATCCGCGTGTATGAGTATAAGGACGGGCATCACACATTTCTGAAGTCCTACAGTCTGGGAAAGTAGTTCTTCGCAGGGATCTTGTAACAAAACGTGAACATATGTTGCCGAGTTCACCAGTTAGCCGCGGTCACGCTGAGATGAAGTTCCGGAGCATTTTGGCGCCCTCCGGGGTCAGGATCGATTCCGGGTGAAACTGTACGCCGTAAATGGGGAGTTCACGGTGCTGTACAGCCATGATCTCGTTTTCCTCCGTAACGGCTGTGACCATAAGCTCCTCGGGAAGCGTCTCCGGAGCGGCAATAAGGGAATGATAGCGCGCCACAGGCGTGACGGACGGGCAGTCTCTGAAGAGGAGGCTGTCCGTATTTAATTTGACGAGGGACTGCTTGCCGTGCATCAGGCGGGGCGCGTAGGTGACCGTCGCGCCGAAGGCATAGCAGATCGCCTGGTGACCCAGGCAGACGCCCAGGATCGGGATCTCGCCGCCAAGCTCCCGGACGACATCAACAATGATCCCTGCGTTCTCAGGGCGGCCCGGACCGGGAGAGAGGATGATCCTGTCGGGCTTCACCCCGCGGATCTCGTCCACCGTCATCTCGTCGTTGCGGATCACGGTTATGTCGGGGTCGATCTCGCCGATCATCTGATAAAGGTTGTAGGAAAAACTGTCATAGTTGTCGATCAGCAGAATTCTCATTCGTCCACCTCCTGTGCGAGTTCCAGGGATCTAAGGGATGCTTTTGCCTTGTTAAGGCACTCTTCAAATTCTTTCTCCGGCACGGAATCGGCCACGATCCCTGCGCCGCTTCTCACAAATACTTTCCCGTTTTTCTTATAGGCGATCCGGATCGCGATGCAGGTGTCCATGTTACCGGTAAAATCGATATATCCAATCGCTCCGCCGTAGATTCCGCGCTTGTTGTTCTCGAGCTCGGCGATCAGCTGGCAGGCCCGGATCTTGGGAGCGCCGGACAGCGTTCCTGCGGGCAGGACGGCCTCAATGGCATTGAGGGCATCCTTTCCCTCCGCGATCTCGCCGCGCACGGTGGAACCGATGTGCATGACGTGGGAAAAGCGCTCGATGGAGTGGAGCTTTTCCACCTGTACGGTGCCGAATTTGCTGATCCTTCCCAGATCGTTGCGGCCCAGGTCCACGAGCATGTTGTGCTCGGCCAGCTCCTTTTCGTCACTCAGAAGCTCTTTCTCGAGCTGAAGGTCTTCCTCCTGCGTCCTGCCTCTGGGTCTTGTGCCTGCCAGCGGGAATGTGTGCAGGATCCCGTTTTCCAGCTTCACCAGCGTCTCCGGAGAAGCGCCGGCCACCTCCACGTCTGTTCCGGCAAAATAGAACATGTAAGGGGAAGGGTTGACCGTCCGAAGGACTCTGTAGGTATTTAAGAGACTTCCCTCAAAAGGGGCGGAGAGCCTGTTGGAGAGGACGATCTGAAAGATATCCCCTTCATAGATGTATCTTTTGGCGCGTTCCACCATGTCACAGAAGCGCTCCTTGTCGAACAGGGGGGTTACCGGGCCGAGGAGTCTGCCTGCCGGCTCCTCTTTTTTGGCGCCGTGGCGGAGAAGGTGAACGAGGTTCTGCAGTTCCAGGACACCTTTATTGTAGCTCGACTCCACATGGCGGAGGTCGATATTGACAATGAGGATGATCTTCTGGCGGACATGGTCGAAGGCGATGACCTTGTCAAAGAGCATGAGATCCACGTCCTTGAAGGCCTCCGTGTCCTCGGCTTCGCAGCGGGCAGCGGGCTCGCTGTATCCGAGATAGTCGTAAGAGAAATAGCCCACAAGGCCGCCGGTGAAGGAGGGCAGATAGTCAAAATGAGGGCTCCTGTAGTCAAGGAGGATCTGGCGCAGAATGTCGGACGGGTTATCGGTCTTCATCTGCAGGCTGCCGGCCTTCATAATGCCGTCGACGCAGGTGATGTCCATCTTTGGATCGAAACCGAGGAAAGTATAGCGGCCCCAGGTCTCGTCGATACTGGCTGATTCCAGAAGGAAGCAGTGTTCATCCACGTTCTTGAGGATCCGCATTGTCTCGATAGGAGTTGTAAAATCCGAGAGGATCTCACAGCTCAGAGGCAGTACGTTATAGTCCCCGCTCTCGGCGATTTTCCTGATCTCATTCAGTTCGGGTAAGATTTTCATAAGAGACTCCTTGTCTTTGCAGATCACCGGCGGGGCAGAGGGATCCGCCGTCCCGGCCGGGCTGTCAGGGGAAAAGAAAAAGCCCCTGACAGAAAAACAGTTTCTGTCAAGGGCGAACATACATGATCCGCGGTACCACCTTGTTTCACGGCACAGGCCGTGCACTCATCAGGATACAAACATATCCCCGGCAACTGACGTATGCCTGCAACGTCGCAGAATACTCGGCACTTTCTGCTTCCGGGGTATCCGGAAAAAGCGCCTTTGACTGCGCCCTCCGCGGTCCATTTGACAACTTGTTTCCCGCCTGATTCTCAGCATCGCAGGCTCTCTGTGGGGGCATCACTGCCGTTATCTCCGCTTCATCGGTTTATCATATTAAATTGTTCTTTTTATAACACGCTATACGGGCTGTTGTCAACGTTAAAACGTATAGAACGTGCCGCAATACGGGCACTTTATTGTATCTCCCTTGGTGCCTGTGAGAGTGGCACCGCAGGAAGGGCACTTGCAGGAGATCTTCCGCTCCGACTTGATTCCGAAGACGCTCTGGATCTTCTCGATGGGCTCTGTCATGGATTCCGCGAAAGCCACAAACTCTGCCATCTCCTCATATTCAGATTTTTTCCTGACCGGAACTCCGGTGATAGTTGCAATGATATTATTGACCCATTCATCGATATCTTTTTCCCACTCAAAGCGGAAACTCTCCACTCCGTTATCAAAGTAAACGTCCAGGGCATGTACCATGTGCTCGGGATTGCTCTTGCGGACCTGGGGGACTCCGTTTGCCATTTTGATATTTTTAAGAGGGAAATATTTGGTCTCCTCTGTCTGTCCAAACATGTTTTTCTTGAGGAGAATGATGTTCTGATTCGTCAGGATCAGCTCATTGTTGTTGAACATATTGGGAAGCAGTCCTCCGCTGCCGTAACCGATCTTTCCGATTCTGAGCACTACCGCTTCCTCAGGATTAAGTTTGAATTCTTCTGCCATTATTCTGTCTCCTGTCTGATATTGAAAAGTTTATGCGTATTTTTGTACGAAATAACTGTATGCTTTAAACATTATACATCAATCAGCTTGGAATTGTCCTTAATTAGGGTGATATCATTCGTGATTACTTGCGGGGAGCAGTTGTATAATAGTTGCATAGGGCCGGTGAAGCGGCCTATAAGAATATTGCAACCGGGTGGTGAGATCATGAAGACAAATATAAGGTTACTGGCGGGCCTTCTGGCAGCCGGAGTGGGATTATCCACAATCCTTTCCGTTAATGCAGCTATAAGTACAGACACAGCAGCCGGCAGGGCAGCTGTCAGCAGCGGGCAGCCTGCAGAGCAGCAGGCAGTCACAAATATGCTGGCCCTCGGGGAATATGTGGAAGGCGAGGCGATCGCTGTTATCAAAGGGGACGCCGCGCCCGCTTCTATTGGGAAGACAGCCGGGGCGGAACTCCTTGTGAATGCGGATACAGAGGCCGTCAGGAGCGCAGTTGAGGTACAGAAAGAGAAGGACCCTCTGACAGCGGAACTGGCGTCGCGGCGGCTGCAGAGCTGCGGAGAAGGCACTTTCTCGATCTGGAAGATCAGTGACCATGGCAAAACGACGGAACAGCTCCTGCAGGAGTTATACTCCGAATCGGAGGTGATCGCTGCGGAGCCGAACTACATGGTGTACGCAGCGGAGGCAGAAGCAGAAGAGGCACAGCAGGGGGCTGCTGCGGAGGGATCCTCCCAGGGAGCCACCGCTGATATGGAACATGCCCCTGAAGAGGAGCCTGCAAAGCCTGTACCGGATACGCCTTCCGTGAATGATCTCTCCGCGATGCAGTGGGATCTTGCGGGTACCGATGATATCTATATAACGCCTTTATCCCCGACAGGAGGATACAATCTGGGAATCCCCGGCTGGAAGGAAGGACGCAGAAATGAAAACGCGCCGGCCAACTCTACCGGAACGATCTGCATCATGGATACAGGGATCGACACGGACCATCCGGACCTGCAGGGCGTGCTCTATGAGTTTACGGAGGAACAGCAGCAAAAGTACGGATGCGGGAAGTACGGTTATAATGCCAGCGGCGATGGCAGGCCGCTGAATGAGCAGAAGGCGGTGGAGTCCCACGGGACGCATGTGGCGGGCATCATCGCGGCGAACTGGAACGGGGAAGGCGTATCCGGTATCGCGCACGGAGCGAAGATCTTCTCTGTGAATGTTTTCGGAGGCAACGGCAGTGTGCAGGTGATGGAGGACGTGCTGAAAGGATTCAGGTTTCTGATCGACGTCGCGCAGGAGGTCAACCTGAAAGCAGTCAACTGCTCCTGGGGTACCGTGCAGCCGCAGTTCGCTTTTAACGTAGTGATCGAAGAGCTGGGCAGAAAAGGCGTCAATACGGTGATCGCATCGGGAAACCGGTATTTTGATCTCGATGAAGGCATAGACCTTGGCAGCCAGTCCCGCAGTGAATACGCGGTTGTCGTGAATTCCTCCGCCGTAAACGGGGCGATAACGGATTTCTCCTGCTGGGGACAGGATTCTACGGATGTTTTTGCGCCCGGAGGAGCCATTCTCTCCACAGTGCCGCAGATCATCCAAATAGGAGAAGATGAGAATCCGGATGTCTATATGGACAACACAAGATTTTATCCGGAGGCGTCTAAGGCGGAAAGCCTATTGTCCGGGCTCGAGAAGTTTGACTCGGAGAAGCCGGGGGTGCTCTTTTTTGCCTCAAATCCGGCGATCGATCCGAAGGCCCGCAGTGTCGGGGAGATCAGCAAAGAGAGCGGATTTGATGACAAGCGCTCTATGGCGCTGCGCCTGTCGGAACTTCCCAAAGAGGAGCAAAAGGAACATGGCGGATTTTCCGCAGTAAACGGCTATGTATATATGGCGATCCCGGTCACATCAGCGCAGGACGCGCGCTGGATCAGTGTCAAAACAGCGATGAGCGACGAATTCAAGCCCTCCGGAGGGATCGATTCGGTCGTCTGCAAAGGTGCTGACGGAAATCCGGTTGAGATTGACTGCGCATGTGCTTCCGCGCTCATGAAAGGATATGGCTCCGGCGCGTTTTATACGATCTACAAGTGCCAGTGGACGGAGCTGAGCTATAACATTCAGGGGTATATAGGTGCGTCCAACGAGGCTCACAGCCTGCTTCAGCAGGATATGACGGAGGAGGAGAGGAATGAGCTGCTCTATAGGGGATTTGCAGATTACAGCGATCCCGGAGAGATCACCGGCCTCTATGAGTGGGAGAAAGACGGACAGTCTTATGTGATCGCCAGGGTCGGTATCGGGATGCTGGCCGGCGCTTCCCTGCAGACGGAGATCACGGAGCAGACTGCGCTGTACATCGACAATGTGGCGGTGGGAGATGAAAACGCCTTTACAGGGGCGTATGCGATCATGTCAGGCACATCAATGGCTGCTCCGGCTGTGACAGGGTGTCTTGCTGTGATCGCGAAGGACGAGCCGCAGAGCGCGTCCATGACGCAGGAGCAGCTGGCGGAGGCGGCGAGAGAGCGCGCGGCCAAACTGATGGCGTGTGTCGATTATGACGACACGCTGGCATCCCTCTGCCGCACCGGCGGCAGAGTTAACCTGCATGAACAGACAGAGTTTAATGTCAAGGCGCCCCTGATCTCGGGAGCAGCCGTGCAGGAGGGGAAACTGACGGTCGAAGGGTGGTATTTTGGCACAGAAGGAACGATCGCCGTCGATGACAAGGTGATCGGGGCGCAGAGCTGGGAGGACGGAAAGATCCTGGCGGACGTAAGCGGACTTCCCAACGGCTCCCATGTGGTCAGGATCACCAATGCGGACGGAAAAGTGTCGCGCGCAGTTTTCAGCAGCTCTGCGGAGAACGCGGAGGGCCGCAGGCTCTTTGAAAATACGCTCAGCCTGCCACTGGAGGAACCGGTTTTTGTCCAAAATGACAATGACCGCCTTTACAGTTCGATCGCAGCCGGTGGCGGAAAGATCTACACATTTGCGGCTTCCGCCAAATACAAAAATCTTCAGGGGATATGGAGCTATGACATCGCGGAGGACAAGTGGTCGCCATGTGCGGTACCGGAAGAGCTTGAACAGGGGACGATGTGCAACTTCAACCAGATGGCTGTCCTCAATGACAGATTGTACATGTGCGGGACATCTTTCCACGAGGATGAAAACGGCGATATCATAGAAGAGCAGTCTTTGTGGCGCTATGAACCCTATGGGGACTTCTGGGAGAAGCTGGACATCGCTATGCCGGGCGGATCTGCAGGGATCTGCGTTCTGGGAGATACGCTGTTCGCAGTGGGCGGAGTCCTGCCCGGAGAAGAGGAAACGGTAGAAGAAGGCTGCATTACTTTCTATAAGATCGATCCTTCGGGCGCAGGGACCACACCGGTCAGCTCGGACATCGCTCCGAACCTCGACTATGTAAACTGCAAGATCGCAGCCGGCGGCGACAGGATCTATATATACGCTCCTCTCGATTTCGGGGAGGATGAAGCGGATGTCAAGAAACTGACGGCAGGGGGAGTGCTTCTGCGCGCAGCTTATGATGCGTCGCAGAACCGGATCACGACAGAAGACTTGACCCGGGCGCTGGAAGATGCGCTGGGTCCGGATCTGCGCACAGCTTTTGACAAACAGAACGCGGGGGATGAGCCTTCGGAGCACTTCGCGATCACAGGCCTTGAGGATGGTCTGGCGATCATAGGATCAGGCACGCCCGGAGAAGACGTCCACATCCTTTATGACACGGACAGCGAGGCGGTGCTCTATGACAAGGCCTCTTCCTACCACAAAGCATTTGACCCTATGGCGGTGCTCTATGACGGAAAGCTCTACGTCATCGGATATAATACTACGGAGCCGGATGTGATGTATTTCAGGTCTGATACAGTCAGAGAGAGGGCGCAGAACCCTCAGTCTGTGTCAGCGGAGGCGGGCAGTTCGAGGCATATGGGGATCATAACGATCGCCCTGATCGCCGGAACCGCTGTTCTGCTCACTGTTTTGCACAAAAAATAAGTGTAGTTTGTTCAAAATATAGTAGAATGGGAAAGTAGAATACAAATTCGCTAAGGGAGGAGCCACTTGTGGAGAATAACAGTGACAACAAAGCCCGCGGTAAAATGATAAAATCCATAATCCTTGTATTGGCGCTGATGATCCCCATCGGTATGGCTATGTTTTTCCTGGACAAAAGGGTCAATGACCAGCGGGAGGAACAACAGAAGCAGATGCGGATCAATGAGCTCACAAGGATCATATATTACGGGAAAGAGGAGCGAATTGCTGCGGAAAAAGAGTTCGACCGGAATCTGGCGAGAGAGGTGGAACTGAACGTATGCTTTCTGAAGGAAAATGTCACTGAGGAAGGATACACAGGTTCCCGTATTCTGTCGAACGGTTTCATAGTGGAACTGCAGGGAGATAAGGTGATCATTCCGGAAGGCGTTCCGGAGGGCGATATGCAGATCAGCCGGGCAGTGATCAAGGAGAGTGTCGCTTCGGGGGCTATGCGGACCGGAAGGATCGTGTTTGCGGATACTGCCCCCCAGGGGAATACATCTGCAGCGGGAACTTCCGAAGAGGATCCGGTCAATCCGGGGTATTTTCTGTCTTTTGGCAAGATCACAGATACACTGATCTACGTAGAAATGACGCCGGAGTCTGAATTTGAGGATTACGTGAACCTGTACACACCGGACAGTGAGGCTTCTCTTAAAGCCGCAACAGAGATGTATGACGGGATCGCATTCCTGCTCCGGGACAATGACGGCCAGTTTGAGCAGATCGAACGTTATGGCACCTATGACGGGGATATCGATCTGGAGCAGATCGGGGTCACAGAAGAGAAAGTGCGCAATGAAGCGACTTTCGAGACTGTAGTTGACGGCGTGCGTTATCAGGGGCTCATCCTCAAAGCGGACAATGAGTGGCTGGGATGGGAGAACACCTATGTGATCCAGATGCTTCCGATACAGGACTCCAAAACGGATATCCTTGTGCGGGTGATCATAATCTGCCTGATCATGCTGTTGATCTTCCTGACAACTACAGTATATATCCTGGCGGAGCAGGAGTATGCCAGAGAAAATATCCTTGATACAGAAGAAATGGCGCTGCATGATCCCGGAAAACTTCGCAAAAAGCTGATCTACGCGAGTGTTGCCGGAACGATCGTGATCCTGTGTGTGACTTTCCTGACACAGGCGGTCGGGCATATGTATCAGCAGATCCGCTACGGCAAGGATACTCTTCAGCTTCTGGCAGAGCGATATGCGAGTGATACGCAGGCAGAGCTGGAGGAAAGCATCAGACAGGCCAAAGAGGCGTGGTATGTGAGTTACGGCGAAGATATCGCGGCATATCTCGCCGAGAAGCCGGAGACAGCTGTACAGAAGAAACTCGAGGAATGCTGTGAGATCCTTGAGGCGGACTTTATCATAATTTTTGACTCAAACGGAAAGCAGGCCGTATCCAGCATAGATTTTGAAGGCTTTACCCTTGACAGGGGGCTGGGCGAGAACTCATCCGATTTCCGCCGTCTGCTCATGGGGATCCCTAGTGTCGTTCATGAGACCTCTACAGATTCTTCGACAAAGCTCGAAAGACAGATGATCGGCGTAACAATGACAGCGTTAGACGATCCGTCGCGTCACGGCGCATTGATCATGGCTCTTCTCCCGGATCAGATCTCCGGGAAGATCGATTCGGATGAGCTGGAGGATAAGGGCGCGCTGCTGCAGACGGAAGAAGTATTGTGCTTTGGTATCAGCGCGGAGGATGGAGAAGTCCTTTTCTCCGGCGAGCCTTCTATGGTCGGCATGAATTACAAGGACTGCGGGCTGACTGAAAAGAGCATGCAGGACGGGTATATGGAATACGGAAGGATCAACGGCGTCGACCGCTTTATCCTCACGGAAAAATATGAAGGCATTATCCTGTACTATACGATCGATTATTGGAATCTTCGAAAGGACAGTCTGTTCAGCTGCATTGCGGCGGCTGTATTATACCTTTTGGGAATGGTGATCATCGGATCCTATCTTTTGAAGGACTATAGTACGAAGCTGTTCAGAGAGTGGTCAGCCAAAAAGCTTCCTCTTGAAGGAAAAGCTGACAGCATAATGAACCGGCTCTTCAACTGGAATGATCTGCCTCCTGAAAGAAAGGCCGGCCTGGTCTTCTATGCGGGGCTGTTCGTGATGATGCAGCTTTGGATGAAACTGATCCTGGGGCAGGATATGGGAAGTGACCAGTACGGATCGCTGTTTGATTATCTCCTGACGGGGGATTGGATGCGGGGCTTCAATATGTTCTCGCTCTGCAGTATCCTTATGGTCGCTTCGATCGCGAACCTTGTCATAACAGTCAGCAGCTGGGGACTGATCGTGCTCTCCGGATTTATGTCCGCCAAAGGAGAGACCATCTGCATTCTTCTCAAGAGCATGATCAAATATATCACCCTCTTTGCGTGCCTGGTGGCATCACTGGGCTATTTGGGGGTCCTGAACAGCACAGTGGTCGCGTCTCTTGGGATCGGCACTCTGGCGCTTTCTCTGGGAGCCAAGGACCTGGTCGCGGATATACTCGCGGGGATCTTTATCGTATTTGAGGAGACTCTGCGCGTAGGTGACGTTGTGGAATACAACGGGAAAGCTTACACGGTCCGGGAAGTCGGCATGCGCAGCGCCAAGCTGGAAATACCTCCGGGCAATTTCCTGATCGTGAGCAACCACGAGATCACCAATGTCACGAATATGTCAAAGAAGAATTCTGTCTGCTCGGTGAAGATCAAAGTGATCAATCAGGATTCGCTGGTCAAGCTGGAAGAGATCTTTAAAAGGGAGCTCCCTGATATCTCCAAAAAATGTGAGCTGCTCAAGGGCCCGGTCAAATATTTCGGAGTTGTGGAGTTTGGAGAGGGGACAATACAGCATAACTCGGTGCCTGCCATAGTCGTTTCAATAGGAGCGGAGTGCGAACAGAAAGACATGTACTACGTCACTCTGTTCCTCACGAGAGAGATCAGGCTTCTTGCGGAGAGAGAAGGGATCGAGATCATCGGACAGATCGAATAAGATGTGCTGACAGATTATCAGCGCATTTGTGAAACAGGAATTGGTTTGAAAGGGAAGAGTATTATGGAAAAAACGCAAGAGACAAAAGCGGATGTCAAAAACGGGGTAAAGCGTTTTGTGTTTGCATGCCTGTCGATCCTTTTGGAGGTACTGGTGATCTTTGCGATCCTTTTATTTGCCGGATCGAAAGCGTCATGGGTCTATACATTTCTTCGCGTTCTGGCACTCGCTCTGGTATTGTCGATCTTCGGAAGCTCCAAGACATCCTCCATCCGCATGACATGGATGTTTGTGATCCTGCTGCTCCCGATCTGCGGAACGACATTGTATTTCCTGATCGGTCTCAATGGACACAGCCTTAAGATGCGCAAGAGATACAGCGATATTGACAAGATCCTCTTCCCCATGCTGCCGGATGATACAGAGGCGTTTGAGAATGCGAAAGCGAAAAACGGCCACCTGGGCGGGCTCATGAATTATATCCGCCGAAACGCGGGATATCCGGTCTATCAAAATACAGAGGTGCAGTATTTTGACGACGGAGCCAAGGGGATCGAAGCGCAGAAAAAGGACATGGCGAAGGCTGAAAAGTTCATCTTCATGGAGTACCACGCGATCGAGGATAAGGAGAGCTGGCACGCGATCCGCGACGTTCTGGTGGAAAGAGTGAAGGCGGGCGTTGAGGTCCGCGTGTTCTACGATGATATGGGAAGTATCGGCTTCATCAACACCGATTTCGTGAAGCGCACACAGGAGCTCGGTATTCAGTGCCGCGTGTTCAATCCCTTCGCTCCAGGCCTGAATGTATTCCTGAACAACCGCGACCACCGCAAGATCACGGTCATCGACGGCAAGGTGGGGTACACCGGCGGATACAACCTGGCAAACGAGTATTTCCACCTCACAGAGCCCTACGGGTTCTGGAAGGACTCAGGGATCCGTCTCGAGGGAGATGCCGTGCAGAGCCTGACAGTGACGTTCCTCGAGATGTGGAATGCGGCCAATCCGGATGACAAAGACGACAAAGACTACAGAAAATATCTGTTCGCCAGCGGCGCCAACTATGTCCTCAAGGAACAGGGCCATGTCATCAAAGATGACATTATGACTACCAACGCGGCGGAAAAGCTGGAAAAGACAGTGGTTAAGGAAGAGCAGAAGATCGAAAAGGATCTGAGCAAAAACGGCGCTTTCAGGGCGCTGGAAAACCAGAACAAAAAGATCGTGGAAGGCTCCGCAGAGCGCCTGGAAAAGGATAGGGAGCGTCTTAAGAAGAATCAGGAAGAATATTTTGACAAGATGAAGGAAGAGATGTCCCAGGATAATGAGAGGTATCTGGCCGATACCGAGGTATTTGTGGGCAAGCATCTCGGATTTGTGCAGCCCTATGCGGACTCCCCCATGGATGATGTCCATGTCGGCGAAGATGTTTACATCAGCATGGCTGAGAGCGCAGAGAATTACGCCTGGTTCATCACACCTTATCTGATCATCACTGATGAGATGTGCCACGCCTTCGCGCTGGCGGCCCGACGCGGCGTGGATGTGCGTGTCATCACACCCGGCATTCCGGACAAGAAGCTGATCTACAACGTGACGCGATCCTACTACAACGGGCTTGCCAAGCACGGCGTGAAGATCTACGAATACACTCCCGGTTTCTGCCACGCCAAGATGTCCATAGCGGACGACCTGGTCGCGACCTGCGGAACTATCAATCTCGACTACCGCAGCCTCTATCACCACTTCGAGAACGGCTGCCTGTTCGCTGACTGCCCGGCAGTCATGGACGTAAAGCGCGATTTCGAAGAGACCATGGCGCAGAGCAGGGAGGTCACCGACTTCTACGTAAACGGGCGCGGCGCCTTCATGCGCTTGGAGCAGCTGCTGCTGAGATTGGCAGCGCCGCTGATGTAAGGATGTGACGGTTCAAGTGTTTAAACGCCCCCCGCTGAGGCGGGGGGCGTTTGGTTTATCTCAGGAGAAAGGATTTGATATGAGTACCACACAGCTCAACAATGAACTAAATCTCACCTATCCCGATGGGTTCAAGGTAATGACGCCGGAAGACCTCAAGCAATACAAGTTCTTCGAGGAAGCCCCCGGCTTTTGTATCAACGATGCAGACAGGCATATCATAATCTCTGTTTCCTGGAGGCAGTCCAACCCCTTTGTCGCAATGCTTGTTTCAAGCGCAGATATAGCAAAGAACATGGAAGCCAAGATCAGAAAGCCCATGGGCCAATATGGCTATACACTCGAGGGATTCATGACCAGGGAGGTCGGAGGAAAGACAGCCGACGGCTATAGATACGCTTATGAGGTAAAGGGGATTGGAATGGTAGGAGAAAGCTTGTCACTCAAGAGCGGCGGCAACTTCTACTACATCCACAGCTACTTCAGGCAGGAGCTGCGCGAACCCAGCCTGCGGGTGCTCGATAAGGTCTTTACAAGCGTAACCTGGGAGGAATAAATAACCCGTTGCATTCGTTAAAAAAAGAAACTGTTATATTTGCTGATCAGTAACCGGCAAAATATAACAGCTTCTTTTTATGTTACCTTCTAACGAATGCAACGGGGTAAATTCTTACCTTCTGCTCTTGTCGTAAGGAATACCTTCCGCCTTCGGAGCCCGGGAGTTCTTGGAGGTGAGGGCCAGTACGATCAGGGAGATCACGTAAGGCATCATGTTGTAGACGGAACCCGGGATTTTCAGGGCTGCCAGGAACGGGAAGCCGCTGTAGACGTTGGACAGCGCGCGGAAGAATCCGAACAGCAGAGCTGCCAGCGCGATGTTGACGGGCTTCCACTGACCGAAGATCATAACGGCCAGAGCCAGGAAACCGAAGCCGGCGACGCCGGTCTCAAACTTCCACTCAGAGACGCCTGCGGTGATGTAGACAATACCGCCCAGACCGCCGAGAAGACCGGAGATCAGGACACCTGCCCAGCGCATCGTCTTGACATTGATACCGACGGAATCAGCTGCCGCGGGATGCTCGCCGCATGCCATAAGACGCAGGCCGAAGCGCGTCTTGTAAAGGATGAAATGGGAAGCGATCAGAAGGATCACTGCCGCCAGCATGAACCAGTTGAACTGGAAATCGCCGATATTGACGACCAGAGCTTTCTTCGCCTGCACGTACTGAACCGTGGAGGATACGTTGTCGGGATTCTCTGAGATGTTGATGGACTTTACGATAACGGTTGCAAGGGCAGCCGCCAGCATGTTCATAGCTGTGCCGACCAGGGTCTGGTCTGCGCTGAAATTAATGCCTGCAATGCCAAGGAGTGAAGAATAGATCATTCCCAGAAGCATAGAGGACAGGATGACCAGCAGGACAATGACAAAAGCGGATGTGCCTGCGGGGAGATACTTCATGACGAGAGCGCCGCCCAGGGCACCCATGACCATGATACCTTCGAGTCCGAGGTTGATAACGCCGGAGTGCTCGGAGAAGCAGCCGCCGAGTGCGACCAGCATCAGAACGGACGCAAATAACAGTGTGTACTGAATGAGCAGGATCATTTCTCGTCGCCTCCTTTCTTGTTATCGTCTGCAGGAGCAGCCGTCTGGACCGGGACATCATTGCTGTTTGCAGTATCTTTGCTGCGCTTTGTTATATGAGTATTGATGTAATACCTGAAGAACGCAACGAAGCCGCAGAGATAGATGATGATCGCGGAGATCAGATCGGAGATCTGAGCCGGGAACACCGCCTTGTCCAGATAGGAGCCGCCGCTCGTAATGTGCTGGATGAAGTAGGAGGAGAAGATGGTTCCGATCGGGTGAAGGCCTCCGAGGAAGGTCGCCGCAATGCCGTTGAAGCCCATGCTGGGAACAGAGGACTGCGTGACGCTCCACTGCTCGTAACCGGACAGGAACAGGAAAGAAGCTCCCAGGCCGGCAAGAGCGCCGCCGATGGCCAGCGTCAGGATCGTGTTGGTCTTCTCTTTCATTCCGCTGTATTTGGCTGCCTCTTTGTTGAGACCGGTGGCCCTGAGCTCATAGCCGAATACGGTCTTGTTGAGGATGACCCAGATCAGGATTGCGATCAGGATCGCCAGCGGGATCGCGATGGTGACATATTTGTTGTTGCCGAACAGCGCCCCCAGTCCAAGGGTAGGAAGGAGAGCGGATTGGTTGACAGAACTGACGGCTACGGTATAAGGGCTCGCGGTCTCCTTGACTTTGGAGAGGGCCATATTGACTGTGTACAGTCCGATCCAGTTCAGCATGATACCGGAGATAACTTCATTAACATTTCTGTATGCCTTGAGGACGCCTACAGCAGCGCCGAAGAGCGCGCCTGCGACCATGGAAAGGAGAAGGCATACCGGCCAAGGCATCTTCCACACGAGTGCGGCATAGAGGCAGAGGCCTGCGCCTGCGACATACTGTCCGGCAGCGCCGATGTTGAACAGACCTGCGGAGTAGCAGAACTGAACGGAGAGGGCGCACATGAGGAGCGGCGCTGTTTTGACAAGGGTGTTGCCAAAATATTTCATGGCCGCTTTTCCGCTTCCATAAGTCAGGAAGTTCTTAAGGATCGTGATGATCGCTTCCGTTGCCTGGCCGGGATTGATGATCAGCAGAACGATGTAACCGATCAGAAGTCCCGCTACGATACAGACAAGGGAGGCAAGGAGCGTCTGAAAACCGGGCTCGCTCAGGAGTGATTTCTTATTTTTCTTCATGCCGTGTGTCCCTCCTTCCTTGCGCCTGCCATATACAGACCGAGCTCTTCGCGAGTGGTCTTCTTGGGATCGAACTCGCCGACGATCTCACCCTCGTACATGACGAGGATGCGGTCCGGAACACCGAGGACTTCCTCGAGCTCCAGAGATACCAGGAGGACCGCCTTGCCGGCGTCTCTCTGAGCGATCAGCTGTCTGTGGATATATTCGATGGCGCCGACGTCAAGTCCGCGTGTGGGCTGAACGGCGATCAGAAGCTCGGGGTTCTTCTCCAGCTCGCGGGCGATAATGGCCTTCTGCTGGTTACCGCCGGACATGGAGCGGACGATCGTGACCGGTCCTTCGCCGCTTCGGACGTCGAACTGGTCGATCAGCTTTTCGGAGAAGGTCCTGAT
>Ga0326513_10001724_pt1 | contig 16621 bp, 33 predicted proteins | sample 2_2465_0518_D_FD_203654 | JGI IMG/M metagenome (GOLD analysis project Ga0326513, IMG submission 203654) | Bovine rumen microbial communities from UC Davis, California, United States - 2_2465_0518 | ecosystem: Host-associated > Mammals > Digestive system > Stomach > Rumen | place: USA... | reverse complement strand
CAACCGCGTGCGCGACACGACGGGCGTGCCCATCACGCTGGGCAGCACGAACGACAAGGCGCGCATCCAGTTCCAGGCGCGCCGCTTCGAGCCGAACTCCGTCACGATCGGCGGCGTCGGCTTCGACGGCAGGGGAGTCGCGGCGACGTTCACCAAGGACATCGACGTCACGGTCAGCGTGGGCGTCGACACGATCGTATGGTCGCCCGCGGGCCTGCTCGTGACCCCGACTCCGAGCAACCACCGCGACGACAACACCTACAGGATATGGGTCAACGGCCTGTCGAAGAAGTGGCAGACGTTCGCGGGCGTCGCCGACGGCGACTACTGCGCGCTCGACAACTCGCTGCTGAAGCGCATCCCGACGAACGGCGCGAGCTACACGGTGCAGGTCAAGCTGACCACCATCGACAAGGCCGAGGCGTCGTGCAAGGTCGCCAAGACGCTGTCCTACGACGGCGGCTCCATGTCCGTCACCGCGAGCCCCGCCCGCGTCGCCAACCGCGCGGCCTACACGGTCGACCTCACCGCCTACGCATCCCGCAGGTGCTGGGTCGTGACCGACTCCGAGGCGCACGAGATGCGCGAGGACGCGGACGGCACCATGTGGGCTGCCGTCCCGCAGGGGCAGGCGTTCTCCATCTTCGCCATGGGCGAGGACGGCGAGGGCGCATGGGGCACGTGGCACCGCGACTACACCGCCATCCCCGTGCTCGGGCACTGCCTGACCTACGAGGGCGGCTCGTTCGTCTTCTCGGCGAACATCGACGCCGCCCCCATCCTCAACGTCAGCGGGCAGCCGAACGTGGAGGCCGCGTCCATGACGGGCGGGACCTTCGAGGCCGTCACCGCCGGCGAGGGCCGCATGGTGGGCGGGCAGCTCGACACCGTGGCGCTGTACGACGACGCCGAGGTGTCCGACATCACCGACGCGCTCGAGGATGCCGTCTTCTGCTGGTACGGCGGCCTGCGCGGCCAGCTGTGGCGCGTGGCCGTCACCTCGACGGCATCGACCCAGCAGCTCGGCGGCGCCGCGGCGCTGACCATCTCGTGGAGGAGAACCGATGGCTGACGTCGACTGGCTCGACCGCGAGCTGAGGCACCGCGTGGAGTGCGTCATGGTCAACCCGAACGACATGTCCGACGAGCTGGGCGTGCTGCCCTGCATCGTCGGCTCGTCGTCCATCGACCGCGGCTACTACACCGACGCCCGCGTCTCGGGCGCCATCGGCACCCGCGACTGGGACGCCTACATCCCCGGGGCGTGGCTGCGCATCTACCACATCGCGTCGACGCCCGCCATGGGCGACGTGCGCAGGGCGCGCGGGACGTTCGCCATCACCGACGCCGCCATCACGGGCTCCGCTGGGTCGCTGCGCGTGCAGTTCCAGTTGTCCTCGGCGCTCGGCGTGCTCGGCGCGGACTACGACGCGTGGCCGATGACGATAGGCGTCGGCGCCAAGGCATCGGACTCCATCAGGGCCATCTGCAGGAAGTGCGGCAGGCCGTACCGCTTCGACGCGTTCGCGGACTACCGCTACACGACGGCCGCCGCGCTGGAGGCGGGCAAGTCGTTCCGCTCCAGGCTGTACGCCATCTGCACCGAGTCGGGCAACCGCATGGAGGTCGACCCGTACGGGCGGCTCGTGTTCTCGGGGTACACCGCCCCGCGCTCCAAGTACCCCTCCATGGCGCTCGACGTCGACGACGCCCGCAGCCCGATCGCGGACGGGACAATCTCGCCCGGCACCAACCTGTTCTCCCGCGCGAACCGCTCCATCGTCGTGTTCAAGGACGGCGACAGGGTCATCTCCGCGCAGGCGGACTCCGACCCCGCGTCGGAGTGCTCGGCGGAGCGCCGCGGCTTCGTCCGCGCCGAGCTCCACGAGCTGAACGACCTGCCGTCGCCGCAGACCGTGGCGCACGCGCAGGAGCTCGCCGCAAAGAAGCTGAAATCGGACGCGGCGCCCACCCGCACGTGGGAGCTGGAGACCATCTGGCTGCCGCTCGGAGCGGGCGACGTGGTGTCGTTCGCGCCGCGCCGCTACGACCCGTTCGGGAGGGGAACCGCCCGCAAGTGCCTCGTGCAGTCCGTCGAGGAGACGGGCATGCGCCTCAAGCTCACGTTGAAGGAGGTCTGATGGACCCGTTCGAGTTCGCACGCATCGCCGCGGGCATGCTCCCGCGCGAGGACGAGACGGGCTCCAACGAGGAGCCCGCGCAGCGCGGCATCCCGCAGAAGGTCAGCGGCATCGCCGGGGCCGACAGCGCGGGCGGCTACGTCTCCATCGACCTCGGCGGCTCGTCCGTCACCGAGGGCGACCTGCAGGCCGTGGAGATGCCGACGGACATCCCCGTCAAAGCTGGCGACGAGGTTTCCGTCGAGATCGTGGACGGCAAGCCCCGCGTGGTCGGCCGCATCGGCTGGGGAGACGAGCTGCAGGGCGTCGCGGATGAGGCTCATGCAGTCGCGGAGGCAACGAACCAGCACTTTTGGCAGCGTTCGACAGACCCCGACGGCGATGGCGCTGGGACGGGCGCTTTCGTCACAGACGAGGAGCAGGACAGCTTTCTCGAAGCAATCGCGCAGGGCGTCGAGCCTACGAGTGCGCGACCGCTGCACAACCTATTGATGAATTCGCTCGGCATCCTCTTGCGAGCAGCGACGCGAATCCGCGCTGCGTTCATCCCGAACGGCGTCAGATTCTACGATGACTACGAGCGCAACATGGCGGAGTTCGGGCGCAGGCTCACGGGCATCTACAACCTTACCTCATACTACTCGGCGTGGTTGAAGTTGACCAGCTCGAATGGCTTGCAGGAGATAACGATAGACTCCGGCGGGCCAACTGCAATGGGCGACATAGAACCTATCTCCATCACGGCGAACGATGCAATCACCGTAGACGCTCCGGAAATCAACGTCACCAACGGAGGCAGCTTCATTGCAAGCGTGGACGATAGCGGGAACGCTGTCTTTGCAGGCGGATTGACGCTCGGCTCACCGCTCGCAATCGCCAACGGCGGCACGGGCGCGGACAACGCAGCCGACGCGAGGGCGAACCTACGCGCAGTCGGGTATGCGAGCGGCATGGACGCATCCGTGGCGAGCTTCTTAGGCGCGAACCAGATGTGGGGCCTGCGCGCCAAGGTCATCAACGCGAACAACACGGACTATCTCGACCACAGCGTCTACATCCTGCTCCGAAACGATGGAATCAGCGCATACGACACGACGGCATCATCCTTCCCGTGGCAGCTCACGCTCCCGAGCGGCACGACCGACCTCACCGTGAACGTCGGAGACGTGAGCATCACCAACGCAACCGCGACGAAATTCCAGACGCGCAGGCAGGGCAGCGTGGTCAATCTCGTGGTCTACCAGCTCAAGGTCAGCGCATCGCTGGCGGACGGCTCGTCCGTCTCTCTCGGTTCGGGCATCATCGGCTCCGACGCGAGGCCGAGCACGAACATCTACATGCCGCTTATGGCGAACGTGTCGGGCAAGGGCGCAGGCGTGTTCCTGTACATCACGAGCGCGGGCAACGTCACGCTCTACAACCGCAGCGGCTCGGCGCTGGGAACTGGCACGAATCTCGCGGGCAACACCACGTGGGTCATCTAGGGAGGCGCCATGGAAATCCTGCAACCGTACCTCATCGGCTGGCTCGTGCCCACCGTCCTCGCGGCGTGCGCGGGCTTCTTCGCAGGCAAGGTGAAGCGGCTCACCGCCCGCGACAAGGCGATAGAGGAGGGCGTGCGCTGCATGCTGCGCGCCGAGATAAGCCGCAAGTACGAACGCTACGTCGTGGACGGCAGGCCCATGACGGCGGAGGTCAGGCGCGAGCTCGAGGAGGAGTGGCACGCCTACCACGACGGCCTGCAGGGCAACGGCACGGGCGAGGCCATGTACCGCGAGCTCTGCGAGGTCAAGCTCACGATCTAGGGAGGGAACATGCAGTACTTCATGCCGGACGGCGTCTACGACGTGCTCAAGTGGGTGGGCCTCATCGCCCTTCCCGCGCTGGCCGTGTTCTACAGCATCATCGCGCCCGCGTGGGGGCTTCCCTACGCCGACCAGGTGGTGCTCACGCTCAACGCGCTCGGCGTGCTCATCGGCACGCTCATCGGCGCGTCGCAGCTGACCGCGACGGAGGTGTGACATGCCGTCCGCCGAGGAATTGGAGCAGCTTCTGGAGCGCGACCTCTCCGAGTTCCCCGACGACGGGGCGTGGGAGGCGCTGAAGGCCGAGATCATGGCGCAGAGGGGTGACGAAGATGGCCAAGACCGCTGACGCGCTGGTATCGCTCGCAGCATCGCAGGTGGGCTACGACCGATACCAGGACCCCGAGCAGGGGACGAAGTACGGGCGCTGGTACGCCGAGCTGACGAACTCGCCGTGGTTCGGCACCAACGGCGTGCCCTACTGTGCCATGTTCGCCAGCTGGTGCCTCTACCAGCTCGGCATCAAGTGCGTGGGCACCCCAACGGCGTCGTGCACGTCCGGGCTGCTCGCATCCGCAAGGGGCGCCAAGGCGCTCAAGCGCGTGTCCGCGGCAAAGAAGGGCGACCTCGTGCTGTTCAACTGGCAGGGCGCGGGCTACACCGCGTCCGAGGCCGACCACGTGGGCATCGTCGTGTCCAACAACGGCTCGACGCTCTCGACCATCGAGGGCAACGTGGACGGCGGCAAGGTTCTGCGCCGCACGCGCGCCTACTCGACCGTCGTGGGCGTCATCACGCCGAGCTTCGAGCAGCCCAAGAAGGGCCCGTTCGCGGACGTGGACGAGTCGACGCCGCACTACGCGGACATCGCGTGGATGAAGGAGGCGGGCATCGCCGTGGGATACCCCGACGGCACGTACCGCCCGGGCTCCGCGCTCACCCGCGGGGACGCCGCCGCGTTCCTGCACCGTCTCTACAACCTCGTCAAGTAAGGGGGCCGCATGAGAAGGGGAACCACCCCGACGCTGGAGCTCGCGCTCGACCAGTCGCTGGAGGGCGCCGAGTACCACGTCACGATCGAGCAGGGTACGGCCCAGCTCGATAAGACCGAGGCCGACTGCACGCTGTCCGAGGACGGGAAGGTCATCACGGTCGTGCTCTCCCAGGAGGAGACGCTGGCGCTCGACCCCGCCGCCGTGGCGTCCATCCAGGTGCGCTACAAGCTGGACGGCAGGGCGTACGCCACCAACATCGTGGCCGTGCGCGTGGACGACGTGCTCCTGGAGGAGGTCATCTGATGGCCCGCATCGCCCTCCGCACGGACGCGGGGGCGCGGCTGTCCGTCGCCGACCTCGGCGTGCGGCGCGTGGGCATGACGGCCCAGACGCGCGTCGACAGGCTCCCCGACTACGGGGGGCCCTACGAGGTCACGCCGTCGAGCAGCGCGCAGACCGTGCACACGTCCGGCAAGTCGCTCGCAGGCGACATAACCGTCAACCCCATCCCAAGCAACTACGGGCTCGTCACGTGGAACGGGTCCGTGCTCACCGTGAGTTAGGAGCATCATGGCACAGAACGTCATCATCAACGGCGTCACCTATCAGAGCGTCCCCGAGGTCGACATCCCCAAGAGCGGCGGCGGCACCGCCAAGTTCTACGACACGGCGGGCGCGACAGCGGCGGCAGCCGACATCCTCACGGGCAAGACGGCCTACGGCGCCAGCGGCTCCGTCAGCGGTTCCATGCCGTCCAACGGCTCGACCAGCGGCACCATCAGCACCAAGAGCGGCACCGTCACCATCCCAGCGGGATACACCACGGGCGGCACCGTCTCCATCGCATCCGCAGCTGTCTCCGACTGCACCGCAGCCAACATCCTCAGCGGCAAGACAATCCTCGGCGTCGCGGGCACGCTCGCGCTCCCTTCCATCTCGCAGGACGCCACGACCAAGGTGCTCTCCATCAGCTAAGGAGGACGCATGCCCGACATCACACTGATGGGCGCGACCTATCCCGACGTGCCGGCGGTGACGCTGCCATCGGGGGAGTCGACCGCGACCTTCTACGATTTGGGGTCTCTCGATCTCGTCACCAGCGTCAACGGCGAGACGGGAGACGTGACCGTCCAGCCGACGCTCGTGAGCGGTACCAACATCAAGACGGTCAACAGCCAGAGCATCCTCGGCAGCGGTGACCTCGCCATCCAAGAGGGTACCGAGATGGTCGTGCTGGCCTACGGCAAGTCGACGTGGGCGGACTTCGAGGCCGTCTACCCGAATGCCGTGGTCTACTGCCGAGCGTCCAGCAACTCCAATCCCGCAAGCGGGTCGCAGACGCGCATGGCGTTCATGGCGTATGTCAACAACGAGACTGCGCCGACCAACGTCGAGTTCCAGTATTACCGCAGCGTCAGCAGCCATAGCGCAACGCAGCAGGGCGACCAAGTCTACATTTACAAGCTGGACAAGACCGCAGGCTGGACGGTCACCGTGCGCGAGGCGTACACGCGAATCACCGCAGGCACGGGAATGACGCAAAGCTACTCGGGCGGAGTCTTGACGCTGCAAGCGCCGAGGGAGCTGCCGACCGTCACGTCGAGCGACAACGGCAAGGTCTTGCAGGTTGTCAACGGAGAATGGGCGGCGGCGTCCATCCCGAGCGCGAACGGGGTGAGCTTCTGATGGCGGACTACCTTACCACCGACACCGACTTGACCTCCGTCGCCGACGCCATCCGCGCCAAGGGCGGCACAAGCGCGGCGATCGAATGGCCTAGCGGGTACGTCGATGCCGTCGATGCCATCCAGACGGGAATCACGCCCACTGGCACCATCAGCATCGCGCAGAACGGCACGTACGACGTGACCGACTACGCCAGCGCGAGCGTCAACGTCAGCGGCGGCGGCGATGATGGAAGCTTCAAGGGCGTCATCGAGAGAACCGCTGTGACTCCGACGCTGCCAAGCAACTTGACCAGCATCGGCGCCTATGCGTTCCACAGCTGCTCGAACCTTGCGCTCACGTCACTTCCGAGCGGAGTTACCAGCATCGGCACCTATGCGTTCTACAATTGCGGGAACCTTGCGCTCACATCCCTGCCGAGCGGCGTGACCAGCATCGACGCCTATGCGTTCTGCAACTGTTCAAGCCTCGCGCTGACCTCGCTGCCGAGCGGAGTGACGAGCATAGGGAATTCTGCGTTCGTCAGCTGCTCGAACCTCGCGCTCACCTCGCTCCCGAGCGGAGTGACCAGCATCAGCAGCTCTGCGTTCAGCAACTGCTCGAGCCTTGCGCTCACGTCCCTGCCGAGCAACTTGACGAGCATCGGCAGCAGTGCATTCCTCGGCTGCTCGAACCTCGCGCTCACGTCCCTGCCGAGCGGAGTGACGAGCATCGGTACCTCTGCGTTCAGCAGCTGCTACAAACTCGCGCTCACGTCCCTCCCGAGCGGCGTGACCAGCATCGGCAGCTCTACGTTCAACAGCTGCGAATCCATACCGTCCATCGAGTGCAGCGGCGCGATAACGACTCTCAGCAACAGCTCGTTCCTCGGCTCATCGTACCACCCGATGCAGCTCGCGTCGGCGTCTTTCCCGAACATGGCTGTTAGCAGCCTCGGAACCGCATTCGGCAGCACGACAGCCGCCAACGCATGCAAGCTGCTCGCGTTCGCGGATGTGGGGAAGACCAAGGATATCAACCGCAACGCGTTCGCAAACTGCAACGCATTGCAGACGCTCGTGCTCCGCAGGACGGACGCCATCTGCACGCTCTCGAACGTCTCGGCGTTCCTCAACACGCCTATGCGCGGGTACAACTCGCTCACGGGGACGGTCTACGTGCCTTCCGCGCTCATCGCCTCGTACCAGACGGCGACCAACTGGAAGACCCTCTACGATGGCGGCACGCTGACGTTCGCGGCCATCGAGGGAAGCCAGTACGAGCTGTAGGGGGAACCATGACGGACGGACAGATCGAGGCGCTGCTCTACGCGCTCGCATGGGTCGCGGCCATCGTGCTCGCCACGGCGCTCGTGGTCGCTTTCGGGTAGCCGCACGCGACCGCATCGCAAAAGGTCGCAAAGTTGCGGAAAATGCCGCACGGGAACAGAAAACCGCAGGTAGACGCGCCGTGCGCGTTGACTGGGGGTCAAGGGGTCGCTGGTTCGAATCCAGTCCACCCGACCAGAGATTTCAGCAGGTCAGAGGTCGTTTCCTCTGGCCTGCTTTTTTCGTATCTACGCATCGGAAACCGCACGGAACCGCATCGGCTCGGCGTCCATCATGAAGGATTGAAGCATCCGCGCGGCGGTGTCGGCGGCGGCGCTCGTCGGCGCGATGTAATGGCGGTAGTCCGTGCGCACGTCCGTGTGGCCGTGCACCATCGAGAGCGTGGTGTCCGGCACGCCAGCGTCGTGCATGAGCGTCGTGTTCGTCGCCCGGAGCTGCTTCATGGGGATGTAGCGCATGCCCTCGAGCGGCATGCCCGGGCGGAACAGGCGCGGCCAGAGCGAGCGCACGCCCGCCTCGGTGAGGCTGCAGATGGGGCCCTCGCCCGCGCAGCCCGCGAGGATGGACGCGAACGGCTCCATGAGCGCGACCGTGCGGACGCTCGCGGCGTTCTTCGTGCCGCCGTCCGCCCTCCGGGCGCCCTTCACCACCGACATGCGCACGATCCCGTCGCCGAACGCCATGTCGCCCCACTCCAGCGCCATCGCCTCCGAGCGCCTGAGGCCGCCGCCCACCATGACGGCGACCAACGGCAGCAGACGGTGCCCGTGGAGCCGTGAGAGCGCGTACAGGACCTCGGAGCCGTCCCACACGTCCAACTTACCGCAATCGGCGCGGGGGTACCTCAGAGGGCGTCTCATTGGCTCTGAGGGTATGAGCCCCATGTACCACGCGTCGCGCAGGACGGAGCGCAGCAGCTTCGCCGCATGGACGGCCGTGCCGCGCCTCATGGACGACACCCACATCTGCACCTCGGCGGGGGAGGGGTCGGCCACGGGCTTCGAGCCGAAGCGCGGCGAGACGTGGAGCCGCCAGATGGTGCGGTAGTTGTCGAGCGTCTTGGGGTCGAGGTCGGCGTGGCTCGCCAGGAACACGCCCTCGAAGTAGCTGTCGAGCGTGGCGAGCGACCCGAGCGTCGGGTTCGCGCCCATCTCCATGTCGAGCCGCACGGCCATGGCCTGCGCGTCGCGCATGGAGCCGCGCACCCTGCGGGACACGCGGCGCTGCCTGCCGTCCTCGCGGTACCCGTTGCACGCCTGGACCTCGTAGACGCCGTCGCCGCGGCGGATGATGGACGCCATGGCTACTCCTCCTCCTTCATTCTGTCGACCATTTCCTGCAGCGAGACTCCGAGCGCGTCCGCGATCGAGAGCGCGGTCTCCAAAGTCGGGCCCCTGCGCCCTCCGATGATGATGCTGTTGATGGTCTGCCGCCCCGTGCCGACCTTGCGCGCGAGCTCGCTCTGCGACATGCCGAGCTCGTCGAGGTAGCGGGCGACGACCTCACCGAACGTCATACCCATGCTCCACCTCCAAAAAAGTGTCCATAAATAAGGACAAAATAAGTATTGCAGCGTCCGAAGTTTTGGACAATACTAAGTATGTCCGAAGTTGCGGACAATAATTCACGGGATGGAGGTGATACGCATGGAGAGGTTCAACGAGCGCGTCGAGCTCATGTGCGCCAAGCGCGGCATTTCCAAGAAGACGCTCATATCGGCGCTCGGAATCAGCAAGAGCGCGTTCTACGCGAAGCTCGCGGGCGTCCGCCCGTGGCTCCTCGACGAGGCGCTGAAGATAGCCGACGCGCTGCGCGTCGAGATCAGCGAGCTCGTCTAGCACCTTTTGTGCAATCGCACGAAGCGCACCTTGATAACCGGATAACGCAACTAGAAGACCCGAGCGCCTTGGACGGTGGGGGCGGGGGCGCCTTCCTCTCGAGCATTGGCTGCCTCCTTTCTGTCTGTTTCTCCCCTCACAGCTCCATGCTCCCGCCCCTGCCGTACAGGGCACTCGGATTGATTGATTGGAGGCATTCGATGCCATGGCTCGGCATCAGGCACGCGGGGCGGTACGTCTGCAAGACGCCCGACTACGTGCGGGCCGCGATTGACCGCGGCGAGATAACGGCCTACAGGCCGCGCAACCAGGAGCACGCCCGATGGGTCGTCCACACCGACGACCTCGACCGCTGGGTTCGGTCGTGGGAGTGCTCGAAGAAGAAAAGCGCCGCCCAGCGGCAACTGGACGGCGGAAGAGCAGGGTGGGTGCCCTGCGGAGAGGATAACACATGAACAACATCACCATCAAGGCCGCATGGCCTCTCTACCTGCTCGCGCTCATCATCGGCATGGGGATGGCGCTATGAGCACGGCGAGATTCATCGACACGGCGCCGTCGCACATCTCGCTCGCCCGCGGCATGGTGAGTGCGTGGGGGGGGTGCTCATCAGCCGACCTCGAGCAATTCGCCAAGGAGGACGGCAAAGACCCGCTGGAGCTGGCCGCGCGGCTGCTCCGTGGTGCCTGCGAGCACATGTCCGTGCTGCTGGAGGTGATCGGCGATGGCATGGGTGACCATCCCCAACCCCAACCGCGCTAACCCCGCGGGAAAGTGGCTCGGCATGCGCTGGCTCGTGCCCGACGAGGAGGAGTGCGTCACGTCCGCCGTGGACGGCATGCACGAGCTGCGCAGGTTCTGGCGCGAGAACGGGCGCGACGCCTACTACGACCATTACAGGGTCGACTGCTCGGAGGAGTACGTCGGGCGCTACGAGGACGAGGCCGACGCAATCGCCGAGTGGCGCAGGATGCTGCGGGAGGGGGAGCTGTGAACGACAAGTACCAGGACAGCATGGGCGCGGGGCGCAACACCTACATCCACGTCCACGCCCACGGGAAGGTCGAGCCGACGCCCCGCAAGCCGAGCGGCAAGAAGCCGTACGAGGTCGTGGACGAGCGCAACGGCCACCAGCTCATCAGGACGTGGCGCGGCGTGTGGTTCGACTACCACAAGGAGAAGCACGGCACCACGATCATCGGCGGGCACGTGCAGCGCATGACCGAGGTCGAGGCGCGAGGGCGCTGGGAGCGCAAGCTCCGGCAGGAGGGGGCGTGGGAATGAAGTGCACCTCCTTCCACTGCGTGCACAACGACGGCACCAACTGCACCATCGAGCCGTCGTTCGGCTCGCGCTACCAGAACGGCCCCGCGGAGTGCATCGACTTCCGAGCGGACGAGCCCGTCGTCCGCGGCAGGAGCATCTTCGAGAAGGACGTCTGGACGCTCGAAGACCTCCGCGCATACCAGAGGCTCCACGGCGTCAAGGAAACGGAGGAACTGTGAGCATACGGTTCGAGGTCCCGTTCGTCCGCGGCAAGGGCCGCGCGAGGTTCGTGAGGGCCACGGGGCGCGCGTACACGCCCGACAAGACCATGGAGGCCATGTACGCCGTGCGCGCCGCCTACGTGGCCGCAGGGGGCTCCAAGGCGCCCGCTGGGGCGGAGGTGAGCGTGCACATCACGGCCATCCGCCCGCTGCCCAAGACGGCGCCCAAGTCCGTCGAGGACGAGCCCGACATCCACAAGCCCGACGCCGACAACCTGGCGAAGCTCGTGCTGGACGCGCTCAACGGGACGGCATGGGACGACGACGCGCAGGTGACCGACCTCGTGGTGGGCAAGTGCCGCCGCATGAGGGGCGCGGTGCCGCGCACGATCGTCTGGATAGATTGGAGCCGCGATGAATGACGCGTTGGGGCAGCTCGCGGCGGCGCAGGCGCTCTACCACGAGCTGGGGCGCATGGTGCGCACGGGCGACCCGGACAACCTCAGGGGGCGCGCGGACGCCCTGCTCGCGGACGGCGTGACCGACCGCATCAAGCTGAGCATCAACGGCAGGAGCGTGGGGACGCTCTCCGCGCGCTGGTCGAAGCCGCGGCGCTACCTGCGGGTGGACGACCGCGAGGCGTTCGCCGACTGGTGCATGGAGGACGGCTCCCGGCATGTCCGGCAGTGGATAGCCGAGGGCATGCGGGGGTCGCTCGCCGACTGGTGCATGACCGCGATCGTGACCGACGGCGAGGTGCCCGCGGGCTGCGAGCTCGTGGACGAGCCCGAGCACATGGACGGCACGGTCATCCGCGGATGCAAGCTGGACGACGTGGCCGACGCCATGGGCCACGACCTCATGCAGGCGGGCATCCTCGCGCTGACGGGGGAGGTCGAGGACGCATGACGCAGCCCACGCTCTGGGATGCCGTCAGCATCCGCCACTACCCGCTGCCGCTCAAGGTCGAGGACAGGCGCCGCCTGTTCGCCGAGTGGATGGCGCTGAACCGCGAGGCCGTGGAGCGCATGGAGTCGTGGGCGCTGTGGCTGTCCGCCACTGGCGGCTACGTCTGCGTCGACCACCTCTTCAACAAGCTGCGGTTCGAGACGTCCATCGACGTGAAGGGCGTGCCCTTCGAGGACGACCAGGGCAAGCCCCACAAGTACAGGGTCAACAACAACGACCGGGCGCTGTTCGGGCGCTGGCTGCTCGGGAGGCACCCGGGCATGCCGGTGCACGTGCGGCGCTCCATGTTCGACGGAGGGGAGCGATGACGTTCTACGAGAAGCTGGGCGCCGTGCAGGCGGCGCTCAAGGCCCCCAAGGGGCAGGAGAACAAGTTCGGCGGCTACAGGTACCGCAGCTGCGAGGACATCATGGAGGCGGTGAAGCCGCTGCTCAAGGAGAACGGCCTCGTGCTCACCGTCTCGGACGAGATGGCCATGGTGGGGCAGCGGTACTACATCAAGGCGACCGCCACGATCACGGACGGCGAGGCGGTCCAGTCCGTCACGGCGTGGGCCCGCGAGCCCGAGTCGCGCAAGGGCATGGACGAGGCGCAGGTCACGGGCAGCTCGTCGAGCTACGCCCGCAAGTACGCGCTGAACGGCCTGTTCTGCATCGACGACACCAAGGACCCCGACGCCACGAACGACCACGGCAAGGCGCCAGCGAAGCCTAAGGCTCAACCTAAGGCCGAGGGTTGCGACTGGTCGAAGCTGACGGCGCTCAAGGAGCGTTACGCGGCGGCCACGGGCATGAGCGTCGACGAGGCGGGCAAGTCCATCGCCCACACGTACGGGATAACGCGGGACATGGCCCCGGCGAAGTTCGCCGCCGTGTGCGCCGCGATCGAGAGCAACCTGAACTCTTTGGAGGCGAAGTAATGGGCAAGGCATCCATCTTCATCAGCGGCACGGTCTCCCAGATGCCGCGCTACCGCGACGTGCAGACCAAGAACGGACCGCGCACGGTCATGAGCTTCAACGTCCCCGCCGACCACGGCTGGGGCGACGGCAAGGTCAGCACCTTCTTCGAGTGCGAGCACTGGATGCCCGCCAGCGAGAAGGGCGTCAACTACATCAGCCACGCCATGGGCAAGGGCGCCAAGGTCGCCGTCGTGGGCGAGCCGTACCTGCACGAGTGGACGGACAGGGATGGCAACGTGCGCCGCTCCGTCCGCGTGGACGTGCGCGAGCTCGACATCCTCGCGGCTGCTCCAGCCGAGGAGGTCAAGGAGCAGGACGGCCCGCGCACGCAGTCGCAGACCGAGCTGTACGACGACGACTGCCCGTTCTAGGCGCTGATGCCCTGTGGAGTACAGCGACTACTACCAGGACGCGCTCGCGGAGCCCATGAAGTGGATACACCTCGACACGGACTTCATGCGCGACTTCAAGGTGCGCAGGCTCGCCGTGATGGGCGGATGGGCGTACATCGGCAAGTACGCCGCGCTCATCGCATGCCTGGGCGAGGCAAAGGGGCACGTCTACGACGTGGGCGACGAGCACGGGTGGGAGTTCCTGGCGGCCGACCTCTCGTGCGGCGGGTGCTCCTGCTCGGTGGACGACGCCCGGGCGTTCGTGCAGACGCTCTACAGCGTCGGGCTCATAGACCGCGAGATGTGGGACGAGTCCAAGAAGATCGCATCCGAGCGCCTGATGCGCGACGTGGAGAAGGCCGCGCGCGACGTTGCCGCCGCAAGATACAAGGCGGCGCTCATGAGGGCGAAAAAGGGGCAATGACGTGCGCAGACCATTTGTAAGACGGATTACAAAGGCTCTTGCAAAGGAGTGCCGAGTTCCGTCTTACAAAGGGGTCCATTAGATAAGAAGAGATTAGATAAGAAGAGATTAGGGGGGTGTGGGGGGATGTTGAAAACTTTCCCGCTCCTGCGCGGATTGTCGGAAACCCCCACTGGGCGCGCGGACGGCGGCGTTGGGGGCCGCCGCGCGCCGTGCACCCGCCACGCACATGATAGGAGGCAACATGGCCGGGCGTAAACCGTACTGCCGCGCCCTCTCCGACTGGGAGGTCGAGCAGGCGTACGCCGACTGGAACGGCGGCGAGGGCAAGCGCATCCCGCTCCTCGCCGATGAGCTGCACGTGAACGCGAACACGGTCAAGCGGGCGTTCAAGAGGCTGGAGGAGCGCAGGGCGTTCGGGTACGATGCGCCCGATCGGGAACCCGAGCCCGAGCCCGAACCAGCCCCGAAGCCGAAACCGAAGCCCGAGCCGTGCACGCTGGCGCTCACGCGCAGGATGCCCGACGGCACGGAGTACAGGCTGGAGCTGGGCATGCGCGCGGACGCCGTGCGGCTGTTCATGGAGACCGTGCTGAAGGTGATGGCATGAGCGGGGAGAAGGACAGGGCGCTCTCCGACGCGCTCGACAGGATAGGCGACGCGCTCGGCAAGCTGGCCGCGGCCCTCGCCGACCACGAGCGCCGCATCGCGGCCATCGAGCGCAAGCTGGCGCACAAGACGAGGGAGGACGCATGAGCATCACGGAAGAGCTGCGGGCAGGCGGCAAGCACGTACCAGCGAGCGACACGCGATGGTACGGAGAGGAGGAGCTGACCGCCATCGCCGACCGCATCGACAAGGAGCACGCGGAGGCCGTGGCCGACGCGCTGCAGCTGCGCGGAGAACCCGACAGGTGGGTCGAACTCCCAGTGGACGCGGACGGGGTTCCCATCCATGTGGGGGACGAGATGGAGTGGCCAGACGGCTCGACCTTCGACGTGGTGGGCATCAGCGCGAACACGCTCTTCTACGTCGAGCATGACTTCGATGATTCGGCGCAATGGACGGCTGCGCACAACAAGCGCCACCACCAGCCCGACTCATGGGAGCGCATCATCGAGGACGCCGCCAACTACGAGCACGATGGCTGGCAGGGGTCGTTCAGAGACTTCGTGGACGGCATGGTCGAGCGGTGCAGGAGGCTGGCGGGTGAGGGCGAATGACGACCAAGACGCTGAAGGCCGCTGCGGACATGTGGAACCGAGGCATCCCTCCCAAGGAAATCGCGCACACGTTCGGCATGAACGAGTGGACCCTTTGGACGTACATCCGCCGCCACCGCGACCTGTTCCCGAACCGCAGGCACCACGCCGAATGGTGGCGCGCGGCGCTCGCTGGGGTCGACGGGTTGAACGGCGACCAGGCGGCGGCGAGGCTCGGGGTGAGCAGCACGACGGTCTGCGCGTGGCGCAGGAGATTGGGGATGTAGATGCCGAGGTACGAGGACGTATGGCGGATGCACTGCGAGGGCAGGGCCGTGCCGGAGATAGCGCGGGAGCTGCGCATGGACCGCGAGATGGTCCGCGCGATCGTCGTGGAGCACTGGTCGGAGGACAAGGCCGAGGCCGCGCGCAGGCGCTCCGAGCTGAGGGTGTACGACGGGGACGGCGACTGATGGGCGCCCGGGAGCTGTTCGAGGACGCGCGGCAGGCCAGCTTCGAGCTCCACCGCCACGACCTGCGGTACAACGCCATGGAGCGCCGCGCCCTCTCGCTGGGAGGGGCGTCGGACTCCAAGGTCGCATCGGGCTCCATCCGCGACGGGATGGCGCCCGTGGCGTCCATGGTGGACTACGAGGCCATGATGGCGCGCCGCACCGCCGAGTGGTGCGCCGCCGTCGACAGGGCCGTGCGCGTGCTCTACGGGGGCGACTGGGACCACGGGCTGGCGCGGGAGCTCGGGCTGGGGTACGCCGAGGTGCTGGACTGCATCTACATCCAGCGCGAGTCCATCCGCTCGACGGCGCTCAGGCTGCACTACTCCAGGAGGACGGTGGCCTACATGCGCAACCGCGCCCTGCGTTTCGTGGACGCCGTGGGCGCCGATTCGCTGGCGCGCTGAAAGTTTGCACACCCTTGCACACCTTTGCACGGTAAGATGGTATCGTGAGAGACTGGCCCGCAGAGATGCGGGCCTTTTCGTTATGGGGGCGCGATGGCGACCAACCCGAGGTATGCGAGCAGGGCGCGCATCAAGCTCGACGCGGCCGTCAGGGCGATGGGCCTGCCGTGCGGCATCTGCCGCGGGCTGCGCGGGCCCATCCATTACGACGAGCCGAGGGATGCGGCGCATCCGCTCAGCTACGTGCTGGACGAGATACACCCCATCAAGTACTGGCGCGAGTACGGCTACGACTCGCCCACCGCTGCGGCAACGGACCCGAACAATGTGCAGCCCGCGCACCGCATCTGCAACGCGGAGAAGGGATGCAAGGACGGCTGGCATCTGCCGGCACCCCCGCGCCCCTCCAAGATCGTCACGTCTCGGAGCAGGTAGGGCAGGGGCGGGAGGCCCCGGGCCCGCGCGGCTGCAGCT
>Ga0326513_10001723_pt1 | contig 16626 bp, 30 predicted proteins | sample 2_2465_0518_D_FD_203654 | JGI IMG/M metagenome (GOLD analysis project Ga0326513, IMG submission 203654) | Bovine rumen microbial communities from UC Davis, California, United States - 2_2465_0518 | ecosystem: Host-associated > Mammals > Digestive system > Stomach > Rumen | place: USA... | reverse complement strand
ACTGCTCCTCTGATATCTTGCCTTCCTTAAACTGCTGCTGCGCCTGTTTCTCGGCTTCCTTGAGTGTATCAAGCTTGTCCCTTGTGTCCGCTATCTCCTTTGTGAGAAGCTTCTGCTTCTGCGTCAGGAGTTCCGTGTTTTTCGGATCTATCTTCAAAAGACGGTCAACGTCTTTTAATTCGCTTTGTGTATCTTTGATTGATTTGTTGACATCAGAAAGTGCCTTATTAAGACCGGTAGCGTCTCCGCCGATCTCAATCGTGATGCCTTTTATTCTATTCGCCATAATGCACCTTTCCTGTCATAAACTCGCCGAGAGTCCCTTTCCGTCCCATATACGGATATTTCTCCCGGTCGTTTGCCTTTTCGATCAACATATCGTAAACCATTCCGACGGTCATCTGATCCAAGAGGTCAAGGGAGAGACCTAACTCTGCACACCGCAGCATAAAGGTCCCTCCCGTCTGAGGTCTTGTCGTCGGATCTACTTTTTTTTTGCCGTTGAGGTCATAGCTTCGTTCTGATTCCACAGTTCGAAAAGGTCCGGATATATGTCCACGATACCGAAGAAATCGAACTCGTCGAGCCAGTCCTCCGGATTCTCGGGGATATCGGGATCGTACTGCTTCGCCATTATGTAAGCGAGACACTCAAACGCTTCAAGGCTCCCCAATGAGAAGCCCTCATTCTTCAGGAATTCTTTTCTGATCTTCTGAAGGTCGTCAAAGATGTCCCTGTTGAATCTGTGCCTGTATCTCATAGGCGTTGAAGCCGTTACCCTGAATCCGACTTCTTTCCCGTTTATGTTCAGAACTCTGTCCATATTAACCTCTTATGTGTGCATCCAAACGGATGAATACCAGCCGTTCATAACGGTTGTGGTCGTATCACTCTTGGTCATTGCCATTGTTTCGCCGGAAGCGAGAGGAGACGCTGCTATCGTCAGAGACTGTGTCTGAGGATTGATAGCGTCTTCCTTTGTGGCAAGGCTTCTTGAAGGTCTGTTCGCTACGCAGTTATACAGAACGAACTTCGTGCCGGTATCGTCTCCCTCTTCCTCAAAGAGAAGAGCGAAGGGCTTCGGCTGAGTAGAAGCGGTCTCATAGAGTGTCTTCGCGGAAGCATCCTCGGTCATTCCCAGAACATCCTTCAGGAAGGTCTCGGGAACATATGCGACCTCAAGGTCTACGTCATAGCCGTTGTTCGCCATCGTGACGAAATAACGGATGTCATCCGCATAGAAGGGAGTAAGCTCACCGTTAGGCGCAAGAGCGAGAGACACCGCACCGGGCATAGCAACAGGAGTTGAATAGCCGGATGTTGTCTTCAGCGCATAATGGACCTTCTGGACGCCGTACTTTACTTTGTCTGCCATTTTTTACACCTCAATGTTGTAAATAATCTCATAACACTGTTCGTCATCCAGATAGAGCTCGTCCTTCTCCCAGTAGATCCGGAGTTCCTCAAACAGGGCTTCTATCAGTTCTTCTGACGTTGTGTCTTTGTTCTTCGAATAGAGTTCTACGTTAACTCTGTTGATCTGTTTGTATACGATATTGTCAGCTCCGAAGTTATCGGATCCGTCCACCATATAGCAGATAAAAGGAAGCGGAGGAGCCTGTCCTTCCGCCCACGCCCTATACACGACCTTATCCTTGAATTCGTCTATGGAAGTAAGGGCACTATACAGTTCTGCAAGAGTCATATTCCGCTTATCCTCACTTTCACTTTCTTTTCAAGGTCCCGTGCAGCGTTTTCCTCTGCTACGCTGATATGAGGGATCCCGTTCACCCGTCCGCCGTTAACCTTCGCGTGTCCGTTCTCCAACAGATGCGTCAACTGATAATGACGCTTGTTATAAACGGTCACCCTTATGTCTTGCCAATCTTCATAGGTCACTTTGGAAGCCCAGTCCCTCGCATACGCGCCCCGGCGTTTAGGCGAGGTCTGCCGTAGTTCCTTCGCGGTATCTTCTCCTACCGCTTGAACTTCTTCCTTCAGCGCCCCCACGACTTCCTTTGACCAGGCGGAGAGCTCTCTTACAATGGCATCAGCCATTCCGTCTATCTTCATACGCCGACCTTCCTCTCAAGATACAGTTCAAGAAGCTCGTCGTTCCGGACGTATGTACGATATACACCGTACCTCACGCCGTTGAATTCCACGAGTTTCTCTCCCTCATAATCCGGAGCGAACATCGTAACTTGATATTCAGGATTCAGACCGTTCTGTCCGCCCTGAAACCATTCTGTCTGTGATACGGACGCGACATTACAAAAAACATCCCTCTCGACCTCCGTCGCGACCATCTGCCCGATAGCATCGAGCGTGTAGGTCTGGGAGATGAGAGTCACTACGTTTGACCTGTCCATAGCATCACCTCAGTCCGTAACCGGTCGCAGTGATGAGCTGGGCTTTCTGTTCGTCATAACTCGCCTTGAGTCTGTCCGGATCAGAAGGATCTCCGAAGTGAAGTTTGACGTATGTCGTGACCGCAGTAATAACGAGCTCGTCAGTCGTTAAATCGGAAAGAACGGCACCGTCTATTCCGACGATGCCGAGGTCCATTAACGCTGCCTGTATGAGCCCGTTTATTTCCGCGTCAAACGCGTTTGTAGTGATCCTTAACGCCAGTTTAATCCTTGCTAACATCTTTACTCCTGAACATATTCTTCGTAATGACCGTCTTCGCTATGTGTCCGATGTCTATCCTCGGATCCGCGTATATCTTGTACCCGAGTTCCTTGACGCGTAAGCAGAATGACAGGTCCTCTCCATATCCGTATATCGGCTGGAAACAGGTCTCATATTTGTCGAAGCACTTCTGAAGGATTTCCGTCTGCATAAAGACCGCGCCGAATCCGCACCCGTCTACCTCAAAGAGTCTGTCTCCCAATTCAGTTACCTGTTTGAGTTCGTCATCTTTGACTTTGTAAACACACGGTGTATACGGCGGTCTCCTCATCGGGATGACCCCTGTCACCATATCCTTCTCGCTTGATACGAAATCTATCATCAGCGTCGGCTTGAACATCTGGTCAGAGTCTAACCACAGGATGTGATCAAAACCGTTATTGACCGCCATAGCAGCCAAACGCTCACGCGCTTCGTATATCAAGGATCCGGAAAGGAAATATGTCTTCGTTTCCCCTACTGTCTGAAGGTCCATAAGGCTCTGAACAAACCCTACGTCTATCTCATCCATACAGGGGATCGCAATTAAAGTTTTCACGGCTTGTATCCTTCTTCGTCGAATGTGTACTGTCCGATGTGTCCGACTTTGATTCTTGAATCGCAGTATATTGTGGCACCCACATCTCTCGCTCTCATACAGAAGGATAAGTCCTCCCCGAATCCCAGAATGGGACTGAAGGGAAGTCCGTATTTGTCCTGTACTTTCTTAACGAGATCCGTCTTGACCAGCACGGCTCCGAAGCCTATCCCCTCACAGGGGAATAACTGGTCCTTAGGATACTCGTAATAACTCAGGGCTGCCGGAGAGACGGAATCGTCTTCGTCCGAGTGATAATAACCGACCTTCTGGTACACTACCGGAATACTCGGCTTTCTCCTCGTGAAGTACAGACCCCCGACGATATCCAAGTTGTTCTCATCCATATCGGCGCACAGTCTGACCATAAGGTCAGGCTGAAACTCCATATCAGAATCTAACCACAGGATGCGGTCGAAGTCTCCGTCTATCGCGTGTTTTGCAAGGCTATTTCGTGCGTCATAGATCAGAGAGGAGCTGATGATGGAGAATCCGATCTCGCCCACTCTGTTCATCATTAACAGGGATTTCATAAAGCCGGTATGGACCATATCCATACACGGTATCGCAAGAAGTGTCTTCATATCAGCTCCTCAATATTGAATTACTTCGTTACCTTGCAGAAGGCGTGGTCAGCAACGATGCCGAGAGCAATATACTCACGACCTACGATGCGGACGAGGTCTGCTTCGGCTTCCGAGAGATCGTCGAACTTGATCTTGATCTCGTCACCGTTCGGGAAGTTTGCCTGTGCGCCCTGACCGAAGTCACCGACTACCATCCAAGCGGTACCGGACGCGAGAGTTGTCGCGCTGGTGTATGCCGGGAGGCTGTTGTCGAAGTGAACAGGAAGTCCTTCGAACGGATCCACTGCGTAGCCGTTAGCATACTGAGCAGCCTTGAACTGTGCCCAGCTTCCCTTATTCATAACGATAACGGGATTGGCTGCTTCGTCGGAAAGAGCACCGAGAGCCTGTGCGACAACACCGACAGAGGGAGTTCCGGCAACAACGCCGACACCGACTGCGGAGCTGGAGGCAGAGGCGGTCAGAGCAGTGATCTTGCTGATGAGTTCGCTCTGGGCTTTCTTTGCGATCTGATATGCGAGTTCGTCATAGATATAGTCGAGGAACTCTTCTCCGCCAAGGTCCATTGCTTCATCACTGATTCTGATGAACTTCTTGATGGAAGCCGGGATCATATTGACGATTCCGAGATGGAGTGTCTCTTCGGCTATGGGAGAAGTAGACTCAGTGTGAACTGTGGCAGCGGTTGCACTCAGTTCGAAACCGACCTTCAGGTTGCCCCTGATGTAGGTCTTGCGGACGAGGTCCATAAGACCGTTCTTCTGCCACGCGGTACGGATGCGACCCTCAACATAGGAGGGAACGGGAACATCACCGCTGACGTTCTCGGTCAGGAGTGCACGGCACTCTCTGTCGTCTTCTGTCTTGATATAGTTGGCAAATGCCACGTTGTACTCGTGAGAGCTTCTGATCTCTTCAAGTGTCATCTTTTTTACCTCTTCTGTAGGAATTGATTCACGGATTTCTCCGGCACCGTTCGCGACTTCGGCACGGATCTCTGCCTTCTGCGCTTCGGCTTCTTTTCTTGCTTCCAGTTCCTCGTTGATGGATTTGACCTCAGCTTCAAGAGCGTCAAGGTCTGCTCCATCCTCTTCGACCTCTACCGCGATAGCGGAGCGTCTCTCAAGGAGCTCTTCAGCGGTCATTGTTTTGAAGTCCATTATTTGACCTCCGTAAGAATTCTGATTTTCTGCTTTCTTCTCTCTATCTCACGGGCTTCGGCTTTTGCACTCTCCAGTGACGCTTTCGCACTATCCAGTGCGTCAGCGAGACCGCGAGCCTGTAGGGTAGTCTGAGAATATGCCGGGAAGATGACTGCTGACACTTCCAATACTCGTTTGATACCGGTAATCGTGCGAGTCGGATGGTCAGACTCAAGGTCATCCCAGCTATCTTTGTCGACAACAAACATAAATGACATATTCGTTATGTCCCTCCTGTCTATTGCCGAATAAAGAGCTTTAGCGTCGGCGTTGTTTTCAACGTCAAGATTTGCCCTGATGGTCATTCCTTCTTCGTCGACGCTCAACTGCATCGTCGAATTCTCATTATTGTTTCTTGAACGAGCCAGAGGGATCATATCAGTGTTGTGATTGATAAGGAGACGGACATCTCGGAGATCCGTGTCCTTGAGAGCATTTGACGCTATGATTTCGTCGTACCAGCCGAGATTCGTTCTCTCGTTGTATACAATGGCTCTCCCCTCGATGTACTTTCCCCTCTCTTCGCTTTCTGTCGCAGTGATATCAAAATCAAAGGACCTTATTTCTTTGCTATCCATATTTATCTCCTATTCGGAATACTTCCAAATGTGTCCGCCGAAGGGCGTTCCTTCGTGAACGTGTTTATGCATTGTAGCCGGACACGCTCCGACCTCTTTCGCTGCTATTCGTAACGAAGCATACTCGACCGTATTCCCGTTTTCGTCAATCCCGATAACGCGTTTACCACGAGGATGATTTCCGTCCTTGTATTTCTCGTGCATCTGTTTTGACTTCCACGCCTTGAACGCGTCTGTATGCTTCAGTCCCTTTGCGTATTGATTTCCTACCATAAAGGCAGCGTGTTCAGCCTTTACTTCTTCGGAATGATGCTTTCCGTAAAAAGGATTTCCTTCTCCAGTCCACATTTCACTCAAACGCTTTTTCTGCTCTTCCGGAATACTCCTTCCGAGATTCTTGCCCTTGTTACCGGCACTGATTTTCTGCTTCGTTTCTTCACTATGTGTCCCGATGGTATTGCCACCGTGTTCCACGTTGTAGCCTTTCCTCGTGCTATCGTAATAGGCTATCAGGCGGATCTCCTCCGCTTCGGCTTCCGCCTTTGAAAGACCGGTATACAGAATCTCGTGCTTTACGTTTCGCCATCCGTAATACTGAATCGCGTTATAAATCTTTGGCTGCTTTCTGTATCCGCTTCCTCCGTTCCACCGCTTCTGTGGATCCATACAGGTTATGCCGATATAGACCTTGCCGTTAGGAAATGTGTGTTTGTAGACGGAATACGTTTTATTCGTTTCCATCAGCGTCACCGTCTTTATCGTTTGCCATCTTTTCGTCAACAGAATAGTATTCTCCGCGAATTATCCTTACGTCTCCGCCTTCGACGGGAGGAAGATTCCAGATTTCTCTGCAATCGTTTAGACTCAGGATTCCTCTGTCGAGGAGCTGCGCCGAAACATTCAGTTTGTCCGCATTGGTCATATACTGAAGCCTGTTTGACGTTGCCATCACTTTATTCCCGGCTCCCTGTTCCCTGAAGGTAAATATCATCCGCGTCATTACCTCGGAGAACTGAATAGCGAAGGGCTCAATGGCACCTTCATAAAACGCTGACCACGAATCACCGTACGCCTTGTTTTCCAGCACGTCTTCGTTGACACCGAAGTATTCGAAGACGTTCTTCTGAATGGCGGTCATCTGATCAGCGTCTATCACCCACGGCTTAACATCGACCTGTTTGATGTTCTGGTAGGTATTGGGGAACAAAAGAAGTCCACCGGCTTCTGCTTCTTTTGAGAAGTTTTCCTCTGTGAATCTCTTCCGTTCCTTTGCGAGATCCTCTGCCTTTGAGAAGTTGGAAAGCTGCGCCATAAACCTATATGTGGCAGCACTCTTCACGCCTTCCTGTATCCCCTGATTCTGTATCGAGATAAGGTCCATCGTCGGGATCAGGGCACGGTTGCTCTCGCCCAGAAGGTCGTTCTTGTACTGGAACTTCGTCATTATTCCGCAGTTCTCAAGCTCTATCGCAGCCTTACCTGTGGAGAACTCATACTGAAGATATGGAGTCTTCCCGTACTGTACGATAGTGCACTTTTCCGGGAGAGGAGCATATACGCCCGAGATCTCGCCGTACTCGTCCAGAAGCGGAGTAATGAAAGCCGTGTTGTGAATGTCGAGCATAGTCGAAAGACGATACAGGAACTGACTCCACGTCTGGAAGGAGTTAGGTCCTTTTTTCATCTTGTTCTGTAATGCCGGTTTCGCGGATCCTATCATTTCGACGGCTAACTTTGATATGTGAGTTGCCCTCGCGTTTATAGCAGCCCTTACCAATTCACTCTCGTAAAGACTGCCCTGATGAGAAGTAAACCGAGGAGCGTATGCGTTGAGCAGTTTGTATGTGCCCTTATACTCGCCCCTCGGCTTCTTTCTATTTCCAAATAAAGCGTCAAAGAGTCCCATCTTTCATCCTCAATTAACGAGCCTGTCACCAAGCTCTGCGTACCATTTCTGTCTTACGGTCATAGCGCATAATAACGACGCTACGCCGTCTATGTGTAGGGAAGCGTTCAATTTGATCAAACGCCCTCTTCCTCGTTCTGTGCTCATTTTTATCGCACTGTTTAACAAATGCGCTTTAAGTAAATCATTGGTGCCGATATGGACCTTGCCGTCCTTTATAAGTCCTTCCGTCTCTTGTATGACACCGTATAGGTTTTCGCCCTGAAAGACCGAATCAGTTTTGAATCCGTAGGCTTCCATATCTTTAATCAGATATTGCGCAGAGTATCGGTCATAGCCGACCATCAACGGCAAGATCTCATACTCTTCGACTATCCGAGTAAACCATTCATAACAATCACGATAATCTATGAAATTCTGCCCCGACGGCGTTAATAGTCCACGCTGGATATAGATCTGGTACGGCACACCGTCTCTCTGTGTAGCTTCTTCTATCTTCTCTCCCGGAAGGAAGAAATGACCGAAGACGTATAACTGTCCGTCCCTCTCTATAACGAGCGTACAGGCGGTCAAGTCTGTCGTTTGTGACAGGTCGATACCAGCTACGCAATAAGAGGAACGGAAGTCTTCCAGCGAAAACTCGTTTCCGTATGTTTTGTCGACCGCTTCCGAAGAGAGCCAAGCAAGACTGCTATTCTGCTTGATGCAGCAATACTTTGTAAGAAACTCCGTCTTTTTTGAAAGAGATCCCTCTGCGATTGCTATTTCTTCAAGCATATAGTCGACAGAAACCGAAACGCCCAGATTCGGATTCGATTTTCTTAACTCGTTAATGTCGTTCCACTTCTCAACATCATCAATCATATAGAGGAACGGCAATAATCTCTTTTCTTTTGAGTCACCCAGCAAGAACCGAGTACCCCTCTTAACGATCTCGTCATACGCGGAATCGTTAATATAACCGGAAGTCGAACACGAAAGAAGTATTGGCGGATTGTCTCCCATCTCTCGGGATCCTCCGGCACTCTTCCATACTTCGTATTGCTTCAGACCTTTGTCACCTTGCCAAGACGCAATCTCATCGCAGATGACCAGCGATGGATTAAATCCGTCTGACTTCTTGTCGTTAAATGCTATTTTCTTGATAGACGAGTTCGTCCCCGGAATGAATATGTCCTTCATTCTCTTTTTAGCGTGAAACGAATCGTCTACCGCTTTCCGGTTATGTCCCTGAATACTGTTCCGGATCTCCTCTTCTTCCTCTTGCCATTCCGGATCCAACTGAATCTGAAGCCAAACGCTATCATAAATGATGTCAGTCTGATCTAATCGAGGAGCCGTACAGTAAACCCTTGCACCGTATCCGCCGTCTACGTAAAAGACGTATTTGGCGAGAGCTGCCGCGAACAGTGACTTTCCGTTTTTCCTCGCTACTATCAGCGCAACTTCACGGAACATCCTTTTCCCCGTGTCAGGATCACAGACACCGAAGATACAGGACACTATTGCCTTCTGCCAGAGCTCCAACAAAAAGGGACCCGGTGCAAGAGGTCCCTCTGTGTGATAACAATGATTCTCGATCCATTCGATAGCATCATTCGCTTTCTTGAGGTCGAGTATGTATTCTTTGCTTTCTATGCCTTCAATGATTTTTGTATAGAGTCTTTCTATCCATTGACCGACACAGATACTGCCGTTCTTGATTTGCTGGTAGTAAGTGAGGATGTAGTTGACGGGACCCTGTCTCTCTTCCTTGTATTGCAGATCCTGTGCGCTAACCTTACGTTTTCCCAACTGTGTTCTCCTCCCTTTGAAAGAGGAATAACGTGTTCAACGGAAGGGTACCTGTCACCGCAGATAATTGTTCCGTCCCTCTCCTCTTTATCTTCCCAGTCGCACTTCTCACCGCACAGATAACAGATGCCGTGATCGCGTTCATATAGTCTTTTTAGCGTGATATCTTTGTCTATAAGCGCTTCTTTGACTTTTGCGCGTCTTCTTACTTCCTGTTGTGCGTTTCCGGCTTTTCTCGCACACTCTTTTGAACAGTACACTTTTCGTGTCGTTAATTCACCGCAAACAGGACACGAGTGTTTCTTTTCCTCTTCCCTTGCACGTCTTTCTGTATCTCTTTTCTGACGTGCCATACATATTTTTTGTTGCCTTTGAACGACCCTTACTAACTTCTCTACTGTCTTCTGTTGTTTTTCTCGTTCTCTGCACTGTGGGCAAACGATCCCGTCGTGATGTCTGACAGTAACCATCGACCGTTCAAATACTGTCCCACATTCTTTGCATCTTAACTGAACAGAAGAACTGCTATCCGTGAAACCACCGACATATACTACATTGTCGTACTTGCTTTCTATGACCTCTCTGGCTTTTTCTTCCCGGTCCGCTTTAGTTTTTTCGTGTTGTGCCTGTGTTAAGCTTCTTCGGTCTTCTGAAGCCATTTTTTGCGGTGCAATTCCTCTGCACACGTTCGTAACAGTAGAGATAGACACGCCAAACGCATCCGCTACTTCTTGCCGTGTGTGACCTTCAGACTTAAAGTCACGCATAGCCTGTTTTACTGATTCTCTGATCATAATTACCGCCTTTAGTAATCTGCCTTGAAGAATTTAAGGCAGAGAAGCGGTCAAGGCTAACCGTTTGTCGTGTAGCTATCACTATCTCTGCCTAATTCGCTTTATTTACGCCCAAATCTCGCGATTCAGGGGGGAAACTCGCCTTCCGAAGTGCACCACTCGGTGTCGGCTTATGCGTAGAGATATCAGGAATGAGGGGATATCACACGTCCGAGCTCGTCGATCTCGTAACGTCTGTCCAGAGCCTTCTTGTGCATAGCTTCGTGACACTCCCTACACAATGTCACAAGGTTGTCCGGATTCAGACTGATATTCTCGTCATACACATTGTCCGGAGTTATCGCGACAATATGATGAACGGCTTCTCCTTGCTTAATGATTCCGTTCTTTAAACACCTCTGGCAAAGCCCTTTATCTCTCTGCCATACATACTTACGCATCCTCTGCCACTTCTTGGTATTGTAAAGAACTGCGCCGAACTGTTTCACGCCCCAGCACCCCACCCCTGTGCAAATCAACAGGACGTACTTACCCACACGCCCATATAAAAACAAAAGAGACCGTTCGCCTATTAACGGTCTCTAATGTCGAAAGGATCTGAAAAACGAGTCATATCTAAAGAAGGAGATCTCAATGCTTACACCTATATTATGCCTAAGTACGATATGATTCCGTCAATAGATTTTTCCACCCTTTTTCCGTTTTTAGAATAGCAGTGAATCAAGATGCGCTAAAGCTCTGTCGCATATCTCATACGCTCGTGACTTACCGAGATGATAGTTCCGACACACCCATCCTATCCCTAAATGGTCAATGTGGAAATTGAAGATGAGTTCTTTCTCGCTCTCGTCAAGACCAGCCATCGCACCGTTCATCATCCGCATAAAGTTTACCGCAGCTTCGCATCTCGCCTTACGTTCTATGCAAGAAACGAGAAGTGATTCTCTTGTGTTCCCTCCTCCCTGAACTCTCGCCCCGGAAGACATCCCACCTAATGAGGTCATCATATCGTTACATTCCCGTATGATCTGCTCTGCGTTCCTCGCCTTCCATTCCATATCCCGATACTGCCTTAAAAGGAACTTCGTTCTCCCTGTGTCCCTTCTTCCGCTTTCACACACAGGACAGATCTGTCTTCCCTCTGGGATAATGGCACCGCAAGTTATGCACCTGTTCTCACTCATTCATCATTTCTCCAATCATCCCACTCAAGTTGTCTGTAATAATCATTTGTAAATACTATTTGCCGATCCAGTATGTCGTGACACACATATCCAGCCTGAAATTGAGGAGCGGATCCATCGCAGTCATCATTGAAAAAACGGATTCTTCCCTTTGGTATCAACAGTTCAAAGTCATTACTGCTATAAAGATCCCACCTCTTTCTACTGTCAAATATGCCGTTCAGATTAAGAATCATAGCAAAAGGCACTTTACTCTCAAACAGTCTTTTTAAGATGGGCTCCTTTTTACTGAAAGGCGGATTACTTACTACTGCATCATAATCAGACAGATTAGCAATGCTAAAAAAATCCGTACCCGTTTGTATATGACTATATGAAACATCAAAGCCCTCTCTCGTTAACACCTTCACAAATTCGCTTTTATCCGTATCAAACGGACACAGTATTTTTTTATATGCTTTTGCTCTTAGAAAAGGGACTATGATTTCCACCGCTTCCACAGGCGTATACCACTCGTCCGTATTGCTTTTTTTTATTTGCTGACTGAAGCTCATCTTCTTTTGCCCCACGAACAGAAGTCGTCGTCCTTCTTGGTCATATACTCCGTCTTCTTGCAATATCCCTGACACTCTATACCGCCTATGCTTTTCCCGTAGTGTATGCAGTCCTTGCATCTGATCAGAGCGTCCGGAGCGTCGTTTATTTCGCTTAGTAATTTCGCGTACATCTCAAGTGAATGTTCAGAATCGTAATGGACTTCCGTCGCAATCCTATTTAAGAGAGCTGCCTTATCTATCAGAGTCATTGTACCCTCCAGCAATCACTGCACACGCTGCCACGAAGAATCCAAAGAACACGCCGAAGAAAAAGCCTATCAAGAATCCGATCATTTTACGTACCCGTCCTCCTTCGCTACCTTCATCCCGTATCTGGGATCGTCCTTTACCATCTCATAAATGGCTTTCATATTGTCCGAGAGTTTGCTCGGAGGTGTTACCCTCACTGCGTTCCCGACCCTCTGCCGTACTATGCTCCGCATCTCGTTTTTACATTCCGCAGAACAGTAAATCTGACTCCCCGAAGTCGGAGTGAATACCTTCTTGCAAACAGGACATTCCCTCGGCTTCACGCTTTCCCTGAAGCGTTCGTATATCTTCTTGTCACTCAATTCTTAACTCCTCCAGTATCTCTTCCAGCTCGTCTGCGTTCAGACCGGTGTTATTGTTATCTCTACTCTGGGATTCTTCCTGTCCAATAACACACGGCTCCCGTCGTGACTCACTACTATCTTCGAATCGTCGTCCTTTATACATCCGTATCTCACCAATATGTCACAAGTTGCTTCCAATAGGTTAACGAGGTCTACCCTTCGTAAATTCTCCATAAAATACAAACATTTCACATTTACCGGAGCAGATATGCCCTCTTTCGGGATAAACCATCCGCACTGTTCCTCATACGCTTTGTACTGAGATGAAGGAGCAACAAAACTCCTCCCGTCTCTCGTCTTTAAAATGCGCTGATGGTTTTTCTTTGTTACCGGATTGCCGGGAATAGATATCTTTAGTTCATTCCCCGTTTCAGCCTTATCCTGTCCACCCATCCCATCATCCACTCCGCTATTGTGTGAGCATTCTCGTCTTCCATCTTCTTTCGGTTGAAATCCATCTCATTACCCATTGCCTTCAGGACCTCACTCCATACCCTCTGCATCTCTTTTTCTGTTGCGTTTAGAAAATCTCCTATTCTTTCATCCTCCAGAAATTCATCCGCAATATTATCGAGAGCTATCAGGGTAACATTCTGCATTGCATAGAGACCTTCTTCGACACCTGACCGCTTTGCCCTTTTCAGTCTCACCGCCAAATCATTCTTCATATCATTTCTCCTATGATTGCTTCCAATACGCTGACCACAATTGAGTTTCCGGCTTGTTTGTATAGCTGCGTATCAGAATTAACCTTCTTCGCTTTATCGAAATCCTCGTCATCAAAATCCATCAATCTCCAGCACTCCCTCGGTGTCAGCTTTCTGATTCTGACTCGTTTACCATTGATATAAATCTTCCCGTCCTTTTCTTCATAGATCTGCGTCATCTTCTTCTCCATCGTCTTCCAACCACCCTATATAATTGCTTGTGGACTGTTCTTGAGTTGATGCATTGATCGTGTATGCCACCCCACCCACATCAACAAGATGAATACCGAATCCGTTGCCGTTCTTTTCATTTCGCATCCTGTGCTTCAATAACGCCAGTACCACTTTGTCTGGTAGAATGTATTTTTTCATCATCTTCCACCTCGATTATCATCGGCTCTCTGCCCCCTCCTTGCATTGTCATAAGTGAAGGCGAGATGCCGTTCTCATCCCGTACATTCCCGGCAAATCCTGTTCCGAAATCCCCGTAAATGTTTCCTATTCTTATTGCCTTCTTATCCTCGTTCATCTATCACCAAATCCCACGAATGTCTGTCCAAGCTTCCCCTCCCGCCTGACCTGATCGTCTGCGATATACTGCCCCCACCTGTGCGTTTTGTAGTATGTCGAATCAATCGTCCGCACACACACACACACACGGATCAATCAGATCAGGCTTGTGGGAAAATTTTCTGTTTGTTCTATCAGTCCTTTCACGCTCTCGTCACTCAAGTAATACTTATCATCCACAGAATCTTCTAAACGGTCTTTCATTGTTTCGGTAAGCTTCCACCCTGACGGGAAGTCATAGTAGTAGTCTCCTTGCCAACTAACCATATAACACCGTTCTCTGTTCTGCGGCACTCCATAGTTTTTGGCGTTCAGAATTTCGTACTTGGATGTGTACCCCATATTCTCAAGTGATTGAATCCATTCACGAAAATCTCTTTTGTTTTTCTCTCCGCATACTGCCGGGACATTCTCCATCAGAAGGATCTGCGGTCTTTCTTTCATATCCAAAAGCAGCCTTTCCACTTCCCACAACAGTCCGCTTCTTGTTCCTGTTCCCCTGGTCATCCCTTTCTGTTGCCCGGCATTAGATAAGTCCTGACAGGGAAATGAATAGGTAAGCAAGTAATTGTACTTGTCCGTTTCTACCACGCCCAGATCTTCACCCTTCAGTTTTGTGATGTCTGAAGCTTCAAAATTCGTACCGTGCACCGCATTGTAAGACGCTATAGCATATTTATCTATTTCGCAAACACGGTAATGCTCAAACGGTATTCCCAGTCTCTCGACTGCTTTTGCCTGTGCTCCGATTCCGGCAAACAATTCAATGAGCCTCAAAGGCTTGTTTACCTTTAGCGGTTTATCTCCTTCAAAAAACGATAACTGCCTACTCATTCTGTATCCTTTCTACCGCTTTCCAGAAGTCGTCATCCCCTTCGCTGGTAGCCGGTTTCTTGCTCCTCTGCTCCCACGTCCTAATCGTTGCCTTCCAGTCCACCATCTTCTTCCCGTTTGAAAGCACCCATCCCCTTGAGTCCTGATAGTCAATGAAGTGCTGCGGATCTATCCCGTTGTTTCGCTCCTCGCAGTACGCCTTGACCTCTTCATATGTCGGTTTGACGAATGTGTGCGAAGTGCGTTTAGCACTACTCTCTATATCCTTACCTATCCTATCCTTACCTAACCTAACCTGTGTCTCCCGTTGGTAGACCATTGGTATACCATTGGTAGACCGTTCCTCATTCGGCAAGGTGTAGGCGTTGTTCTCATCCAGAGCAAGGAGTGCCTTTTCGTCCTTGTAGTTCGTCTCCTTGTATCTGTCTCCCCGGATGTAGTTATGGATCCTCCAGTGTTTTATCACGACTACTCCGTTATCAAACGGGATAAGGAACTTACGAAGGCAGAGGATACTCAGGTCGTCCTGTGAAGCTCCTATCATCCGCATTATCTTTTTCGGACTGTTAACGAATCCGTCATCGTCCGCCCTCATTGACAGGTCGTAATACAGAAGCCTTGCCGTCACCGGCATATCAAGGAACGCGTCACTGTCAATTATTGTTTTGGCGAACATTCTTCTTTCCGCCATCCTTCTCCTTTCTGAAGGGACAGGTCCCACGGATCCACGTCGTGCTTATCAGTGTCTTGCATCTGCCGTTGACATTAGCAATACACTTTCTGCACTCTTTCCTGTTCGCATATGGTCCCTGTACCTTCACCACTCATATCTCCCGAACTCTCTTATAAAGTCTTCTTCCGTCCAATCGTTCCACGCCATAAGACGGTCTCGCCATTCCCTCTTGAGCCACTTATATTTCGCCGGATGGCGGTGATGAAGATCGTCGTGACACTCTCTGCATATCTCCACCACCGCACCATACATTTCGCTCTTACTGCGGAAGGCTCCGTTAAAAACGTGATGACGTTCTAACGCTCTCCACTTATGGCAGATCTCACAGTACCCCTCCATCAATCGAAAGGGAGGTCTTCGTCATCGGGAGCAATTATCGGATCGTCCCTGTCCTTCTTCTCGCAGAAGTTGACGCTGGACACTATCACTTCCGTTGCCTTGCGTGTATGCCCTTCGCGGTCCTCATATGTCCGAGTCTGAAGCCTTCCTGATACTGCTATCTGTGCTCCCTTCTTCAGGTACTTGCTCATAAACTCGGCGGTCTGATTCCACGCCACGCAGTCAACAAAGTCAGACTGCCTGTCCTCTCCCTGTTTGACATAGTCCCTCTGTACGGCAAGGCAGAAGCTTGTGACCTTCGCTCCGCCCGGAGTTTCCCTTAGTTCCGGATCCGCCGTAAGCCTTCCGATCAAAGCGCAAACATTAAGCATTTTTCTTGTTCTCCTTTTTTCCACATTCAGCACACAGTTCGCGTCCGAATCTCTTCAGCGTGTATGCTGCTATATCTTTTGATGACCACGGAGCACCGCTGGACTTCTTGGAATCCTTTATCTCATTCCCACAGTCGGCGCAGATGTGCTTCTCCTGATTGAGCATCGCGTTCTCTACTTCCTCAGCACTCGCCACTGATGTATCAATGCCGATACCGAGGATCCCGAGAGCTCGTCCGATTGCCGAGGTCTCGCAGTTCTCAACGAATGAGGTCTTATTGATGAAGGACGAAGTCTCCTTCTCCTGTGCGTGTCCTGTCGCAAGGACCTTATCGTCAATCCCCACCTCTGCCATCATCGTGACCACTCCGTCCTGAAGGGACAGGATGGAAGTACGGATGAATCCGTCCGGGAACATCTTTCTGAACGCTTTGATGCGCTCGTTTACTTCCACATAGGCTTTGCCCTTGATGTCCGTGCTCTTCAGCCCTGAATTCAGTTCTTCAAACCTCGTCGGCATCTTCCTTCTCCTTCGCGTATTTCTTG
>Ga0326513_10001721_pt1 | contig 16633 bp, 27 predicted proteins | sample 2_2465_0518_D_FD_203654 | JGI IMG/M metagenome (GOLD analysis project Ga0326513, IMG submission 203654) | Bovine rumen microbial communities from UC Davis, California, United States - 2_2465_0518 | ecosystem: Host-associated > Mammals > Digestive system > Stomach > Rumen | place: USA... | reverse complement strand
AATATCACATGAAAGTTTATGTGCTCATCCGCCGATTGTACTTTGAGGACGCTGACGAAAATCCTGAGTGGGACAATGAAATGGAAGGAGTTTTCGTGTCGCGATCTGCGGCGCAAAAATATATCAAAAGCGAGGTAGTTCCCAATCTCCGCAATGGCTTCATCGAGCTAAAAACCTCGGAATTTCTTAACAAGAATACATGGGAATTTACCAGCGTTACCATCGGCGGCAAAAAATATCAGCTGGATTTTGATGTCAGCGAAATTATAAGCGTAAGTTTGTACGCTGAAATTCTGGCGATATTTGCTAGAACAGACATATTGTTTGTTGGTGAAAATTATCTGTATAACCCAGTGATTTTTACATTAGAAGAATGTGAACTAAAAGAGGAGGAATAAATAATGAAAATATATCTAATAATAGAAAACAAATGCTACCTAGACCCTGATGACAACCCGCAGTGCTGCCCTTGCGTATGGAAGGCTTTTGCAGAAAAGTCTACTGCTATCGAATGTACCAAAGCCTTCATTGACGAGGTTGTGGCGACAAGAGAAGGTGTTGAAAAATTGGATATCGAAGAGGACGTTGTCGATGAAGATGCAACATACTGGGGAGATATATTTAAAGAAGCTATCGGCGCATACGCAAAGAACTGGTATGAGCCAACGGTGTTCTCTATCAGAGAAATGGAGGTGTTAGAATGAAAACATATATCGTAACGATAAACTTCGGCTTTATCACAAGTGTTTCCGAAGTAAAGTCAAGAACAAAGTTTGGTGCAAAGCTCAAAGCCCGCAAGAATGCCAACGTTGGGCTTCCCCCTAAGAAAATCATAGCAGAAGAAAAGGTGGTGGAATAAGATGAAAGAAACGTTTTATGAGCAGAATTTTGTCAGAACTGTTCTGGTAATAATTTTTCTGTCGGCAGCGATGTTCTTTTTCGGATACCTGTTCGGCAGTATGTCCGCGAAAGAAGTATCCAAGGAGTACGATGAACCCGTGTCGGCGGTGGTTGACGGCGAAGAGATACCTGTAGTATCAGTAAAGACACATGGCAATTATGCTGAAATTGTCACCGATGATAACGAAAAAATCTACACAGCAAACAAAAATCTCGTAATCTATGAGGACGAGAAATATTACAACGGAGGTAACGAATAATGGACGCTAATCAGAAAATTCACCATGACTATAATAAAACCAAGGAGAAAATTTACGGGGATATTCCCGCATACGAACTCGCTCTTAAATTTGCAGAAGAGGGCAGATATGAGACGGCAAATGATTTACTAAAGGTGGCGAAAGCAGAGTGTGTTAAAGCACTCGAATTTTGCGAGATGGACACATTTCTTGCAAATATTGAACTTTACGATACTCCCAAAAGCGGGATAGAAGTGTTCACATTTAAACCCGAAGACCATAAGCGTATGTACCTCATATCCGCCTCTTGTCCAGAAGAAGCTGTCTCAATACTGCGCGAACATGAAGAATATTTATACGATCGTTATATAAGCGGCAAGTTCAAGAATTATGAAGTAAAGCCATTTGATGAGAAAAACTTCATTTGTTATAGTCATTCCTTAGGTGACACATACCACATAGACTGCTGCTTCCATGTGGGGTCTTTTTATGACTCAAAAGAGGATTTTGCCAAGAACGAAGAGGACGCATAAATGGCTTACGAAGATATATTAAAAGAAGCACTTCCAGAAAACTTAAAAAAGAAATGTTTCTACAATGACGAGTGGTTCAACTGGAACGATGCTGTAAAGGTCATAATATCAATTTATAGAATGTGTGGAACATCAAAGAAAAGGCGTTTAATATTTGACACTTACGACAGGGACTCTTATAAATATGAGCAAAAAGACAAAGCGTGGATTAAGGGTTGTTTAGAAGCTCACAATGAGATGTACCGACTCAAGATATATGATATGGCTTATCATGTAGGAAATAATTTTAGCTCAACGGCTATAGTTTTTTATCGAAACAATGGAGAGATTTTTCTTGAGTTAAAAGGCGACCGTTGTCATAATATCACTATGGATCTCTACGACAGCGACGATGTTAGAGCTTTAGTTGACGATGCGTTTGACTCTGGCGAAAACTACGGCGTATATCATATCAAACACCACAGTGGATATAATATCCCAGAAATTACAAAGCTAGAAAAGTGACAGTAGGAATATTGAATTATACGAGGTGATAAAAAAATGAAAATTGAGTATTCAAACAGTTCATTTATCCGACTTAGTAACATCTTGTCGGGCGAAACATTTATTGCTGACGGTGCCCTTTATATAAAAGGGGAAGAGTCGGGCATTGATGATATTGTATGCATCAGACTTGTTGACGGACACACAAAACACTTTTTTGAAGAGGAAATGGTAAGACCAGTTAAAACAAAAATTATTATCGAGTCTTCTGATTTCTACGAGATGGATACATCACTTGCGGATATAGAATTTTATGAGGAGGAATAAAATGAGAGCTACAGGAATAATCCGCCGCGTCGATGACCTCGGCAGAATAGTTATACCGAAAGAGATACGCCGCCCTATGAGAATCCGTGAGGGCGAAGCTATGGAGATTTTTACCGATGCAGACCAACAGATGGTATGTTTCCAGAAAGTAGAACTGTCAAAAGCTCCACTGAGAGACGAGCTTCAGAAGATATACAACCGTTATGAAGCTGAGTTGTCGTGGGCGCAGAAAGGACGTTTTAATGAGCTCATTCAGAGCGTAAATTCAGAGGAGGAATAAGTATGGCTCGCTACAGTCCTAAAGAGTTTGCAGACGGAAAAGTAATCATCGGAGATATTACGGAGCGGGAGGCTTCTAGCATAGCAGCGGCGTTCGGTTGTTATTGTATGAATAACATATGTAGACCGATAAATCAAAGAAGTTACACGTCTATACTTAACGGTAATTTTTGCTCTTGCTCCGAAAGAAACCCCGAAACGGGATTTTGTCAGGCAGAGTTTTATATTATTCCTACACATTCGGACGTTGATGCGGGTTTTGCGCATCAGGCAATAGAATGCGCCATTAGGGACAGTGTTTTTCGCAAAGCAAAGCTGCGGTATAGCTTGTCATGGAAAATAAATGGGAAGTATCTCAACTGGGAGTCACACGTTGTTAACATCGAGGATTTTATCCCGCATAAATGGGTTTGTCCTCACGAGTCATATGAAGACCTTGATACTTTCCCTGACTACAAGAACGTTACTCATGTAGTTTTGAGCGAAGCGAATATGGTAGGCGGCATCGCCAAAGAAAAGGAAAAGGAGATGAGTAAAGAAGAAGTAAAAGCAGAATTGCTAAAGATTATCGAATTGATAAAGAAGCTGTAAACACAGCAACGAAGGAGGAAATTTTTATGACATTTTCAGACAAGCTCATCCGACTGCGCAAAGCATTCGGATACACAAAGAAATACGTTGCCGAAACTATCGGCGTTTCGTGCACGGCAATAGCCGCCTATGAGGACGGCAAAGCCGCACCTCAGTTTAAAATAATCTACAAGGGACTTGCGAACCTGTTTGGTGTTCCGCTGGAATTCCTTATGGTAGAGAAACCTCACGACGAGGTGGTACTGGCGAGCATCACTAAGCGCCAGCAGAGTTTACGCATTAATGCTATATCATGCGATATAGACCGCATTTGCGCAGAAATCCGCGGGCTGCGTAAGATAGAACGCCTCACAACAGAAGATGCATTAAAGATAATCTCCGCGATTACAGGGGATTTATCGTAGAAAATTCCGTCAGATTTTTTCTGGCGGTTTTTTTGTTGGAGGTGATTTTATGAAAGAAGAGCTAGAATTCAAAGCAGGAGAATTTGTCACAGCCCTTCCAAATCGTGTCTATGATTATACAAATCATGGATGGACGGCACCAGTAATGAGACAAAACGGTGGGCATTTAGAAGTTGCTGGCTACGGAAGGGGTATCAATAATCGTTTAACTGACCACTGGATTGTGGAAACAGAACTATTTATCCCGTACTCTGAGAACATGGAAATGGCGGGTTTTGCAAGATTTGTAATTCATGGGAAAGGGGGTGACAAAGATGAAACTGGATTTTAAGCCTGGAGAGTTTGTTACGGCTCTTCCAGACACAGGATATCATTTCACTCGCGATGGCTGGACAGCACGAGTATTAAACTCCTGCTCAGTCACAGACTCGAATACAAACATGAGGGTTGAAGGGTATAACAGTGAGGGACTTTTACTCACATCTGTTGGGTGGGATGTCGAAAAAAAAGATTTTATTCCGTACTCCGAAAATATGGAGACATCGGGATTTAAGTCGTTTATACTTTGCGACGACTAAAACAAAAGGAGGTGAAAACGTGGAATTCCTGAAAATGGTCAATTCTGAACATCAGTTCGGTGAACTTATGAAAGCCGCCGAACAGGACAGTTATCTTGCAAAGGCTAGAACCGCCAATAGCAGGATAATTAGGGTAAATCACGCACTGATTAAGGTTAGCGTGGTACTGGCAAGTGCATTGATGCTTATCATGGCAATCAAGTAAAAAAACAAAAAACGCCTAAAATGGCGGAATAATTTAGGAGGAAATATTATGTACGATTATAAAGAGCAAAACAGAATCACAAGATACCTTACCGAAGAAACCGATGTGGTACGCCGCATCATGGACGTAGATAACTCCAGGGTGAGACTGGTCGATTTCGGCTGGGTGCCTAAGGAGAAGTGCCATCTCCCTCTGGAGACTGGTGACACCATAATCTACGATGGAGAAGAGTACACAGTTGAAGATATACCCCTGACCCGCGACGGATTTTCCGTTGATGCACAGGATGCATTTCATACAGATAAGGATGAAGATATCAGATACGGATGTGATACCGAGCTGACTTTCTACAGACTCAACCCTGAGTCGGATATTCCGTTAGATGAGAACCTGACGAAAAACGCCGCGTTCTCTGATATGTGCGGCTTCCTCAGGAGTGTAAACTACAAATTCACTCCTAAGGTTATCGCAGAGATTTGCGACAACGCTTATACTGCAAAGGACAAGCTGCGTGAGAAATTCCGTAAGTCCAAATTCTGGAATGAGGATTTGCAGGCGATAGTAGTCCCAGATTTTAGGTTCGAGACAGAACCTGACTACGAGGATGTAAAGGGGTATATGGCGAGAATTTTCGACTACTCGCCGCAGCCTGGTAACTCAAACGTATATAATGTTTGCAGAGGGGCGATAAACAACCATATGTATAAAAACCATATCTACTTAGATGACAGCAACGCTGAAATTCTCGAACAGGAAATCAGCGGCTATAGATACCCAGTAGGCGCTAAGGTTTCAAAGTTTCTCCGCGGAGTTTTCGACGCTATGAAGCTCGGAGAAAACTTCGATAATTATGAGAAATATTTTGCCGCATTGTCCGACGCGGCATCTCCCAAAGAACACAAGCGTTTGCTTGTAATCTCTTTGAATGTCATGGATTTCCTGACCATGAGTGAGGGAAACTCGTGGCAGTCTTGCCATAATATCCGTAAGAGAGGCTGTTATCACGGCGGCTGTCTGTCATACGCAATGGATAACGTAACGGCGATTTTGTATACTCTTCCTGCCGATACAGATATATCTGAGGGAAAGATATGGAGTATTCCTAAGATAAACAGACAGCTGTTTATGTTCGGTGATACATACGTCGTTGAAAGCAGACTGTATCCTGAAAGCGCGGCGATGGCTATAAGAAAAGCCCATCACAGATTTGTAAATAAATTCTATAACGAAGTATCTGACAAGCGCTTCAATCCTGTAAAGGGTAACGACCGAGTGGTTACGACGGATATATGTAACAAAACGGAAACCGTCGGCAATCATTACCCCGATTATCATTACAACAGTTACCACATAACTGCAATGATTTCGGATGACTATGCGAATGAAAAAATGACAATCGGTTCGGAAGTTCCCGATATCGTCACGGGCAAAATAAATGACAACCATAACGTTATGACGGTTGTAGGCGAAGACAACACAGAATATCAGCTGGCATTTGAAGACGCATACACAGGTTGTCGCATAACCGACATCGCTTATGTTACCTATTATAACGGCTTGGTATACTGCTCCGACGACTGTGTATGGTCTGACTGTGAAGACTGCTACATTCCCGATCACCTTTCAGTCCGTCTGCCGAACGACGATTACTGTTCGCAGGAATACGCCGATGAAAACTATTATCGTTGTGACCAGTGCGGCGAATATGTTAGCAAAGATTATGCAATATTCTGCGGTGACGACGTTTATTGCGAAAGTTGTGCAGATACTTACCTCTCACGTTGCGAAGAATGCGGAGAATATTATCGCGACGAGGAAATTGAATGCGTCGATGACATTTATATGTGCCACGACTGCATGGAAGAAAAGACAAAGGTCTGCACAGTGTGCGGTGAGAGACATCTTCTCAGCCATTTCCCCAATGATGGTTCGGTATGCGACGAGTGCGTAGAACCGCGTGGAGATATAGTTCTTCCCGATAGTGGAGTAGTTATAATCAAGAAGTTATCCGAGCTCAAGGAGTTTATCAAAGCCGCAGAAGCTAAGGGTATCAAGTGGAAAGCAGACGACCCGAGAACAGTCGATGTTATCAGAAGAACCCTGATGCATCCCCGCATCAAAGACATCGGAATAGTTATAGGCGAGTCTATGTCATACGCTCCTGAAGCTGATGGACTCGATATTCCCGCCGAGCTCGGTCAGAGAATAAACTTCTCCGAGCTTCCTACAACAGAAACCGTAAGTGCATAAAAAAATGAAAGTGAGGTATTAATATGAAAAAGATAACAATGGCAGAGTGTTGCACAAAGACTCAGGAAAATCTTAAAGCGTTTCTCAAAGCCGAACTGATCGAGAGAGGTTATTCCCCTCTCGACCAAGACGGTTTCTTGTTTGCAGAAGGCGAACTTCCTGTAATGCTGACAGCGCACATGGACACAGTTCATCATGATAACTGCACAATAATCTGTACGTCACCCGACGGCAAGTATTGGATGTCTCCGCAGGGCATCGGCGGTGACGACCGTTGCGGCATATACGCCATTATGAAGATAATCGAAACACACAGGTGTTCGGTGCTTTTCACAGAAGACGAAGAAACAGGCTGTATCGGCGCAAAAAAGTATACAGATTTTGTTAAGAAAAATCCCGACGCAAATTGCGTTCCGAAAAATCTTAACTACATTGTGGAGATTGACCGCAAGAATGCGGACGACGCAGTGTTCTATAGTTGCGATAACCCCGAATTTGAGAAGTTTGTAACAGAAGACACAGGCTTTAAGACAGCACACGGCAGTTGTTCAGATATATCTTATGTAGCTCCTGCGCTTGGAGTTGCGGCGGTCAACTTCTCATCGGGGTATTACAACCCGCATCAGATAAGCGAGTACATAAATCTCGCAGAACTTAATGAGAATATTCGCCGCATAAAGGCAATTATAGACAAGCCTTGCGAGAAGTTCGAGTATATCGAGAAGAAGTATACTTACAACTATAGCTCGTCATATAGCTCCTATGGTTCGTATGGATACGGAAGCAAAAACGGCAAGTCTTCGTACTATTGGGATGATGATTACGATTATGACTCTCCCAAGCAGCTTTCCCTTTGGGGTAATGCGCCAGAAAATCTCGCGTATGAAGATTTTCTGTGTGACCTGGGGTTGTATGCAGAGGATTATGTCGAGAGGTTTGAGAAGCTCTCGTCGTTTGTCACATACAGAATTAACGACGAAATAGAAAATAAAGAGTACGAGTTCTCCCCGACAAAGACCGATACTTATTATCAGGACAAGGATTTCATCGTGTATAAGTACGACGAGGATGTTAAGTGCATGGTGACTTGCAACTGTAAGATTGTCGGCAGAAAGTATTCTGAAAATGGGAATCTTGTAGAACCGTATTTCAACAAGTATTCAGCGGATTATTATTACATGATACCGCCTGTACTCTATACGGATTTCTATAATTATTATATGGAAAATATCGAACTTTACAACGACGATATTGACGAAGACATTCCCGTAGATACAGGCATCGAGGAGAAAGACCAGATGGAAGAAGATATAATGAAACTTTATAACTAACGGCGAAAAATTGAAAGGTGGTGGTTCCGATGCAGTATAAAGTCGGGCGCGACAAAAAACACGAAGGACTACATACGAAAACGACGATAAGTTAACACAAAGATTTTTAATGATTATAAAGGAGATTTTAATTATGATGAACAAGAACATTCTGAGAAACGGCGATATGGTAGTTATGAACAACGGCAAGAAGGCAACCTACATGGTAGTCAATGGTACACCCATATTCAGATACCATACTGATAAGGGTTCGTTCAGCTACGTTAACAAGTACAGCAACGACCTCGTTCACCCCAGCAACGACGATTACACTGTAAACGCGATTTACAGAGTAGGTTCCAACGTGGACGCAAAGAAGCGCAACGATGCGATATTTAACCCCGACAAGATGCTCCAGTACGGCGTGAACATTGCAACCCGCGATGTTCCGACTTATGCGGCGCAGGACTTCTATGTTGATGATGATTTCGACGCAATCGATGATATCCTCGACACAAAGACGGGCGACATGGTTCTCTGTGCTAATGGTAAGTTTGGTACAGTTTTCAGAGATGTGCCTGATTGCGAGGATTGCGTAAGGTTCCACACCGACACAAACAGCTTTATGCCCTTCAAGAGATGGGACGGTCTCGACCACAAGACCAGACCTGAGTACAATATTGACAGGGTATACAGAGCGGATACAGAGGGCGACCCTTCTAAGCTCTTCGATGTTATCGGTCATCCCGACAAGATGGCAGACGAGGGCGTGGTAATCTTCGACAGAAATGCCGAATGGACGGATGTTGACTGGGATATTTGTTTCGCAAATCTCGCGTGTGGTTCCTGCACCGCGTGTGGTTCCCGCACCGATAACGCAGTGAGTGAGACTAAGGGTGATACAACAGACGACATTAAGGTCGAGCTGCTCAAGGCACTCCAGACACTTATCGCAAAGCTGTAATCACGAGAATGGGTAATAGATGGGGCTGTTTCGACAGCCCCTTTTATTATTAAGAAAGGAAGTAATTCATGGCAGTTGACATAAGAAAGCATATCACAAGAGAACTGAAGGAGGCAGTTAAGGCAAAGTCTGAAGTTTGTTTTTATTGTGGTCGCGAGTTAGACGATACAAACAGAACTATTGACCATATCGTGCCAATAGCAAAAGGCGGAACAAATGATATAACAAATCTTGTCTGTTGTTGCCACGATTGCAATCAGGCAAAAGGCGGAGAAACAATTTTTGGGGCAATAAAAGTTCTGGAAAATAAAGTAAAGTGGTGTCGTCCAGAATTCGAGGGTGACCAAATCCGTAAAGAAAAATATCTCAATTATATCGAGATATTCAAGAAAGCGAATAAAAAAGTAAAAGCTCTTAAAGAGTTAATATGAATTGAAAGAGGTAATTAAAATGAAATATGTTAGAATTCGTAAATATCGTCTTGAAAATGAAGAGGGTAATCGCGCATTTGAAGGCACTCAAGAGGGAAACAAGGAAGTAATCTGCCCAATGGGTGAGCCAACCGTTCGTGCGAATTATAGTTGGGAAAGTTCAAAATATCCTGTATATGTTGACGGCGAGGTTTATTATATTCGTGACAATTATAACGGCATTGACATCGACAGTAGACTTCTTTATAACGACGAGAAAATTCTTGTTAAAGGAAAAGGCGATGAGGTTTACACTGTCGTTGGTAGCGGCGCGGTAATGTATCGCGCAGAGAACGCAGATGGTGTTCAGATTCGCCGCAACTACGTCAACAAGAAAGGTGAGCTTACATTTAAGAGATATATTGAGCCCAAAGAAACTATCGAGGTCGTTGAGTCTGACGGCTTCAAACAGTTTATAAAGGCGGTTCATAGTCATTCTGCGTATGATAGGGAAGATTATCTCCCTGCGGTATATAAGAACTATGAAGCGGCGGTTGAAGCTAAAAGTCGCCTGAGAGAAATTCTTAGCAAGCATCCAAATTGGAATGAAGACCAGCAGTGCATCGAAGTTGATGTTTCATTTGCAAGGCAGTTAGATAGTAACACAGTTTATTCTGCGCTGGATAATTTCTGCGGTAAATGCGAAGATCAGCGAGTTTTCTCAAGAACGACGCTTTCCCAGTGGCGTTGTGTTAATAGCTTGCTGTATGCGCGTACCTCATACATAGAAGCAGACGGCGTTATAAAGTTTTCTGCCAGAACTATTAATAGCTTAACTACAGATAACCGTTATACAACTCCCGAGGTGAATTTAAGTACACTGAATTTCACTCAGAAAGCATCGCGAGTAATAAGGGCAATGACAGATTTATTCGGAATAAAGTCAACGCCAGAATTTGAGAAATCTTTCGCGGCGGTTTCCGATGCGTTGAGCATCAAGAAGAAAAATTATAAACTCGTGTTGTCCATCAATCCCGCAGATTTTGTCACAATGAGCCACGGCAATTCTTGGCATAGTTGTCATTCGTTCAGAGATAACGGCTGTTATCATGCGGGCTGTCTTTCATATGCATTGGATAAGTCAACGATGATAGCATATATTATCCCTGCGGACTCAAAGGGAGATAATTATGAAGTAAACAAGATTGCGAGACTTCTGTTTATGCTTTCAGATGACGAAAAGAGTTTCATGAGTACGAGACTTTATCCGAACAATGGTGAAACTGCGATGAGAAGTATCTTCGATGAAACAGTCGGCGCTTTACTCAAAACCTGTGGCATCGAGGGTGATTTAGATAAAACTTATTCGACTAGAACTCGTATTAAGACTACTGGGCTTCATTACCCTGATTATAACTACGGCTATGTTAACTTATTCGGCGCAGATAGCGAGTACAAATTCACAATCGGAGCTAAGGCTTATAATTTCGCAGATCCGTCGAAAGAAATGTTGAGCGCTGGATGTTGCACAACGACCGCTTCTTATCACAACTTAACAGAAATAATCCTGTACAACGAAGAAGTTGAAGCGGCATTTAATAGTCTTAGAGAACCTGTGAACGTGCCTGCTTCCGCGTAAGGAGGGTTGCATATGACCTATAATGAAAGAAGAAATATAGTCACAACGGCAAGTAATAAAATATTTGCCGATTTTTTGTGGCTAAAACGAAATACGAAAACGCCGTATGCTTCAAGCGAGTTCGTTATAAATGATAAATATTCGATATTCGCGTTTGAAGAGTTTGACGAGGATGACGAAGACGACAGATGGATAACCGTGACAATGGAGAGATACAACGACAAAGGGCGATGTGTCGATGATTTCGTGGTAACGGCTATCGCGAATACGGTCTCTAAGCAGTCTCTTTCGGGCGCGATTAGCACACTCATAAATATGTTTGAACACAAGACAAATGACCTGGATGCGCTTGAACTGCGCAAGACTTATCTTGAGTTTGAAAAGGAAGAGGATAGAAATTTCAGTCAGAAAACAATCAAGAGAATTCACTGGCTGTTTGACGAGACTGATTTCACCGAAGCGCAGATAGCCAGCATCATGGATATTGACATTAATACAATTCATGGTATGAGAAAGGAGTGGGATAGATGCGCCATATAAGCGTTAAGGAATTGTATATGATGTCAGAAAAGCAGTCTATCGTTATATCAACCCCTGTAATAGATTGTGTTAAAGTCCTCAGTAAAGTATTTCCACGCGCGGGCATTAATTCACTGCCTTCAACGGAGATTTATTGGAAGGCAAATAAAGAGTCTACTTGCTTTAGAATATATCGTGGGGTAATCAGAGGGTTTAGTGATATAAAATGGTATAAAGACCGCAATTATAAAATCTACAAACTTTCTGCAACTTCTGATAATTGCAGAAAATACGAACAAAACGAGGCAGTCATTGTACTGCCTCATTATTCTATATCGAGTGAGCACCATGTAGCAAAGCTCACTACTTATCAGAAAGCGGCGGTAGATGCTATGGAATCTGATATCATACCATACAGTGAAAATATCGCCATGAATTATGAGAGGTGGGATTAAAATGTTTAACACTACGAATATTATGGAGCTATGTGATATTAGCGATGGCGTTATATACACTCCAACCAGAGATATATTGGAAATTATTGTAAAATATATTTCTCATAGCTTTACTGAACAGAATCATTACATGAGATTTTTTGACGGGTCTTATCCCGAAAGGTTTGCGATTCATTACAAAAATGGTTCTCTCGGTGGTTACTGCTATATAGAGTGGTTTTTAGGAAATTACAAAGATAAAAGTACCTTTCATATGATAAACTACGCAGCAAAACAATGGTACACTACCGATGATGGCAGACATACTTACTATGGCTATAAAGCTGGCGATATCGTAAAAATAAATAAGCATCTCGTCGAAGATAAAATCTATGGCAATTGTCAATGCACCACTTATCAAAAACAGCAGAGAGGTCGCGTAGCTGTAATTGAACAAGTTCTTTTTGATTATGACGATAGTAATGAGCCAAGTTATTATGTAAGATGTCATATGGGAAAAGCTAGTACGACACCTTATTCAAATTCAATGTTCGATGACGTTCATCTTGCTTTAGCTACAGACAATAAGGATTATCTTGATGTTGCGGGGGTCTGGGAAGATTCAATACTTATTCCGAAACATTCAACTTTCGAAATTCCGAATTCGGTAAATATGGAGGTGAAGTCGTGAAAGTCATACAAGTCAGGTCGCTTAATCATTTAAAGGCGATTGAAAAAGGAATAATAATTGCGCCGAATAGAGATTTCGCAAGAATTTTAGTGGAAGCAATTACCCCACCAGACGAATGGAAGAAGTGGAAAAATAGGGCAGAGTCCTATTTTAATGACGGTGAATGTTTTGCAGTGAGAGTCGGCATTAGTTTTGGAAGTTCAGGCATAATAGGTTATGATAGAGCCAGTTATTATTTAGAGTATTATGATACAACCTATAGTACATGCAACATATATATGCTGAACTATGCACTCAAAAGTTTTCCTCTTGGCAAACAATATGAACCAAGTTATATAGGCGGAGATTTTGTAAAAATATCCAACGAACTAAGAAGACGGAAGGTTTACGACAGAACTTGTATGTGTACCGACGATATGATTTCCATGAAGGGGAAAGTTGGTATTATTAAAAAGTCATATACAGGTAGTAATGGCTTGAGATATTTTATCGAACAGAGCGAACGTGTTTGGTCGCCAAGCATGATAAATGAAGTAGTCTTCGTCGATGCCCGAAAACCAGCAGAAATCCCATATACAATGGATTATCAAGACTAATTCAATAAAAGGAGTTGATTACAATGGTAATAAAAACGGATTTTGGTTTTAAGGTTTCAAGCAAAAATGATTCGACATATTTTATCAGCAAGCTGGATGCCTACGAAATCATGAGGGCATTAGAACACGATTATCACAGAGAAGATGTTCTGACCTGTTTGGAGTCCTGCGGTATTTCTGCAACCGAAGAACAGATCGATGAAATACTTGAGCTCTATGAAGACGGTTTGTCGGATGACAGTTCTTGGCATGATATTCTGTCACTTGTGATTAACAGCTATTTTTGTTATGATGAAGAATACGAGGAGGATGAAGATGAGTAAAAAGTTTGTTATCCCAGTATCTTGGGAAGTATATTCGACCGTAGCTGTTACCGCCGAAACATACGAGGAGGCTATTCGAATTCTCGAAGATAATCTTGACGAGGTTCCGCTTGGAGAGGGGGAATATATAGATGATTCATACAGGGTAGATTATGAATGCAGTGAGTTAGCTGCAAGTCATCTACGAAATATAGGCGGCGTTTATATCGACGAAGACGGCATACATAAATAAGGAGAACGGTATGTACAAAGTTGAATTTCAGGGTATGAGCGGAGAGCGGCGAGTGATAGGTGTGGCAACAACAGAAGATTGGTGCTACAGGATTATCAACGAGTTTCTTGCGGAAAAGAATTACAAATGCTATTACACTAGAACATGGAAAGTTGACGGCAAAACAACAAAGGTTGACGTTGGAAGTTGGTCGGAGTTCTTCTTCATAACCGAAGACGATAGCCAAGCCGCTAAGGATTTCGGGGGATAATAATTCCTAGATTTTACGGCGGTTTTCAAGGCGCGAAAAACGCGCATTTTGATGGGGCGCTGCACCACACTCGCGGCGCTCCACAACACTGGACAGTGGCGAAGGGGCTGAACGCTCGTGGCTTTGACCCACGCATTCCCGAGTTCGAATCTCGGCTGTCCAACCACTTTCTGCGAGTACCTCCTTAATTATGTGGTGCGTCGAGTAAAATCGGCGCATCATATGCTCCTATGGCGAAATTGGCAAACGCGCTGACTTCAAGTATCAGTATCGAAAGGTTTCCGAGTTCGAGTCTCGGTAGGAGCACCAGCGGGGTTGAGTAACAAATAAACCCATACCTAATGACGAAGGAGTAGTCACAAAGTACAGAAATGACCGCGCAATCAGAGTACGGAAAGTGACAAAACGAGTCAGGCTAAATTGGGTGATGTGTAGTTGCGGTGACTTTAAGCCGCTACGCTCCTGTAATCCAATAGGCAGAGATAGCAGATTTAGAATCTGTAAAGTGTGGGTTCGAATCCCATCAGGAGCACTATGGCGAAATCTACATATGACGAGAAACTGTAGAAATTAGCCTACCCGCAGTGCGGGGTCTTGCGAAAGCAGGATAACGTTCCCGATAATACGTCACTGGACTACCCAATGGGTTAATCGGCACAAGAAAAGTCTTGCTTGGTGATACTTATTTCTCGGAGTATTATCTGACAGCTCGGAAAGACGAGCATATGGCAGAGATAGCCCAGCGGTTAGAGCGTTTGGAAGAGGGGTGGCTGACCTCACAAAAGGCATAGGTTCAAATCCTATTCTCTGCCTTAACGATGGATAATACGCAGTCCATCGTAATAAAAAACGGAAAGAATGAGAGAGTTCTACAAACTTTGAAAAGTGTACATATTCAAAGTGCTGAGTTTTTACAGTAAGGAACAGACAGAACGTTTCTCAGTGGCGACTCGGAAAGACGAGAAGCGCCCGAACGTTTGAAATCTTGCAAGAGTATCCATCATTCGGATATAAAGGGCGCAACCAGCAGAGATGATGGAATTGGCAGACATTCGGGGAGTAGGCATTTGAGTGATTACCCGCGATGCTCAGACCCTAAGATTTAGAGGTAATGGCTAAAATCGTACAGGTTCGAATCCTGTTCTCTGCACCATCGAGTGTGTGTGGAACGAAAGATGTAGACCGCGTTAGTGTGTTTCTAGATAAACATAATATTATTTTGTAGGAGGACTATCATGAAAATTGTAATTAACAGATGTTATGGCGGATTTGGTATTTCAGACGCTTGTTCCGAAGCTCTTGGCGGAACACTTATGAAAGGATGCAGTTATCTTCATTTCTATGAGTTTCCCGACAACAAACGGGATAGCGATTTCCGAACAGATCCTGCTCTTATTGAGCTGATAGAAACTAAAGGAAGCGAATGGTGTAGCGGTTCTTGTGCGAAGTTAAAAGTTGTTGAGGTTCCCGACGACGTAGATTACACAATCGAAGAATATGACGGCATGGAATGGATTGCCGAAAGTCATAGGACATGGTGTTAAGAAAGGAGTTTTACATATGGGCAAAGATACATCATCTCTTGGAGATAGAATGAAATCATACGAAAATGTTACCAGAAATTATCTTACAAGAAGAACCCCTGTGATAATCAGGATTGACGGCTGTCATTTTCATACCTTTACAAGAGGAATGGACAAGCCGTATGACGAGGTATTCTGTAAGTCTATGCAGGACACTATGAAGTTCCTATGTAAGAATGTCCAGAATTGTGTACTTGGCTATACACAATCAGACGAAATTACGCTTGTATTGTGCGATTATAAGAAGCTGAATACGGCGGCATGGTTTGACAATAATCGCAACAAAATTATCAGCGTATCGGCAAGTCTAGCAACCTTAGAATTTAATTCTGCCTTTTTATCGAATGCATTTGATGCCATGTACGATTGCTGCGGAGATACCATCGGCGGAGAGGTTAACCCAGGTCGTCAAGCCGATTTTGAGAGGTACGATTATTACACAAGAACAAAAGCTCATAAAGCCACATTTGACGCTCGGGCATTTAATATTCCAGTGTCGGAAGTTTGCAACTGCTTAATCTGGAGACAGCAGGACGCAACCCGCAACTCAATTCAGTGTCTCGGTCAGAAATACTTTTCACACAAACAGCTCGAAGGTAAGAACCAAAACGAGATTCAGGATATGCTTATGGTCGAGAAAGGTGTAAACTGGAATAATGTTGCGACGAAATTCAAGCGCGGCTCTTGCTGTATCAAAGGTGAAAATGGTTGGGTTATTGATAATGAAATCCCGATATTCACAAAAGACCGCGGGTATATAGAGGAGAGGATTATATTCCCTAAACAAAGGAGCGAGAAGTGTTGATAGATAATAATGAATATGATATGTCGAATTGCGGCACTTATGTAACGCTTCGACGTGTGAATGAGCAGGACAAACTTCTCGGAAGATT
>Ga0326513_10001720_pt1 | contig 16653 bp, 34 predicted proteins | sample 2_2465_0518_D_FD_203654 | JGI IMG/M metagenome (GOLD analysis project Ga0326513, IMG submission 203654) | Bovine rumen microbial communities from UC Davis, California, United States - 2_2465_0518 | ecosystem: Host-associated > Mammals > Digestive system > Stomach > Rumen | place: USA... | reverse complement strand
TCATATCAGCACACGATACACTGACCGCAATGAGTTCCGTGACATCGTGATTGCTGAATATACTGACGGGATGTGGGAAGTTAAGATTGACGATGTAGATTTCAGTGACCCTCCGACCTGGAAGGTATATGTCTGTGACGTCCACGAATTGCAACACGCATTGAGACTATGTAGTATTAATAAAGAAATTAAATTATGAAAAAGAAAAAAGACGACAAAACACTTGGATTGCTGGTATGGGCAATTGTTAGTGCCATCATAATCGGCTTTTGCTGGTCGTGTGTAGAGAAGAACGCTGACGGCTCCATCCCCCTTAATAAGAACACAGAGGGCAGTTATTCATTGTCCGAATACCGTCAAATCGTTATTGACTCTTGTGAATATATCGAGGCGAACTATGCTCTATCTCATAAGGGAAATTGCAAGTTCTGTGCTGAGAGAAGAAAGAAAGAGCTTAAAGAAGAATGATATGACACCAGAAGATGAAGACAAATATTATGATTATTTTAGATATTGGTCAAAGGAACTTAGAAAAGATATTTTAAAAGAGTTATTAAAAATATGAATCAAGAAGTTAGACAAAAGTTAGTAGAGAGATGGGTAAATCCCGAGGATGTACAGTATCTAGATGAGGCTATTGAGAGCATCAATAAGCGTCGTAGTAAACAATATCAACATAAGTATGATATTACCAAGCCTCAGAAAACAAAGAGGTGGGAATACGTCTTCACCGAGAATGATGACCCCTATGATGCAGATATTGATGTTACCGTTGATCACGCCATCACAATGCTAAATCAGTTTAAGACAAAAGGTTATCCATATGTTGGATATGAGGACGAAGAACTAATTGTATATCGATATGAACTTGAAGCTGCAAGTGAATGGGCAAAGAAGATTAAAGGTGACATCTTACGAGAAATCAGTTCTGTTAAGAAGAGCCACAACACTCGTGAACAGAAGGTTGCTAAGATTGAAAAATTAGAGAAACAAATAGAAGAACTTAAAAAAGAATTAGAACAAGATAAAGATTCTTAATTATGAGTGAGCAGCAGAAAGATATGTTAATTGCTTGGTTTGATAATATAAAGCAGATGGCAGATAAGAGACCAAGTAATGACCTGAAAGAAGTATTAGAAGCAATTAGTACCTATGCAGAGATGTGTAAGGGAGATGTTAAGAATATGTTTTACTCTGACAATTTATCGTAGAAATTATGACAGAAAAACAATTTGAAAAGGCACTTAAATTAAGTAATGCGCTTAATTTAATCAATAAGACTTTAGAAGTTGTACCAGTTCTTAATCCCTCGGGTACTACAAATCACGTTGATCTGCGTTTTACTGATACTTGCGAGAATAAAATTATTGCAAAATTAGCATACGACTTATTTCCAGAAGAATTCAAGGAATTACTATATAGGAAGAAAAAAGAACTAGAAGAAGAATTCAAAAAATTATGACAGAAGAACAAAAGAACTTAATAGTAATTAGGTATGAGATCGAGAAAAGAATCGAGCTCTATGAGACAGAAAGAAGAGAAGAAGGTTTGTCTCAAATAGATAAAATAAGTCTTGGTGCTAGAATTGCTGCACTTCAAGAATTACTAGTTTTCATAAAAGGATTAGATAAGACTAATTAAGGGAGGGCCAAAATAAGGCTCTCCATTTCTTTTTAAATTCTTATATGTGATAAAAAAATTTTTTTCATTTCATTCTTATTTATCTAGTTCATGTTCGGGAGGAATGTGAACTAGATTTTTTCTTTCAAACCCTTATATATAGAGAGAAATAACATTTATTTTAATAAAAAAACAAAATTATGATTACAAACAGAATGAGTTATGAGGAAATCTTAGAAGAAATAAAAAAAGATTTCCCTAATCAAAGAGAGTTTATTAAGAAACTCAGTTATCAATTTGATAAGACCTTTAATAGGAAGACTCAAATGCAGTCAAGAATAAAAGGTCTTCGGAAAAGAGGAATCTACAACATCAATGTAGATCTTATTCCCCTAATGCACTATAAATTTAAAAGTGCTAGAGGAAATCAATATTACGCACTGCACTTAGTAAGATTAGATGCAGAGTATGGCGAAACTAGAATTTTTGCGGTTCTTCCACCCAAAACATCAAGTGGAATCGGAGAATATGCAAAATTAAATCTAGATCCAATGACGGGTTATATTGGGATCGGATATATTATAACTTCCCATTACATTGATCGAATCCGTCAGAGGTGTGAGAAATTAAAAAACATTTCATCAGACCTAGATGATATTTTAACTGATGCCCCCAGTAATAGTGAGATAATAGATTACTTCTCATCTCAAATATCTGCGGACAGAGAAATAAAGGTATCTAATACTCTAGGTCTTAGGAGAGGACTTTGTATATTTGATTCTTCACAATTTAAAGATCGGGAAACTCTTATTCCTACTCTGAAACTTGGATATGTAGGAATAGACATAATAAGTCCTGAAAATATACCGGGATGTATCTTTATATACCGAACTTATATTCAAGAGCCGAGAAAAAGACAAAAGGCTCAATTAAAGGAATATAGGGAGATAAAAGAGACTTCCAAGGAAGAGAAGCAGTATAAATATGTGAAGGAAAATTATAAAATGTACGATTTCCTAATCGAAAGAAAACGTTTAATGGAGGAGAATGGGGATTAATTTCCCATTTCCTTTTATTTCCTTATAGTTGAATAAGATTTTTACATTTCATTTTTGTTTACCTAGTTCATGTCCGAGAGGGATGTGGACTAGGATTTTCTTCCTTTTATACCCTTATATATAGAGAGATAATTAAATATATTAATAAAACAATTAAAAGAAAAAGATTATGAAGCCGAACAAGAGTATGGTTTTTTGTCCATCCGCGAGGAAACAGAAAATCAAATTTGATTCCAAAGAAGCGGCCGAACGCTTTATTAGTTGGAATGGAAAAGAAATTCTAAATGAGAATGGTTATGCACCCAGAAGAGTTTATTATTGTTCTGCCTGCGGGAGTTGGCACGTAACAAGCTCTTCTAAGAAAGAAAGAAGAAACATAGACCAGGATAGGGAACTTAGTAATAGGGTTCTTCTGCCCGGTATATTTAAGTGCAGACCTAATAATAATGTTTTGGTTCCATTATTCTCGAAAATTATAAAATTAGCCGTGAGGGCACTCGATCTTGGTTATTTGGATCAAAAAGAAAGGGCCCTTTTTAGGTGTAGGGAATCAATGGGATTAATAGAGAAAACAGAAAGATTGGGAAAAATATTAAGTGTAAAAAATAAATTTCTGACTAGGTGTAATACATTTCGTCAGATTCTTCAGCAAATAGAAGAAGCCCTTAATGAATCCCCGATCGATAAATCAAGATTAGATGAATTAATGACCTTGATTTGTTGGACAATTGAGAGATGTGGAAGAAATAATTTTTCATATTCTCCCTACAATACTGGAGGTCATGACTTTAAGGTGACTCCATCAAACATAGATGAAGTCTTAAAGAACCTTCAGGAAAAAGAAAAAGAGAAAGAAAGAGAAGAACAACTATCTAAAGAAATTAATATGTTGATCCCAGCCGCAGAAATGTGTATTAATTATGGGAAATACAATCAAGCTAAATCTAATATTAGTGATTCAATTTCTAAAGCAATGAAATTAAGTGTTCCAGAAAAAAGAATACAATATATTTCACGCTGTTTAAAATTAATTATAAAAAAGAATTGGATCCCTAAGGAAGAGCTTGAAGAGCTTTTTAAGGGGACGGAGTATGAATCCTCACTGGAGGAGCTCATAAAAAAATATACATAGTTGTTTAATCTAGCTTACGGAAACGTGGGCTAGATTTCTTTTTATTTCCTTATAAGTGAATTAATTATAGAATAAATGAAATATCGAATAAGAAAAATTAGAAATAAGGTTTACGTAGTAGAGAAAAAACCCTTCCTAGGTTGCTGGGAAAATGCTATAGGTGATGAATCTCTTACCTGGCCATCGATAGAAGATTGTCTTCATTGGATCAGGTGTAGACTTGGTTATTCTAAGGGAACACTCAAAATAGGTTATATAGAAAATTTATACTATAATAAATATTCAGGACGCTATGAAGAATCGTAAATTAAATCGAGTTGAAAGAAAAATTAAGGGATGGTTAGTGGAAAATATTGCATTACCACTTATCAGAAATCATGAAAAAGATAGCCCCTTGATTAAACACTATTTAGATGAGGGTGGACAAAACAGAGACATAATTGATCTCTTGGCTGTTTTTGGCACACAGGGACATTCAGGATCATCAGCTCCCCTTACTGCTCGGTTATTCGAAAAGGCTGCTATGTTTAAGATACTATCGCCGCTGAAATTTACCGATAATGAATTCGGAACATTGCATGGTGATTCTCAACAAAATAGACGAATGAGTTCTGTTTTCAAAGATACAGATAAATCTGGCACTGAGAGGATTTATGACATCGATGCAATCACCTGGACAGAGAAATCAGGAAAACGTTTTGACATGAATGGGGAAGATTTCTTTGATTGTGATTATGCAAAGATGGGTTACGGTTTTCATGGCGGTTCAGTTATGGTATATTCTAAGATCAATGATACCTGGCGCTGTCTTGGTTCTCGACAGGAGATTATTAATCGTGAAACCTTTATGGGAAAGAATCAAGTTCGTGTCCCCGTCATAGAAATAGATGATTCCAGTGATACGAAGAATGACTATGTATGTTACTTCACATTAGAAGAGTATATTCCTCAGAACTTTTATCTAGATTATCAGTTTATGGAACGAGATAAGGATGAGGAATATGGAAAGATGTTAGAGATTTGTAAGAAACATAAAAACTCATTAATCGAGGCTTTACAAGATGGCAGCAATTGATAAAATTTATGTGAATTCTTTCGAACAATACGAAGAATTTAGAGATTGGTGTAAAAAACAGCCTCCTCTTAAGGATAAATATGGACGTGAGGCAAAGATAACGCAGTACTTATATTTCTGGAGAAAGGAAGATCTTAGTGATAGGAAGTACAGTGATTTTCCAATATTTAATGCACCTTGTTATGTAGATGCATACATCATTCGAAACTGTCCCCTCGATTATATTCAAAGAGGTCTAATGCTAAACTATGGATATAAAACCGAGGAAGATATCAAAGAAATGTTTGAGACAGTTAAGAGCCGTACTCCAGAAGAACAAAAACGAATCAATGAGGCAAAAGCTAATAATGTTTATCCTAACCCCCTTTCTAATTATTGGTGGGTAGATCTAGACGACTTTGATATTGCAGAGGATGGAAAAATATCTCTTAAGAAGAAAGAAAAATCAACTTATGAGAAGATTTTAAATGGGGAATTATATAACTCCCCCAAAAGAAGTGGGATTGAAGTCGGAACTCATTTTACAATGATTAAATCTCCCACTGCCTGGGGATATAATAAGTTTGAAAAGCCTCTTAGAGGAACTTGGTTCATCGATGTAGAAAGTCCTACTGGAAAATACGATTTCCTATGGTTTCATCAAACTTCAAAGAAAAACTTTGGTAGTGGAACCTGGGATTATGTGGACGAGTTTGTAGATGATCCCTACGGGTCCTCTTCGAGTGCTAATATCCAAACTATTCGATCACTTAGACGACGAATTAAAGAGTGGAAATTGCCAATTGGTACTAGGATTATTGCAACCGGACGATATGAGTATGAAAGATATGAATTTATTGTTAGAAAATGAGATGTAGAATTATTTCATTCTTAGTGAGTTTGATATTATCGATCTCTAATATTAATGCAAATGATACTATTCCACTAATTAATGATTCTACTCCAATATCTCTCCCTAAGGAAAATATAAATTGGGGAAGGTTAGGGTTTCATACAGGAATGTTCATTGGTTGTGGTGGAGTTATGATGATAGTTCTTGAAGCACTCCCCGAGAATGCTACAGCTTGGAATAAAACTGAACTTCGTGAAACTCCTGTATTTCAGCGATGGAAAGATCATGTAAAGAAAGGACCTGTTATCGATAAAGATAGACCAGCCTTTAATTATATTCTTCATCCTTATGCGGGAGCGGTCTATTATCAAGCAGCTCGGGGTAGTGGGTGTAATTGGTGGCAGTCATTCCTATACTGTACCTTCGTTAGTAATGTACTGTGGGAATATGGATTTGAAGCATTTAATGAAATCCCTTCTATCCAAGATCTCTTAATTACACCTATAATTGGTAGTGCATTTGGAGAAGGATTTCATCTCTATAAAAAGAAAATTCTTAAAAACGATTATCGAGTATTAGGCAGTCGTTTTCTAGGAAAGACCATTTGTTGGTTTATTGATCCCTTCAATGAATTTGGAAATGTGATCTTCCAAGAAAAGGATAGAGTTACATCTACGTTCTTAGTATCAAATAATCAAAAATTAATAACATTAAGAATTAAAATATGAAAGTAAAAAAGAAGACTTCAATTAATATTAAAAAAGCACTTGAGAGATGAAAATAAATGAGCTTCAACATATCTTCAGAGTATGTGGAGTAGATAGAGAGATTAAGACTTAAAATAGAAGTATCCTGGCGGTACTTCTTTTATTTTGTTCATTTATAGATACTTAGGCCGGAGAAAACCTAATATATGAATTAAATTGAAACAGCTATGGTATTTATAGATATTAAAGATCTAATTGCAATTGTAGTTTTGTGTATATGTGTAATTTTAATTTGTATTAAAACATATAAAGATAAAAGAAAAAATGACTAACGAAGAAAGAGATCTCCTGATACAGGATATATGTGGGAGGTTGCCGTATAGTGTAGCAACCGAATATAATGGAGAGTTTTATGAGATCCTTGGTTATGTTCACGGAAAGGTAGTGGTAGCAAAGCCCTTCTCTTCAATTTCGATGCCAATTGATATCGAATCCTGTCGACCAATTCTTCGAGAGATAAAAGATCTATGTGGAGAAGAAAAAAGAAAGTTTGATGACCTAGTACGTTTCGCAGAGAGTAATAAAGATTCTCACGTCATCTTAGATTTCTTAAACTCGATACATGTAGATTATCGAGAGCTTATTCCTATGGGATTAGCTAGAAAAATGGATGAAGTTAAATGTCCAGATTGGTATGGGAGGCTCGAGAATTAAAGGACCGGGAATAAAACATTTCCAGGTAGGAGATTGGATATATTCTGATTCAGATATACCAGTTAGAGTGGAGATAGTAAGAAGAACCTATTTATGTTATTCTCCTGATGGGGGAGTTACTTTTGAATATGTTTTTCAACCCTCGCCTATTCCAATAACTCCTGAGATTATGAAGAAAAATGGATTTGAATCAAAATATGACGCTACTTCAACTCTCCATGACATGATTTTTAATCTAACTGATGGTACTTACTTAGATGTAGGAAACGGTGATGTTTTTGCAACGTATTCTGAATATGATTCCGATATGAGTAGGTGGGTTGAAAACGAGTTGCTTTTTTGTGCTATTTCTTATGTCCATGAACTTCAACATCTTCTTCAATTACTTAAAATAAATAAAGATATTAAAATATGACACTTAAAGAAATCGAGAAAAAATTTCCATTTTCTGGGAAAGACGGACCTTGTAAAGATTGTGCATATTTAAATATATGTACTAGTATATTGCCAGGACTAGTTAAACCTAAAAGATGTGGTGGTCCTTTCGTAGTAGAGGATTTGAATAAATTTAAGGCAGTGATGGAAGAATTAATTGAAAATCAAAAAGATATTCCGCCTGAGATTGCAAAAATAGTACAAGATAATTTTTGGGACTTAATAGATGATAAGGAGACGAAGCCAGAAATTAACCCGGAACGAGAAAGAATAGTAAACAGTATAGGATATAATGCTGCCAAGAATGCAATTAACTACTATAATACAGTAGTTCTGGACGATAATGTAGTAGACGCATATGAAGAGGGTGCTTCATTTGGCTATACTTTCGCTATTGGTAAGGTTTGTCGTTGGCTTAAGAAAAATATTAACTCTTATCCAACCCCTATTCCTGTTGATAAGTTAATTGAGGATATTAAAAAAGCATTAGATGAATGATGATAACCCTTAAAGAGTGTTGTGCTATCTGTGAATTTTATAAGAATCATAGAGAAATAAGAAAGTGTCCCCTCGAGAAAGTATATTCAACTGCATCTGGGTGTGGGTGTGATGATGCGGAAGAGTTTGCAAAGTATAGGGTGACCTGTGATGCTTTTAAATTAAACAAATTATTTAATACCGATAATAAGAATGGAAAATCTACTTAATGACCTAGTTTACATCTTATACTGGATAATTGGAATAGCTTTCATGCTAATTGTTATAGTAGGAGCATATAAATTAGTTAAAGCGATTATTAAAGATTTTAAAAATAAAAAAGATAATGACTCCGATTGAGAGTCATTTTTTTATCCCATTATCCCCTTATAAGTGTAAGTAAAAAGTATATTATAATAAACAAATTAAATAATAATATGAAAGCATTTTATCGATACCTAGAACAATTAGGTAGAATTAAGTTATTAATTGAATTATTTAAGTTAAAAAGTGTAACCTGTGAGTTGGATATATACAATACCAACAAAACAGCAGCTCTTAGGTTGAAGTGGCATGCACCTTGGCCGGATAAACTGAGAAGGCAGTCTGAATTGGCGGCCATTGAAGATATTCTAAGTTCAAAGGATGCAGAAGAATTCGATGACACCTTAACGGAACACGAGCTCTTATTCCTAAATGCATGGAAACATGAGACTGTTTGGGTTAATTATAAGATGAGATTTGAAAAACCTGAGGATTACACAGTTTATCTGAAGGATCTATCTCAGGAGGAATGGATTGCACTTAGAGACTCAATAAAGGAGTACTTAGTTAAGGAGGATGACGAAGTTCTTAAACATTATATTTCCTTAACATCTACAAAATAAAAAAGAGACCGATTAAAGGTCTCTTTTTTTCCTTCCTTCTTTAACGTCGGAGGAATAAAAATAAAATAGGGGACCATATTGATCCCCTGTTTTTTTAATCGATCAAGATTTCAATTTCCTTTCCATCTGATCCCTTAGGCAACTCTACTTCGAGTATACCGTTTTCTAATTTGGCTTTAATGTCTTTTCTTTTTATTCCCCTGGGAAGGCGGTATTTATTATTGATTCCCGCATTAAACTTTCCTTCGGTTTCCTTCTTTCCTTTGATGATGAGGAAATCACCTTCTACTCTAGTATCAAGTTCGTCTTTCTTATATCCCCAAGCCGATACACGGAGAAGATATTTATCGTTGTCTTCCTCTACTCTGTAACTTGATGCCGGAAGACCAAACATCTGATCAAACATATCATTAAAAGTACCCATAATATTATTAAATTTTATAAGATTCATTTTTCTATTATATAGGTTTACAATAATTATGCCAATCCCGAGAAATTCTTATATATGACAAAATTTCAGATATAAAATGTCAAAGTGGCAGAGAAATTTTAAAATAACTGACATAATGACTGATAACAAATTAATAAAAACATGTTAAACTTTTTTGAACTACAAGACATCGTACTTCTTCCTTCAGTGGTAAATCAAGGTCACCCCGGAGGAAAAGTAAATTTTGAGGTAAAAGACTTAGGAGATTTGACAGGAATACCTAATTCATTGCCCATCTTCGCAAGTCCAATGGAGGCCATTATTAATAGTGGAAATGTTAAAACTTTCATAAATAATGGAATAAAACCTGTTCTCCCCGGCACTGAATCATTAGATATACGACTTCAATATTGTTCTTGGATATACTGTGCATTTTCCTTGAATGAAGTTGAAGATTGTTTTTTGAAGAATAAGAGAAGGGGTGATAGACAATTTCATATTTGTATAGATGCAGGTAACGGACATGATGTTGGAGTATTAAATATGGGTCTTGAGCTACGAAAAATGTATGCCGATCAAGTATGCTTAATGGGAGGAAATGTTGGAATTCCCGAAGTATATAAGGACTACTCAAATGCTGGATTTGATTACATGAGAGTAGGAATATCAAGTAGTTCTGTAGTTGATAAAGAAAAGTACGGGTTTCACTATCCTATGGCATCTCTTTTGGATGATATTAAAACTTATCGTTTTTCAGGTGCCGGCAAAGGACTAAGACCTGTGAAAGTAATAGCAGATGGAGGAATAAATTCATTCTCTTCTATCGTAAAAGCAATTGCATGTGGAGCAGATTATGTAATGCTAGGAAGAGAGTTTGCTAGAACCATTGAAGCCGCCGGTGGAATATTTAAAAAACAGAAAACGAAAGACGGCGGGAAAGAATTTGTTCAAATCAACCCCGGTTCCATACAAGGATGGGAGGGTGGTAGAGCAAAAGCCGAAGGTCTTCAGAGGTGGTACTATGGAAATACTACAAATGAGATACGAACAAAAAGAAAAACGCAGGAAGATCAAGAGGCCTATGAAAATGGTTTTGCTGGATATGTAGTAAATGATTCAACTAGGGATTGGATTTACATAGATTATTCCTTAGATGAATGGGTTGACGATTTTAAAGAATGTGCTTACTATGCATTTATGATGACTAACTCTTTAACCTGGGAAGAGTTTAAGAAAAATGCAAAATACGGAACTCACTGATATCGCGTCAAACCCTTATATGTGTATGAAAAAGAAAACAAAAAAATTGAATTGGAAAAACGTTTTAATAGGAGCACTAGGTATAACAACTGGAGTTCTCCTAATAAAAAACAGAAATTTAGAGAAAACAGTTAGTGGACTCACTGCCGTAAACGAGAATAACAAGGATCTTATCAGGGGCCAAGAAAGGGCTATCCGGGGATTAAGTTATGGGCTCGGAAAAGAAGTGGGTTCAAAATATTATAAACATTAAAAATAAAAATCATGGAGGAGAACAAAAACAACATGAAAAACGAGGGAAAGAAAAATTCTAAACCTCGTAAGCCCAATAATGATCTTGGAATCATGAGGGTATTGTGGGCCATATTTAATATGATGGCTCGAAAAAGAGATCGGTTTCACCTGTTGAAACCAGAGGAGTTGGATACAATTTCTAACTCACTAGATCTTTGTGAATGTCAACGACTTCGTAAATCAATTGTTGAAGATCACTATTTTAAGAAACTGAAAAAATTGGACATACCTGTTCCAAAACTAATTCTTGAACCCATTCAGGGGTCTCGAAGAACCAAATTGGGCATTGAGGATGATCCAGTAAAAATTTTGAAGGAGATACATAAATATGTTTCGGTTAAATATCCTAATGAAAATTGGGTACTCCCCGAAGACATCGTTATCTTCGACAAAAAAGAAGAAGAAAAGGTAGAGGAAAATAAGCCAACTGTAAAGGAGGCCAATATTACTGCCAAACGACCTTTCGGTCGAAAACAATTTGCGATAGCCGCACTTCTTAGTGAATTGGGACCAAAGTCGCAAAAAGAAATCGGTGAGTTTTTATTCTATAGTGTTAACTTTTGTTTTAATAGGTTATCACCAGAAGACTTAAATTACCGAGAGTTCAAGGTTCTTTCCGATGGAAGGATTAAATTTGTGGGAGAGTTAGAGAATCTTCCCTACAATCCTAAAAACATCATTGAAGAACCGTGGTGGATTTCAGATCCAGCTAAAATAAAAGTATTTGAGAAATATTTCCGTGTTCAACGTGAGAGGGTTGAAAATATTATTATCATCCATCGTGATGATAGTATTAGAACTCGACGAATTCTTGCAAAAATAATTGATTCTTCCGATTATCCAATCGGAAAGCCAAATCTGGCTAATGAATTGAAGGCTGGACTAGTCGACTGTATCTTAATTGATGCAGAAGAGCTTCTAAAATAATAGGATTTTCAAATACTAGAAAGAAAGGGGACAATTCCCTTTTCTTTTTGGCCCGGAATTTAAAACGCCTTTATTTCCTTATATATGTGATAGTTAAAAAAAATATTAACAAACAAATTTTTAAACAAACACTATGGAGAATCCAGAAGTTAAGCAACAGAGTTGTTGCAAGAAAAAATCATGGCGTAGTAATGCCATAGAAAAAGTTGTTATTTTTGGGTTTGGCTGTCTCACTACATACTGCTGCCTTAACCCAAACAAAGTAAAAAATCAACTTGACAAAGTGAAGGGCTACTTCCAAAAGGGCCAGAAAGGAGGAGAGAACGCATGAAGAATAGAGACGCAGCAAGGTGGATCGTAACGGGTTGCGCCGTTCTTGCCACAGGAAAATATCTTGGAATCGGCGAGAAGATTTGCAGAACCTCAAAAGGTGCTTTTGATAAATTAAAGGGTTACTTTAAAAAAGCAGAAGATACCGCAGAAGAGGTTATTGAAGAGGTCAAGGAAGAAATAACAACTTCTGATAAGGATTGATCAACAATCCCCAGTTCTCCCCACGTTGAGAGGAACTTTACATTAGTTCCTCTTTTTTTTATTTTCCCGATATTTCCTTATACTTGTATGACGCGACAAAAAATTAAGAAATTATTTACTGCATCAGCAGTGAGTTTAAGTAAATTGTCATGGGACCTATCTAAGGTCTTATTAGTAACCGGATCAGCAGCAATTTTTATAGCAATGATAGCTGATTCTATAAAAATAAAAGAAGATGGAGAACTCTAATGTTTTTAGAAAGGTTATGGGTTCAGGACTAGGCTCTGCAATTAATGCGGTAGCTATACTCGGGTTAGTAACTCATCTAGTGAGTTATATATATGACCTAACTAATTTAAAGAAATCACCTTCTCCTCCTAGGAGGGAAGACTAATTAACATAATTATTAATTCTTTAAATACGGGAGAATGAAACAGAGTGTTTTAATTTGGACCGGAGCAGCGATAACCGCGACAGGTCTAATTGGCATCGGTTACAAACTTCTTAAAAAAGACAAGAAAAAGAAGTTTTTTACCGAAAAAACTGACACAAATGAGGGCGGACAAGATCAGCCCGGAGTAAAAACAACCAAAAAGAAAATTGCACGACCTGAATTCGAAAAGAAAGAATTGGTTGATAAGCGCAATTTTATTAACAAATTGTTTGATGAGTTGATTGAGAATGGATCAATGGATCCAGAAGATCTTAATCAACCGAATGAAAGAGTTCCATCTATTATATTCCGTCAGGTTTATGATTGGGAACAGAAACGTGATAAGCTCGATATTTTGTTTGAAATTCCAAAGGGAAGTTATCTTAAAGGTATTCGAGTATTTGTAGAAGAGTCTGGCGAAGAGAAGGAATATCCACTGCCCGGAAAAAACATGAATGCGGGACAGTTCATAAAATTCCTATCGAGAGAGTATCTGACCAATCTGGTTAAAGATACGTTGCCACTCTATAAGGATAAAGTATTTGTTAGGCTTGATGGTTATTACTACGTATCCTACACAAAGGTAGATCCAGAGAACGGAGAAGAAGATTATGGATATAAAATAATTCCGGTTAATATGAGGAGATTAAAAGGATCCTCAGATACAGACTCACGTTCACTAAGTAACCATCTATTTAAGGTATTTGATGCCATTGTCAATGAAAAACGGGAATTCATCGAAGATCAGTTTCTAGTAAGTAAGAAAAATGATCAATTTCGTGATAAGGATATTGATGATGTACTATTTGCAGTTCGTTTATCACTGTTCATAGCAGATGACGAACATCCGTTTGGAATAACTCCAACTGGAGCAAGTAATCTAATTGATGAACTTCTCCAAATAGTTATACCAGGACGAAATACCTTTAGCTATGAAAATATGATCTTCTTTGATCCAGATTATGAGGAAAAAGAAGAGTTAATGATCTATGCACGTAAAGAACAAGGTAACCTGTCAAAATTGGTACCTTACCCTTACAATGTAGACGATGAAGATTAAAAGTTTATAAAAAAGAGAGAATAGCTTTAGACTATTCTCTTTTTTTTCAACACTTTATTCGAAGAACTTTTTTGCCCAGTTTCCCTTTATATACTATGATATCGAATTGTTCCATATCTTTCATTAAGAAGCCAACAGAACTTAATTTTATATCGTCTAGAGTGATTTCTTTTTCTGGTTTATTTTTTCTACATTCCAGATCATCATCATTCACAATTAAAGCTTTTAAACTTCTTCTTTCCATCTCAATATAGTTTATAATTCTATTGTTTTCCCCGAATCTAGATCAATTCCCCTAGCACCGGGTCTCTCAAGCAAACTTTTTTCGATATGAGGGCGAAGAAATGTAAAAGAGTCTTGCGGATATTTCCCAATCATTCCTTGAATCATGAAACTCTTCATCTGATAGGAGAGATAATAAAGGGGATCGTTTTTTACTCGATGTCTAATATTATCCCAAAGTTTTCCTATAATTTTCCCAAGAGTTTTTGTTTCCGGTAGATATTTGAAGTTCTTTGCTTCTTCCTCTATTATCATTAAAATTTTTCTAATGATAGTTATTACTGTATCTGCCCCACTAAGTCTTCTTCTCGTCAATCTTTTATATTCACTGATTATTAGTGGTTTGTATAAGTATAGAATTTTACAAAGTACTTCAGTCTCTTTTATGGTTCTTCCTGTATATACTTTTTTAAACGTTGAATCTATGTTTGCTAAATATGTTTTAACTATTCCCTTATATCTATCTTCTTCTTTCATGAGACGTTCTAACTCCACTACTAAAAAATCAACTATATTCAATAAACCTAATGCATAAAGATCGATTGATATAGTTATGTTTGGATCGACACGTCTCATGAGTTCTTCTACTTTTACTGTCGTCTTCATAACTATATTATTTTTTATAAATTATACTTCTCTTATAAGAGCTTTAGAAGCTAATTCCCCCTATTTCCTTATTTATGTATGTTAGATAATAATTCAATGATAGAATTGGCCCTTTGTTGGGTAAAGAAAACTAAACTGTATAAGGAACTACTAGAAATAAATACTAAGATTCACGATATTATTGTGGAGCTTGGTACGAAAGATCTACCTAAAGATTTCAATAGTGATCTCGAACTCTATACTCAACGAAGCATCGATCCCTATTATACCAGGGCACATACTTGTTGGGATTTACGAAATAAATTAGATGGATTTAGTATTGATTTTACGGACATTGATTATCCTATTCCAGTTGTAGTTACGCAAGGAGACAGAAATTGGTGTCATAATGAGAAATATTACTATAGAGTTGGAAAAAGAAAGTTAGCACCGCTATTGAGGAGATATGAAGATATTATGATAGATATTGAGAAAAATTATAATATATTTCGAGAAGCTTTAGAATTGTATTCTGGGGAATTAACCTATTCAGATGTAAAACAAGCATTGAACCTAAAAAAATTAGATGAAGATGATACTGACTAATTGTGATAGATCACTTCTTGCAAGAAAATTTCTTGAGCAGGTTGAATTTGGTAAAAAGTGTTCCGAGTTAAGTAATCTTAGGAATAGTATAAAAAATTTAGCAGAGAAGCTTTTAATACGAAATCTTTACTCTGAAGATGAGGTTAAATATATAGAAAATAATTCTCAGTTTATTTCAAGCTTTGATGTTACCATTGATTTAGTAACGCTTCGTATATCAAAGAACGAAATTAGCTTTCCCAGTCCAGAATTTACCGGCGGAAAAGATCCGTATTTGCCTTATTCCGATAAACGATTTTCTGAATCTATTAGGGTTGGGATTCCTAAATTAGAGCGACTGGAGGAATCAATAAGAAAAGGAAATAAAAGCGCTTTTGATTTCCCAATGACGCGGGAAGATAAATTTATTTTCAGAGAAATTCAGAACTTATTTATAAAGTTTCTTAACATTGCTTGGGAGATTAGAGACATAAGAAGTAGTTATTTTCAAGGTTGGACAGGCTATCAATATAATTTTAGTGAATCGTTTAGCTATACTGAAGGAAGTTTATACTCAGATTCATTTCTTAAACCGAATGGAGTAAATACAACAGATCAATTAAAAAATAGATTCCCCGAACTCTATGTTGAACTTATAAAAAGTAAATCCGAGGAACAAGAACTTCCTAATCCTGGCGAGAATAAGGAAAAAATATTAAATCGACTCAAGAAACTAACAATGTTCCTAGATAGATAAAATAAAAGTAGAGAGATATTTAAATTATATCTCCCTACTCTATTTTTTTATAATCTGTAACCACAAGTACACTGACTTCCCTTAGATATTCCATAATTTTGTGTAGTGCCTAATTGATAGTCATTAATATCATATTCCTCGTCTTGTGGATAAATGCCACTACTCCAGGCTTCCCAATCCTTATAGGTTTCTCCAGTTGAACCACAGCAACAAGCGCAGCCCTGTGATACCGGTTCTACCAGTAAGCCTGCATACATAAGTTTAAGTCTAGTAACTAAACAGCTCATTACGTTTGTCCAAGAGAATATAAATCTATCCCTTGAATATATTATGTAATCGCCCTCTTCCTCATTAGACTCTTCTTCCTCTGTATCATCCTGGTCGTCTAAAGTTTCCTCTTCTGTAGGAATTTCTTCGTCATATACTCCTACCTCTGTGGCTAATGTGTCGGCTTGAAGTGCAACAATAAGATCTGCTCCGTAATCAAATAGTTCAAAGATGGTATTCAGCTTTTCAAGAATATCTGCATCATCGCCAAGTAGAACTAATTTTTTATCAACGAATTCTAA
>Ga0326513_10001719_pt1 | contig 16656 bp, 15 predicted proteins | sample 2_2465_0518_D_FD_203654 | JGI IMG/M metagenome (GOLD analysis project Ga0326513, IMG submission 203654) | Bovine rumen microbial communities from UC Davis, California, United States - 2_2465_0518 | ecosystem: Host-associated > Mammals > Digestive system > Stomach > Rumen | place: USA... | reverse complement strand
AGAAGCCCAGGTTCTCCGTCGGGATGCCGAAGAGGTTGGGGTTCGCCCTAAAGGCTGTGAAGATCTGCTGGCGGACGTGGGAGGCGAGGGCCTTGTAGCGGTCCCCGAAGTCCTCCACCTTCGGCTCGGTGATGGTGGTGGCGGCGTCCTTGTTGTCGTTCCAGGAGAACATGATGCGCCCGGCGTTCTGGTGGCCGCTGAACTTCTCGTTGAAGTTCTTCTCGATTTCCTCGCGGACCTCGTCGGAGGGGACGCCGTTGTTGAAGTTGACGATGAGCGAGGAGGTGAAGCCGTTGTTGATGGCGTTGAGGTGGTAGTCGGCGATGCAGCGCTCGATTTCGCACTCCTTCACGGCGGCGCAGTAGACCGGCAGCGGGTAGGTCTGGGTGTGCTCCTTCTTGACGTAGAGGATGGAGTTGTAGTGGCGCTCCTTCTCCTCAGCGGTGAGGGTGGACCACTTCTCCGTGGGGATGTGCATGAAGGCCGGGTACTCCACTATCTTGCGCTTGCCGGCGTTCCAGTTCTCGGAGTAGTAGAAGACGGTGTTGTCCTTGTTGGAGCGGAGGAAGTGCATGTCGCAGTAGTAGACCTCCACGATTTTGCCCAGGCCGTTGCGGATGATCTGGAGGGCGAAGCCGCCGTAGGTCTCCAGGTCGCGGGCGATGCTCTCCACCTGGGAGAGGATGGTGTCGCCCCTGGTGTTCATGACTCCGGGGGTGTAGGCGGTGTCCGGCAGCTGGGCGATGGTGATGTCGTCGCCGACGATGAAGTCGACGGTGCCGTTGATGACGGCGCGGAGGGTCGGGGCCTGCTTGCTGAGCTCAAGCAGGTAGTCGGCGTAGCCGTTGCGGTCGCCCCACTCCACCCAGCCGCGCCCGTTCTGGGACTTCTCGGTCGGGGAGACGATGTTGGTCTCGATGTAGGGGTCGATGGCTGCGAAGCTGACCCGCAGGGTGGTTTTGTTATTCTCCATATGCTTTGTATTGTATTTCCTTGTTGTACTGGACCGCGTCATCCTGAGAGGCGACCACCTGCATGAGGCCGGTGACGGCGCTGCCGTCGTCGAGGGTCAGGGTCCACTCCCACTCGCCCTCGTGCAGCCCTTCCAGGAGGCCCAGGGTGATGAGGAAGAAGGCGCCGGTGGTCTGGACTTCGTGGAGGACGAAGCTGGCGCCGATGCCGCGGTCTGAGGTGCTGACGGCCTCCAGGCTCACCGGCTGGGCGGTGAAGCCGTTGCGCGGGACGTAGGCCTGCTGTATGTTCTTGTCGAGGGTGATGTAGAGCATCTTTGTTTCTCCTTTTCTTGAAATATCAAAACCGCCAAAATCGTAAACAAAGAGCCGCGCCCCAGAGTTGAGGGACGCGGCTGCAGGCAGGAGGAGAGCCGGGGTTTAGGCCGAGACGATGTCGTCGATGATGGAGTCGAGGACTTCCAGGGGCAGTTCCAGGGAGTTGTCCTGGAGGGTGACGGAGTAGCCGTTGCGGTCGGCGCGGGCGGTGCCGGTGAGGCCGTCGCCTGCGGAGGCCTTGACGGGGGCGTCCTTGCCGAGGTACCAGAACTTGCCGTTGGCGTCCTTGACGATGACAGCGAGCTCACCCTGAGCGAGGGCGGTGATCTCGATGCGCTTGACCGTCTCCATGCGGTTGAACTGGAGGACCAGGTCGGAGACCACGAACTTGGAGCCGGCGGCGTCGTCGATGGTGTAGTTGCTCGTCAGGGAGCCGGTGTTGCGGGGGAAGGCGTACTTCTTGAACTTAGCCGAGGAGGCCAGGGCGATGGCGCTCACCTTGTTGTCGGTGACGGTCACGCCGGTGACGTCGGCGAAGTTGGCGATGTATGCTTCCACGATGCCGCCCATGCTGGGGGCGCAGTCGTTGATGATGCCGTTGAGAGTTTGTGCACAAGCCATAATTAGGGGGGTTTAAGCGATTGAAAAAGCGCGGGCGGGTAATTTACCAACCCGCGCGGGAAAGTGTCCGTAAAGCCACCGCAGGGGGCACTAAGAGCTTGCGATGGTTCCGAGGGTGACCTGGTTCGGGAAGCGGTAGGCGATGCCGCTGTTCCACTTCACCTTCAGCTTGAAGAGGTCGTCGTCGTCGCTGAACCAGATCTTCACATCCTCCAGGTCGCCTTCGGCGTCGCAGCCGTAGACGAAGTTCTCCGGGAAGGAGGCCACGATGAGGTTGTTGACACCGGCGAGGCCGGGGGTCTTCACGACCTTCACGTCCGTACCAGGGAAGACGAACTCCTCCGGGGCTGCGTCCTGGGGACCGCTGTAGTGGAAGTAGTTCTTCTCCACCATGGCCTGGAGGAAGTCGCGGTAGTTGGCGGGGCTGATGTAGATCTCAGCGCCGCGCTCCAGGGTCTCCTCAGGGATTGCCAGGTACACGGCCTTGATGGCGTTGTAGATGGCGGTGCCGTGGGCGATGTTGACGGCCACCTTGTCGGTGTCGCTTGCCAGCTGCTTGAGGATACCGTTGAGCCACTTGAGGTCGGTGTCGGTGGTCTTGGTGGTGTCACCCTGCCAGATGAGCTTCTCGATCTTCTTGTTCAGCTCGGCGGTGATGCCGTCGATGATGTACTGCTCGAAGGGGAGCTCGTCGGACTTGGCGCCGATGCGCACGAGGTACTCGGCGTATTTGCCCAGGAGGGAGTCGGGGCAGATGTCCATGTTGACCTTGATGATGGCCGTGGTGATGGTCCGCTGGGTCAGCGTGGCGGTGCCGGAGGCGGAGAAGCCGCAGCCCTTGCCGTCCTGGAGGGTCGGGTTAAGCTCCAGGTAGTTCAGGTATGCGGAGGTCTTGATGCCGGTCTGGAGACCGAAGCGCTGACGGGACGCGGTGCCCACCAGTGCGAAGTTCTTGATGATGAGGTCCTTGTTGTCCTGCACGTAGGTGGGCAGGGAGGAGACCACGAAATTGGAAGAAGGCATAGTAGTAAATTTTTAGAGTTGTTCTCGTTTCTTGGAAATATCAAAACCGCGGATTGTGTAAAATTCCGCTATTTTGCGCCCATGAGGGTGGCGAGGCGGTCGAGGCCCTTGTTGCCGGTCTGGGTGGGTGCGCCGTTGTGCTCAAGGTGAGCGGGCTGGCCCTTGGGCTTGGCGGAGAGCTCGGCCACCTGGGCCTCCAGCTCAGTCACGCGGGCCTGGGCGCTGTCGCGCTCCTGCTGCACGCGGGAGAAGTTCTCCTCGGCGGCTTCCTTCTCCTCCGGGGTGACGAAGGCGGGGACGACCTTGACGCCGTTCTCCAGCACCGGCTCCCCTTCCTCGGTCCACTCCTTGATGTTGAAGCGGTAGTAGATGTCGCCGTCGGTCTCGCTCCAGATGCGGGCGATGACGAACTCCTCACCGGCCTCAACGAGCCAGGGGTAGTTGAAGCCCAGCGCCACGATGGCGTTGTAGATCTTCTTGAGCTTGTCGTCGAAGGTCTCCTGGAAGGCCTCGGCCACGCGCTGCATGCGGGTGTTCACCTGAGGCTGGGGAGCGGGGGCGGCTTCCTTGATCTCGGTGACCTTACCCTCAGCCACGACGATGGTGCGGCCGTCCTCTGCGACGTACTCGCCGTCGGGGGCTGCCACCTCCTCGCCGTTCTCTCCGGCTACGGTCACTTCGGTGCCGACGGCCAGCTCGCCCTCATAGGAGAGCACGCCCTTGTCGGTGTTGATGGTGTTCTTCTCCTCAGCAGCCGCGGCGGGTTCCTGAGGAGCGGGTGCGGGGGTGCCGGCGTCGCGGATCTCCGTGACTTTGCCGCCTGCCACCACGATGACGCGGCCGTCTTCGGTGGTGTAGTCGCCGTCCTCCGGGGTGCTGCGGTTGCCTTCGCTGTCCTCGATGAAGACAGCGTCGCCGACCTTCAGTTCTTCCTCTCCGTCCCAGGCAAGGATGCCCTTGTCGGTGGTGAGGTTGCCCATCTCCACCAGAGCCTTGGCGAGGCGGGCCAGTAGTCCTTTCATTTTCATATTCTTGTAGGTTTTTGAGTGTTTGAAGATGCGGGAGAAGATGCCGTCGAGGGTGTCGACCACTTCCTGCACGAAGTCCTTGTCGGTCTCCGGCTCCAGGTCGAAGAGGCCCTCCAGGGAGAAGCCCCGGTAGGTGCCGGCCTTGATGGCGTCCCAGACCTCGTCGTTGGTGACGTGGAACTCGGCAAAGAGGGAGCCGTCGGCGATGTTGTCGAAGCCCTCAGGGTTGAGGCCTGCGCCCTTGATGAAGTACTGCACCATCTGGACGCCCTCCACCTCGGAGCCCTTCTCGTGCATGAGGTTCACGAGGTTCTGGCGGTTCTCGGCCAGGTACTTCTCCGCCATGGTGCGGATGGTGTCGGCCTTGTAGATGATGTAGAACTCCACCTCCTTGTCGTCGGTGAGTGGTTCGCGGCGGTAGATGGGAAAGTCGGCACGCATGACTACGCCAAGGACGAGGCGTTTTTCCTCGTCCTGCACGGCGTACATGAGCTGCCGGGGTTGCTGGTCCTTGGAGAAGGCGACGAAGTTGGACTGGACTGCGGGGTCGTCCACGAGGCTGATGCGGAGCATGCCGCACTTCTCGTCGCCGATGACTGCCTGGTACACCGGGAGGCCGTCTATTGTCACTATGCTTGCCATAAATGTGTCGGTTCTTTTCTTGAAATATCAAAACGGCGAAAATTGTAAATTAGAACGTCGTCTCCTCCACCTGGACGCGGTGTTGGTCGCGGTCCGCTTCGAGGTCGGAGCTGAGGATGTAGACGCGGTGGTCGTCCGCCATGCGGTTGAGCCGGTCTTCCTCGGAGGCGCTGGTGAGGGTGCGCACCTGCTGCACCTGGGGGGAGACGGTCGGGGCGTTCACCTGCGCGGGGACGGAGGGCGTCTGGGTGGTGCTGCTGTCCTTGCTCACCTGCGTCGCCTTGATCTTGGCGATGTTGGCGATGCCTGCGGCCACCACGGCGGCGGCGTTGATGGCGCCGATGATCGGGCCCATGGGGACGCCCAGGGACTGCGCACCGGCGTAGGCCGTCACGGCGCCCTGCAGCATGTCGATGGTGGCGGCGGCGATGCGCAGGTTCTTGGCCTTCTGCGCTTCCTCCTCAGTCATCTCGGTGTTCTCCTCCATGGCGTCGGCGATGGAGCCCAGGATGGAAGAGACGCCGGAGGCCATGCCGGTGAGGGTCTGCATCCAGCTCTTGACCTGGGCCTTCTTCGCCTTGTAGTACTCCTTCTCTGCCTGGAGCTGGCGGGTGCGGAAGGCCTCCTCGCTCTCGCCTTCCAGCTGGTGGAGGGTGTCGAGCTCGTACTTCTTCAGGTCGACCTCCGCGTCGAGGTAGGCAAGGCTGTCCTCTTCGAGCGTTGCAAGGCGCTGCTCGTACTGCTGGCGCCCTTCCTCCACCTCCGCCTCGTTCTGCGCTTGTAGGGCTTCCCGGTAGGCTTGCTGGGCCTCCAGGCGACGGGCAAGGAAGGCGTCGTCGCTCTCGTCGATGGCCTGGTGGAGGTTGTCGACGTTGTACTTCGCCAGCTCGACCGCCTTGGAAAGCTGATCCAGGGAGCCGGTGGCGAGGGCGTTCATCTCGTTCTCCAGAGCCAGCCGCCCTTCCTCGATGAGGGCGTCGGTGGTGGACTGCTGAGCCTCGGCGAGCTTACGGGCGGCAGCCAGACGGCGGGCCTGCCACTCGGCGTCGGTCTCATCCATCTGGCGCTTCATCTCGTCGTACTCCAGGGCGGCCACGTCGCGCATGGCTTCCAGGTACTCGGCAGAGCCGTGACGGAAGGCCTCGGCCCGGTTGGTGGCCGCCTGCACCTCCTCCGCGAGGACCTTGTTGTCGTGGTCCTGCTGGTTCTTCTGGAGGCGGACGTGGAAGGCCTTCTCCAGCATCTCCAGCGTGCGGTTAAGCTCCGCCTGGTCGGTGATTTTCTGCTTGGCGTTGGCGACGGCCAGCTCGTACTCCTTCTTGGCGATGGTGTTCTGGATTTTGAACTGGCTCTCGCTGCCGTCCTTGACGATGTCGAGGAGCTGGGAGAGGTAATCCTTCTCTGCGTTGATCTTGGCGGTGGCGGCGTCCCTGACAGCCTTAGCGGCGTCCTTCGCGGCCTTCGCCTCAGCGTTGCGGGCCTCGGTGATGCCGGCGTTGATTTCGCGGACCTTCTTGTAGTAGTTCGTCTCGGCATTGACAAGGGCGGCATAGGCCTCCGCCTCCTTCTTCAGGTCCTCTGCGGAGGACTTGGTGAGGGCGTTCTTTGCCTTGACTATCTCATACTGCATCCGGGCGGCCTCCATGGCTCGCTCGGCTATCTGGCGCTCCTGGTTGCCCGCCTCCTCCAGAAGGGCGATGCGCTCCTTGGCATCGTGGTTGGTCTTGTCGGAGGCCTCAGCCCTGAGGCGGGCCACTTCCCTCTCAGCCTCGGCGTTCTTGATGATGTTGTCGCGCTCCTTCTGCTGGAGGGCGGCTTCCTCCTGAGCGAGGCGCAGGCGCTCCTTGGTAGCCTCGTTGCTGCCGAAGATGGCGGATGTGAGCTTGCCGAACCCTTCCACCACCTTGACAAGTACTCCGCCGAGGCCCTGGAGTATCTTGGTGACGACGTCGCCGATGGCTGCGAAGGGTGCCATGGCCGCCGTCATGGCGTTGGTGTTCTCCTCGGAGGACTTCAGGGAGCCGATGATCTGGTTGAGGACGGAGGCCAGCAGGCCGAGGATGCCGACCACGGGCGTGGCGCTCATGGTCTTCAGGCCCATGGTGACGCCCTTGATGGGGGCGATGATGGACTGGGCGCCCTTGCCCATGGAGCCGAAGGAGGCCGTGAGGTGGTCCACTGCGCCGATGTAGTTGCCCACGTTGCGCTGGTAGTTGCCCACGGAGGCGTCCATGCTCTTGAGCTGGTCGTTGACCGAGTTGATGCGCTCACCCAGGGCGGCGCGTTCCATCTCGTCGGTGGTGACACGCCATGCCTGCTTGAGGTCCGCCAGCTCGTGCACCAGGGCGTTGTAGCTGACGCCCTCCATGTTGACGAGCTTGTTGTTCTGGTCGAAGGCGATGTTGGCGCCGGTGGCCGCGTTGGTGATGTCCTCCCAGCTGGCCGTGGTCGCGTACATGGCGTCCTTCAGGGCGTTCTGGTTGATTTTCAGCTCGCCCAGGAGCTCGTTGTACTTCTGCATCCCTTCCGGGTTGCTGAGGTCCTGGTCGTTGAGGGCCTTCTTGAGCTGCTTGATGTTCTCCCGGAGCTCGCCGACGTTCTTGACGGCCTCCCCGGTCCCGACCTTGAGTATGATTTCCTTTACCATGTCCAGATTTGTCCGTTAGTGTAGTTTTCAATGTTGCGCACCTGGACGAACTCGCACTCGGCGGGGTCGTAGGTGGTGAGGCTGTAGTTGGTGATCTTGTTGAGCACCCAGATGGAGTTGTCGTACCAGAAGAAGCGGCGGAGGAGCTGGGGGCCCACCTGCAGCCCTTCGAGGTTGACGCGGCACTTCATGACCTTGGTGTCCTTGTCGAGGAGGTCGCGCAGGTAGGAGCGCCAGAAACGGGCGTAGACGGAGACGGTATCCTCGTTCTCCCCGGAGTAAGGGTCGATGCCGTTGATGTGGTAGATGGGTATCTTCCACTCCCGCGGAAGGCCGAAGTCGATGCAGTACTCCGCCCGCCACGTCTCGCCGTAGTCGTTGAAGCGGTGGAAGGTGGGGATGCTGATGCCCTCCTCCGTGCCGGGGTTGAGGTTCCAGCAGGGCTTGTTGCCGTTGGCCGCCGTCATGGCGGCGGAGTCGTCGCTGAGCTTGTAGTAGGGGTGGTATTCGGCGGACTCGCAGAGGCAGAGGATGTCGACGCCGTCCACCTCGGAGCCGTCGGTCGCCCTGAGGTCGAGCTTGGCGGCGTACTCCACGTCGCTCCCCTCGTGGCCGTACTCGTTGAGGTAGTGGACCTCCACGGAGGAAGGCAGGCCGGGGACCTGGAACTCCTTGCTGGAGCCGTCCGCGGCGTTCCACATGGTGTAGGTGTGGCCGGGGTCGATGAAGGGCGACGGGCGGAACTGGCCGTTCACCAGGAGCCAGTTGTAGTAGGGGCCGGAGTCCAGGATCGTTGCGGCCATGCGGAAGACGGTGGAGTCCATGAGCTCCACGTCGGCTGCGTCGAAGTCGTAGCCGGTGTCGATGCGGGCGACCCCGGTGTTCACGCCGTACACCTTCGCGTACTCCTCAGCCCACGCTCCCATGGCCATGTCCTGCTCCATGGTGTACCACTTGGAGGCGAAGACCTGCGGGGTGATGGTGATGTCCTGCGAGGTGTCGATGCGCCCCGTGAGGTCGATGGTGTCCTCCCCGGTGCCGAAGAAGGCGTTGCGGTTCAGGACGGTCACCTTCTTCTCCGCAGGGTCGCAGATGAAATACATGCCGTACATTTTGGCGAGGCTCAGGACGTACTCGGCCGGGGTGTACTTGCTCTGCAGGAGCAGGGCCTTGGTGATGTGCGCACCGCTGCGGAGGGCGCTGGTGGTGCTGTAGCTGATGCCGATGCGCGAGGAGGTGTTGCGGATGCCCCTCGTCACGCTCGTCTGGTAGAAGGCGTTGTAGGAGGCAAAGAGGACCGGGCAGGCGCTCGTTCCACCGACTACCTCGTCCAGCTGGTAGTAGTGGCGCTCACGGGAGCCGTCGCGTATCACCCAGGAGTGGGAGCGGAACTCGTAGGCCTTCATGAAGAGCTTGTAGTGGTGCACGTTGTCCGCCTCCACCTGGAAGGTCTGATCCGGCAGGCGGAAGGTGCGCTCGGAGATGCGGGAGACGTTCTCCAGCTTGATGACGGCGGACTCATAGCCCCCGGCAGGATAGACCGGCACGAAGCCGGCGGCCTCTTTTGCGGAGCTGGGGCTGTAGTAGCTGGAGGGCCCGGTTATGCACTTGACGGCGGAGCCCCCGACGATTGTGTCGTCGGAGCCGTAGGCCACCAGCTGCATGAAGATGAAGGCGTCCTTCATCTGGAAGTTGCGATTGCTGCCGCCGTAGTTCTGGGCGGCGTGGAGGCTGAGCTGGTTGGCGGTGGAGTCGGCGGTGAACGTGGCGCCGATGTTGGCGGTCACCTGCGTATGGGCGTTGTCCGGGATGGAGCCGCGGTTGACGCCTATCTCGCCAACGAGGGTGTCCCCTGAGCTGTGCAAGGCGGACTTCGTTGTGAAGGTGGCGAGGATGACGCCCTCCTGCTTCTTGAAGTCGCCCAGGGACGGGAGTGTCGGCAGCGTCTTCCAGAGGCGGTCGAGGAAGAGGACCGGCATGTCGGGGAACTCCACGGTGTAGCCGCCGTTGTTCTCCGGGCGCATCACCGCCTCCACGAAGGCCCGCATGTTGAGGACCGGCCGCTGCAGATAGCAGCGCAGATCCTTGACGGCCCACTCGTCGTAGGACTTGGCGAGGTTCACCAGGACGGTGCCGTTGTTGGCCTGCCAGGTCTTGCCGTCCTCCGTGACGGAGGCGGGCAGGCCCACGTTGGCGGCCGTGACGATGCCCTTGTCCGGGGAGAAGTCCCCGGATGGGTAGCCGTTGTAGGCCGGTGCGAAGTTCAGGACGTGCCACCTGCTGGTGATGGGGTCCTGCCAGGTGTGGGCCTCTCTGGCGTCCCAGGCGGCCCGCACGGTGGAAGCGAGGATGGTGAAGTCCAGCTCCGTGGGGTCGCCGTTGCCCAGGTAGTCGATGTCGGCGAGGGTGCGCTTGTTGCCGGCGTCGTCATAGCTGAGGGCGTAGAAGAAGGCGCCGAGGCCACCGAAGAGGCTCACCTTGTAGCCGGTGACGACGGAGCCGCGGCGCACCAGGGAGTCGAGCCGGAGGTAGCCGCTCTCCAGGATCTGCCCCTTCTCGTCATAGATGGCGAACTCCGAGCGCTTGCCGGGGTTGAAGGTGCTGACGGTGGTGACGCGGTCCGTCCTTGCGATGTGGCCGAAGATGAAGTCGTTCTGGGTGGTGCCCGGCAGGGTGATCTGCTTGGAGAAGCCGTTCTTCACGGCGGTGGGCTTCTGCAGGTCCGTCAGGGAGTAGTTGAAAAGCACGAGGCCCTGGTCGGAAAGGTCCGCCAGGGTGCCGTTGATGTAGAGTTCTATCTTCCTTCGCATGGTGTTAGCGTCTGAGTCGGTTCTGGGCCAGGTCGGCCTCGATGGTGTACTGGTTGAGGCCGTTCTGCTTGTGCTCCGTGCTGGAGTTGGTGAGCACGAGCGGCAGGACCTCGTTGGTCTTGGTGTCGTGCACGTAGACGGTCGTGGCGTTCAGGAGTTGCGGCATGAGCTCGCTCTGGGCGTCCGTCAGCCAGCCGGTGTAGAAGGTGTAGTGGTGGGTGAGCTCGTTGACGTGGTTGAAGCGGCCGCGGGTGTAGGGGTGGTCGCTGTTGTTGTAGACGGCCTCGAAGGTGTGGCGCTTGACGGCGTCGGTCTCTCTGGTCTTCCCTTCCACGGGGAGCCAGTCCCAGCCGCCGTAGGCGTTGACGTAGTAGAGGATGAAGCGCTCGCAGCCCTGGACGGGGTAGGTGTTGCCGTTGGCCTCCACGGAGACGGCGCCCAGGTAGTTGCGCATGTTGAAGAACCACCAGTTGCCGCTGTGGCTCTCTTCCTCCTGCACCGTGCGCTCCCCGGTGACGAAGTAGTCGCTTGAGTAGTCGTTGTTGTAGTCTCCCACGGCGTCGGCAAAGTGAAGGTCCAGGTCGAAGACGCTGTCGTCCGTCCAGACGGGGATGAGCTGGAGCGGATGCACGCGGCGGAGGACCGGGCGGCTGGCGTTGTAGGTGCCGGGGCTGACGACGGAGCGATCGTAGGACCAGTCGCGGGCGAACCAGATGACCGACGAGGACTGCCAGGCACTGCCGTCCCATATCTCGACGCGGCAGGACTTGCCGTCGAAGTCCGGCTCCTCCTGGGGCCAGTGTGTCTCCAGGTAGGGCTCGATGATGTCGTTGAGGCGGACGTAGAGCTCGGAGTCGGTCGGGCGCGGATAGGCGCGGCCCTCGAAGCAGATGGTGTCGCCACTCATGACGCGGTAGCGGCAGCCGTCCGGGTAGTCCTCCGGGGTGTCCGTCAGCATGTAGTAGTAGTCTTTCCAGATGGGGTTCATGGTGTCACTCGTTTCTTGGAAATATCAAAAACCCGCCAGCCGTAATTGAACGACTGGCGGCCCCTCTCGGCAGAAGGCACGGCGGCGTACTTACGCCGTGATTTTTTCTATATACCTGAAGCAGTCCCGGCCCAGGGCCTCGGCGATCTGTTGCTCGTAGAAGCCCAGCAGGGCCTCGGTGGTCTCCTTCAGGTCGTGGGTGCCCTTGGTGCCGACCTCGCTGATCTTGCGGCCTATGAGGAAGGCCAGCTGCTTCGGCGTCGGGATGCGCCCGTTCTTGTCAGGTCGCGGGACCACCGGCTTGATGGTGATCCAGCGGAGGATGGCGGAGGGCGGCGGCCAGTGGGGCTTGGTGCCCTCTTCCACGTACTTCCAGTAGTCCTGCAGTTCGAGGCCCACTTCGTAGGTGGTGCCCTTCACTTCCACGTAGGCCCTGACGGTGGAGGCCAGGGTGTTCTCCGTGGTGGGGCGGCCGTTCTTGACGAGCTTGTCGACGTAGCCCTGCCTGACGTCCTCTCCCAGCTGCATGAGTAGGTCGTAGAGGTCGTCGAGTTTGAAAAGGTTGTCGTTCAGTTCCATTATTCTATCGTTTTTCGCATCTCATACCAGGGGCCGTCTTCTGCGTGCCGGACGTAGCCCCGCTTCTTATAGAAAGCAATATTCTCTTTTTGCTCTTTTTCCACGTAGAGGGCCATGTATTTGCAGTGGTGTTCCGCTGCTATCCCCTCCGCTATTTTGAGGAAAAAGGAAGCGAGGCCTTTACGCCTTGCCTCTGGGATCGTTGATATGCCGGAGACGAAGCACTCTTCCGGGCTCTCCGACTGGATGCTGACTTCGCCCAGACAGTCGCCCTCGTTGATGACGACCTTCCAGGACTCTCCCCAGTTCCAGGTGTTATGGTGAAATTTTACGCTATCCATTTGTCAATCAGTGTGTACGTTTCCACTTCTCCAGCGCCTCCTTCTCGGCGGCGTCCTTGTCCTTGCGGTAGGCCAGCACGTTGAGGAACTCCACGGCGGGCTTGTCCCAGACGGCGTCCCAGGAGCAGCGCATGGTCTCGGAGGCGCGGTCTACACATGCAATCCAACCCCACGGAGAAGCCCCTGCAGGTCCTCCGCCTTCCTCTCCAGCTCCGCCCTCCTCCGCTTCGGCAGGCTCTTCGCTGCTGACTCCAAAGAGGTGAGGGAAGCCTGAATTGATTGTACTAACTGCCCGAAAAAAAAAGCGGAGAGGCCGAGGGCCACGGGTAGGCTCAGCTCGCGGACGGTGCGGACCACCTTGGCGACGTCGTAGCCGTCGTTGTAGTTGTGGCCCTCCGGGACGAGGAGCACGGCGATGAGCTCCGGGAGCTTGGCGGTGCCGCCCTTGGAGAAGGTCTGGAAGTCCACGTACTGGGCCGTTGTGATGGTGGTGAAGTCCTTGGTCGGTATGAGGACGAAGTCCCCGGAAATGACGCGGGAGGGGGCACTGACGGGCGGGCACTCGTGGCGGAGGAAGTCGGTGGCGGCAGCCTTGGCGGAGTACTCCTTGAGCGGCAGTGCGAGGACGGCTTCGGGTGAGGTGCCGTCCAGGAGTGCGATGATGCGGACCTGCTTGTCGATGTCCTCGGCGTCGCTCTGGAGGACGGCGTCGATGTCGAGGTAGAGGCCCAGGGTGAGGGTGTTGTAGTTGTCTATCATGGTGTGTTAACGGTTGAAGCCTATGGTGTAAGAGCCACGGGCACCGGCGAGGACCACGCCAGTGTAGCAGGCGTAGCGCAGCGCGTCGATGCCGTGGTTGAAGAAGTCGATGGGCTCGTTGGTCCAGGTGCCGTCGGGCCGCTGCTTGAAGAGGTACTTGCGCCCCTCATTGATGAGGTCCACGGAGCGCCGGGTCACGTAGATGGTCCAGGGCTGGAGAGCTTGGATTTGCTCACGCACGGCGGTGCGCTTGTCGCAGGCCTTGATGTTCACCCCGTAGCGCTTGACCTCCTCGATGGACTTCGGCTCGGCGCAGTCAGCCCAGACGGTCGGACCGTTGCCGGGTGCCTTGATGCCGTAGTCCTTCAGGGCGTCGGCGATGTCGGGATTTGTCATGCCAGCCTGCCAGCAGAGCTGGTCCGCGTAGATTTCGCGGCGCCCGGTGTGGACCAGGCAGCGGATGACGGTGGTGGGGTCGTTGGTGAAGCCGAAGTCCAGCCCCCACGTCTCGATGAAGCCCGCGGGGTCTGGCATGTCGTCCACCACCTTGAAGTCGAAGACCTGCCCCTCCACCTGACCGATGAGGCCGAGGCCGTAGACGCGCCACCAGTTGCCGGTGCCCTTGTTGGCCTCAATTTCGCGGCGCACCTCGTCGGGCAGGAGTTCGTTGTCCTTGTAGGTGGTGTGGATGAGCTTGTAGCGGTCGCGCTTCGGTATCTCGTCAGTCCCCCAGAACGGGGCACTGGGGTTGTAGTCGTAGATGACGAGGCCGGAGGTGCGGACCATGAGCTGGCGGGCCGCCTCCCAGTCCACGCGGTTGGCCTCGTTGATGATGAGGCGGTCACGGGCTGGGCCCTGGAGCTTGCCGGGGACGTCAGCCCCGAAGAACTCGATGATGGAGCCGGTTGCGAAGGTGTAGATGTTCTCCTGCCTGCTCCAGCGGTTCTCGTTCCAGAGTCCCATGTCGGCCATGGCGTTGCGGAAGTCACGGATGGCGCCACGCTTGAGGTGTGGCAGGTTCTCGGAGACCACGGACGTGATGGTGGGCGTCTTGTCCTTCGCTGCGAGGATGGCGGCCAGCTGGAGCTCGGCGTAGGTCTTACCAGAACGAGCCCCTCCGCGGTTGTCGATGTAGCGGGGGGACTCGCGGAGGGCTGCGGCTATCTTTGCGAAGGTGCGGGTGGTCTGCATGGTCTACTCTTCGTCCTTTGGTGTCCTGGGCTTGGCGCCGGTCTCGATGGCGTGAGAGAGTCCGTCGATGGCCTCCTGCGGCAGGCTCATTTCGATGTTCACGCCCTGAGCCTGGAGGGTGGTTTCCTGCTTCAGCTTCCACTTGTCGGGTGCAAGGTTGGAGAGTGCGAACTGAAGGGCCCGGACGTCAGGGGCTCCGACGTAGGTGTCACGGAAGGCCTCCACCGTCTTGAGGTCGCCCAGGCGGGTCTCCTTCGAGCCGTCCTTGTGCACTATGGTGATGACCTCCGCCTTCGCCTTCTCCTTCACGTGCTTCACCTCTGCGCCATGGGCCGCACGGATGAGGTCGTTTTCCAGCTGGACCAGGTGGGACTCCGCAAACGTCGCGCGGGCGCGGGTAAGGGCCGCGGAAAACGCGGACTTTTGCTCCCACTTGTGGAAGGTCTTCGGGTCGATGCCGCAGGCCCTGCAAAGAGAGATGAGCGTTGCACCACACGGCTGAGGCTGGAGCCCATTCTGCTCCACCCACTTGATGATGCGGTCCTGCATTTCCTTCGTGAACTTCATGATGCCTTGTTTTTGCCCGGTTTCGCGGCTTTACGGCCACTTTCGGGAGTTATTGGTCCGTTTCCTTGTCTTGCTCGTTCAGCCTCGCAATTATGGCCTTTTCTCGGTCGGAAAGGTTCAATCTTGTAGCGGCGGCCCGTTCAGCGGCGGCCCGTTCAGCGGCGGCCCGTTCAGCGGCGGCCCGTTCAGCGGCGGCCCGTTCAGCGGCGGCCCTATCGCTCATAATGAACCCACCCCCGTAGAGAGCGCGGCCCTGCTCCTTGGCGGAGTCGCTTTCCTTGATGGGCTCGCAGGAGGTCTTGCGGATTTTCAGCTCCACGTCGCGCTCGGCTATCTTTCCAAGGGTGGCGGCCGTGACGATGTTGTCAGGGTAGACGAAGCCGCGCTTGGTCTTGTCCTCCTTCGGCTGGGCCTCGTCTATCATGCTGCCCAGCTCCGGGCAGACCCAGATGCGCAGGTCGGGGATGAGGTTGGTGATGAAGCCGGTGCGGACGTCTGCGCCGTTCTCGTAGATGATATGCCCGGCGCAGTTGATGTAGGTGAGGTCGCAGTCCGTCGCGGTGAACAGCGTGAGCTCTGGACCGAAGAGGAAGAACTGGATGCCGCGCTCGCAGTAGAAGCGGCATATCTTGGAGAGGATGGAGAAGGGCGGGTTGTCTACCACGACGCAGCCCTTCGGGTACTGGCTGAGGTCCTCGTAGTTTCCGCCTGGGAAGAAGGGGCGCACGACCTTGCGGCCGTCCAGCTTGGTGATGGTGCCCACGAACTTGAGCACGGCGTCGTAGACGGGCTTGGGGGTGTAGCAGTCGTCGGTGGTGAGTTTCTGCTGGAACTTGTCGACGAAGGCGTCGTAGTTCTCGTCGCCCTCCTTGCCCTCAGTGCTGAGGCCCTTTTCCTGCATCTCCTTCTGGATGGCGTTTTCGGGTGCGGGCCAGGAAGGAACGCCCCAGGAGTCCAGCGGCAGGTCGTCCCAGTTGTTGGCGAGCTCGTCGAAGTCCCAGGAGCCGAAGGAGCCGTTGTCCTTCATGGCGCGGCGCTTGATGGTCTCGCGGATGACGTCGCGGACCGCGGGGTCTCCGAGCTCCTCCAGTTGGTACACCACCACCGGCACGTCCGCCTTCTTGAGCTGGCGGCAGGCCGTGAGGCGGAGGTTACCACCGAAGGCGAGGTAGCGGCCCTTCTCCGGGGAGACGATGACAAGCAGCGGGCGGTCCTCCAGGAAGTCCGGGTCCTCCTCGATGGAGGCGGCGGTCTTGTCGATGTCCGACTGCGTCCACTGGCGCGGGTTCTTCGGGAGCCACGGCCACTGCCCCTCGTTGAGGTCGATGTTCGCGACCTTCATGGTCGTGCGTTCCTTCTTCAGTTCCATGGCCTATTCCTCCTCCTTGCCCGGTTCCGTGCCCTCTGCGGGGCTTTCGTTCTCCGTCTGGGCCTTTCCTTGTCCCGCGGCCTTTGCGGCCTCCTTGGCGGCTTTCTCGGCCTCCTTCTTCTCCTTCCAGCCGATGGGGCGCTGGGCACGGTAGAGGGTGCCCATGTCGCGCACCAGGTTGAAGATGCACGTCGAGCAGCCGGGGCGGAAGGCGTAGTCCTTCCCCGTCAGCTCCTTCCACACCTCCAGCAGCCGGTCGATGGCCTCCTGACCTGGGTAGGAGGAGTAGCCGGAGCGGATGGCCGTGTCGAAGAAGCGCTCGTAGGACTCCAGTTTGCGCAGCTGGATGGCGTTCAGTTTGGGTTCTTTGCTCATAGTATTGCTGTTGTGAATTGGTTGTACAAGGCGATGTAGTCCTGGAAGGCCACCGGCATGCTCAGCGCGTCCCGCATCCTCTTCTCCATGTAGCACACCGTCGAGTGGTTGAGGTCCAGGAAGCGGCCGATGGCGCACTGGCTGAAGCCCTCGGCGCGGGCCACGAAGATGAACACCACGCGGGCTCGGATGAAGTCCGACCGGCGCGTGCGCTCACGCACGTCCAGACCGGCCACCGACTGCATCACCTCCGCCAGACGATTGAGCCGCACGTCAGTCTGCACGTGCTCCGGCGACTCCAGGCTCTGGAGGATCTCCCGGTGCAGTACCACGCGCTCCTCGACTGGGAGACGCATGACGCGGCGGCGGAGGTATGGGGTGAGGCGTTCTACTTCCATAGGGCGTTCAGTTTGCAGAGGACCCAAAG
>Ga0326513_10001718_pt1 | contig 16661 bp, 17 predicted proteins | sample 2_2465_0518_D_FD_203654 | JGI IMG/M metagenome (GOLD analysis project Ga0326513, IMG submission 203654) | Bovine rumen microbial communities from UC Davis, California, United States - 2_2465_0518 | ecosystem: Host-associated > Mammals > Digestive system > Stomach > Rumen | place: USA... | reverse complement strand
AGCTGTTCAGACATTTTCCTGACGCCCGGACAATGGCGCAGGCCGAACCTGAGGAAGTCTACGAATATATCCGCAGCGTATCGTATCCGAACGCGAAGGCGGAGCATCTGGTAAAGATGGCGAGGACGCTGACGGCCAAACACGACGGTGAAGTTCCTCAAGACATGAACGCCCTGCTGGACCTGCCCGGCGTAGGCAGGAAAACGGCCAACGTCATCCTGAGTGTGGCTTTCGGCAAGGCTGCGATGGCCGTTGACACGCATATCTATAGGGTGGCACATCGGCTGGGACTGGTATCGAATCATGACAACACACCCTATAAGGTGGAGTTGGCGCTGACAAAGCATATCCCAGAGGCCGACATTCCTCATGCCCACCACTGGCTGCTATTGCACGGCCGATATGTCTGCACGGCCCGAAAGCCGCACTGTGAGAAATGTCCGCTGGAGCCGTTCTGTCTGAAACTGCTCGAAGGCTCAAAACTGGAATAACAGATAGTACAAAAAAGGACGTCATTTCTGACGCCCTTGTCCTTGGTTCTGATTTTGACCCTGTCCTTGTCTTGGTCCTCGCATGCCGCCCGCACCTCTTGGTGGCTGGAAGCCCCTACCCCAGTTACGGAACATACCGCGATGGAAACGGTCTTCGGCTTTGATGACATCCCAGACCTTCGAGGCTGGAATGACCCCAAAGAACTTATTGTGATAAGTCTGCTGGATAGCCTTTAACTCGAGTTCTACCTGATCGCGCTTCTGGATGAGTTTCTTACAGGCATCCTCACTAGCAGGCTTAATCATACCTTCTGCCTGCATCTGGGAATAGAGCACACGCTGCTTCTTCTGCATTTCACGATACAGGGGGAAGAAGGCTGCCGCCTCCTGAGGTGTCAGACAGGCCTCTTTCGTGATAAAGGCCTCCATGTCTGCCTGGAATTTTTCAGGAGAGAACTTCTGCTGCGGTTCTTCGGCATACACCCCAACCGCAAACATAAGGAACAGACAATTAACAATAAGTTTCTTCATTTCTCTTTTCCATTTTTTTAATAGTCAGACGACAGACAGGCATAGATATCCTGATTGTCAATCATCAGATAGTCGGCAGCCTCATCGAAAGAATAGTCCATCGACTGGGGTTCTGCCACTGCTGCAACAGGAGCAGCGGTGGGACTGTCAGAATGAGACTGATAAGCCACAACGCTGATAAACAGAGCACATACACTGGCTGCCGCATACAACACAGGACGGAGCCAGACGACCTTAGCCGACTTCTTTTTCTTGTCCTCCTTCAAAGGAACGACAACAGAAGAAGCGGATTCGTCAACCTTTGCCATGATCTGACTGGTCAACGTGTCGAAGTAACCCTCCGGAACCCTGAAAGGATTCTGGTTGCTAACTTTTTCTATAATCATTTCTTCTTTCATACTCTTTTGACGTATATTGTTTGAAAAGGTTTAATCATGTGATTTAAAAAATTCAGATATCTTTTTGACCGCGATGTGGTAAGAGGCTTTCAAGCTACCCTCGGAGGTGTCGAGAAGCTTACTCATCTCGCTATATTTCATCTCATCATAATAGCGCAGGGTAAAGACTGTACGCTGAACCTCAGGCAGGCTGGCGATGGCTTCCTGCAACTGGGCCTCGGTCTCGTCGCCATCGAAATATTCGTCGGCCATCAGCGTATTTGCTACAGACGAGTCGCTGTCGTCGGTGCTGACGGCAACGATATTCTTCTGTCTACGGACAAAGTCAAGACTCTCATTGATTGCAATGCGCGACAACCATGTGAGCACTTTGGAATCACCATGAAAAGAGGACAGGCCGTTCCATGCCTTGATGAAAGCATTCTGTAACACATCGTTGGAGTCTTCATGAGTCAGGACGATACGACGGACCTGCCAGTACAACTGTTCACTATACTGTCGTACGAGCATCTCGAATCCCCTACGCTGGGTTTCGGGCTTCATCAGCAGCTCCTTGATCTGATTATCATCATACTTGTCCATAATTACTATTCATCATTCATTAAGGTAAGAAGGTTTTCATCTCCCGGCTGATGACCTGATCGTAGCCGTAGATATCGGGCCAGGTGACTACAGTGCCGGTCTCCGGACTGGGATAGGCCGTATAATATATAATGTACACAGGTACGCGCGGAGAAACCTCATGATAAGATATCAGACGAAACGGACGCGGATCCTCAGCATGTTCATGTTGCCAGATAATACCCCGTTCCGTCTCAGGACGGATGTCCATTGAAAGACGCAACTTGTCTTTGGTCCAATCGTCGGCATCCGGTAATAGGAAACAAGCCAGTTCGAAGGGCTTCTGTACACGGACGCAGCCATGCGACAAGGTACGGCGGTCCCGATTGAACGCGCCACGATTATTGGTGTCGTGCAGATAAATCGAGAAATTATTGGGAAAGCGGAAGACGATGCGTCCGAGGGAGTTGCCTGCACCACCCTTCTGACCGATACGCAGTGAACCGGACAACATCTGTTCTGAAGTCACCCCTGCAGGATTCAGGGTGTCACCTGAGTTGCGGTCAATGATATAGTAACGGTTACGGGCAAAATAGGCTGAATCTCCACCATGATGCGCCACATCAGACTTCACGATGTTATAAGGTATAATCCAATCTGGATTAACCTGCATATAACTGATCCGGCTGTTTAGGAGCGGAGTCTTGGTCGCCGTGGCACCACAACAGATACGCATATTCAGGACGGAATCAGGACAGATAGCCCACAACTGCTGGGCCGGAATGTTCACAATTATCATCTGTTCATTTTCGCCAGGCTGACTGATCTGCCAGCGACAACGTTCCATATTGACGGCCAGCTTTCGACGGAGATCCTTGTCCCCGGTCTGCACCAACTGGTTCTGTAAGGCTCTGTAAACATGACCTTCTGGCTTTGAAGTGATCAGATATTGCATCCGGTCGTCAGAAGTCAACAACTTCATTGACTCCTGATAATCAGGCGATTTAATCTCGTAGTCAAACAAACGGGCATACTCCCCACTGTTCACCTTGACATCCAAATGGTTGAGTAATCTCGCAGGACGGATGAAACCGTAACGCTGGCCTGCAGTATAGCGCACAAAGGCTTTCGAGAGATGATAGTCGAGTCGTGGCAGAACCTCATTGATGCTCACGCCTAAGGAATCGAAGGCCAGACTACGGACAATGTCGAGGTCATCGGCAATCTGAGTAACGAAAAAGGCGTTGGGGTCCAAACCGTTAGCAGGCAGTTCACGACGCAAATAAGACAACAGAGAGTCTGCATCTGTAGACACGCCCATCCGCGAATACCAGACTGTCGGAAACTCATCATGTTGGTATTTTGCATAATACTGTTTAACCGTCTTGTCACTCTCCCAGCGTGAACTGTCAGCCGATAAAATATGCTCCAGACACGTTCTCATCTGAGAAGTATCAAGAGCATTTACGTATGTTCCGAATTCCGAAATCTCAGCTTCATCAACCTCACGGTTTCCTTCAAAACAGGAAGCCAGAAGCACACAAGCTGTCGTCAGTAGAACTACTAACGAATAGACACCTTGCGCACGACCTTGCCTACCTTGAGGACATAACACCCTTTGGCCAGATTAAGTTCTACACGCTGTGAAGCACTGTCGATACGGTATTGGGCCACTTGACGACCCGTAAGCGACACGACTTCGAGCACCTCACCCTGGGCACCATTGACATAGACGACATTGCCGTCGATGGTGAGGGTCACTTGTTCATCAATCAATTCGGCCACACCCCGTTCAAGATACATCGGGACTGCCAGAACCGGAACAGCCAGGAACGCCATCATTGTAAATATGAGTACATTCTTTCTCATAAGCAAATCTACATAATTTGTGCAAAGATAGCATTTTCTTTTGAAACAACAAAATTTTTCAAAGAAAAAATGCAGAATAAAAGCACATTACACGTCAAAAACGTCCATTTCGTTCGTCAGGAAGCTGTTTTCAAAGACTTTTTTCGCTTCTGAGAGCAATACGTCCTCGTCGTCATACCGCGAACTGTAATGCCCCAGAAGCAATTTCCCTACTCCGGCCTTGCTGGCCACTAAAGCCGCCTGATGGGCTGTAGAATGACAATATTTCTCAGCACTGCTGAGACGGTCCTCGCCATAGGTGCTCTCGTGATAAAGAGTCGAAACGCCCTTCAATTGTTCTGCCAGCTGCGGCAGATAGCGGGTGTCAGAGATATAGGCATAGCTTCTGACAGGATCTGCAGGACGCACTAACCGTTCATGAGATATTACCTCACCGTCAGGTGTGGTCCAGCCGGCACCGTTCTTGATGTTATTCACCTGACTTTTCGGGATCTGATAGAATTCAAGCATGTCAGGTCGGATATGTGGAAGCGTGGACTTCTCGCTGATGAGGTAACCGCAACAGGGTACACGATGTTCCAAAGGGATCGATTCTACCTTGCAACTCTTGTCTTCATAGACCACCTGACGAACCTTCGTATCTACAGGATGAAATTCCACCTCGAAGCCCAAATCGTGGGTATAGAACTTGATCTGATGACTGAGTTCTGATCCCAAAGCCTCAGGAGCATGGACATGAAGGGTGGCAGTACGTCCCAGGAGACCGAAAGTGGATATCATACCGATAAGTCCGAAGCAGTGGTCGCCATGCAGATGTGTGATAAAGACATGGCTCAACTTGGTAAACCGCACCCGACAACGGCGCAACTGCATCTGGGTACCTTCGGCGCAGTCGAGCATAAACACTTTCTCACGCACCTCTACTACTTGTGATGAGGCGTTATGACGAAGGGTGGGCAGTGCACTTCCGCACCCAAGAATATGAACTCTAAACGGTTCCACAGTCCGCTAGGGATTAGTGGTCAATACGGAACTCGTCAGATGCATCTTCCAACTTCAAGCCGTGTAGGTCCATTGGCTCCGGCTCCTTGTAACGGCTGTACTGGAACACTTCGATATCCTCCTTCTGGGGAGATCCGTTATAGACATCCTTTGCCACCGGAATAGACTTGTAAACCAAGGAGTCCGGCCCCAGCATCACGAGATCATAGAGGTTTAATTCCTCCATATCGCCACCACCCTCACGCTGCGAAAGGATCTCCAGCTTTCCATTGAAGATTTTCCAGGTCTTGTAAATGATGCTGCTTTGCTCGATACTCTCAGCCACACCACCTTCCTTGATACGGATACCTACCTCCGAACTGCCGTCGATGGGATTCGGCATCACCCAATCGCCTAACAGCGTATTCTGATTGATGACGATGACGGCCTCACTCTTATCGCTGTTGGGTAAGACTGCCAGACGGTCACCGGCCTGCAGGCCACCAAAGACCTTACCGTTCTCCTGAGCTGCAATCAAACTCATCGTCAGCGTATCGCCATTGTCTGTCAACAACTGCAAGGTATTCATGGCCGTTCCGTTGCCACAAAGACCATAGATGGTCTGATCGCGGGGAATGTAATCTGCTACTGAGTCATTTTCCTCGACAGCAACCTGTTGCTGAGCTTTACCTCCACCAAAACAACTGCTCATCGTCATTGCGACAGCAGCCATCATTCCGATAAATGTAATTTTTCTCATATCTACTTTTGTTTTATTTATTCAACACATTCTTTGCTTCTTCCCATAGTTTATCCATTTCCTGCAAAGTCATATCTTTCAATGGCTTACCAACTTTAATGCTATGGTCTTCGATATAATTGAAACGGTCTATAAATTTCCGATTCGTCAACTCCAAGGCATTGTCTGGGTTCAGCTTATACAAACGGGCGGCATTAATGACTGAAAAAAGAAAGTCGCCGAGTTCTTTCGTAGAGTTTTCCTTGTCCTCTTTGTCCAGTTCAACTTCAAGCTCATCGAGTTCCTCACGCACCTTCTTCCACACATCCTGCTTATCCTCCCAGTCAAACCCGACGTTTCGGGCCTTATCCTGAATGCGGTAGGCCTTAATCAGACTCGGCAACGCCTCAGGCACTCCAGAGAGTACTCTCTCGTTACCATCTTTCTCCTTCAATTTAATCTGCTCCCAGTTCTCCAGCACCTGCTTAACAGAACTCACGGGGACAGGTCCCGCGGGCTGCGGGTCATCAGCAGAACCCACGGGACCTGTCCCCATGAGTTCCTCCGGCACGTACGGCAGCGGCTTGGGATCTTCGGCATCAATCTGTGAGGGATGATAGACATGCGGATGACGGGTAATCATCTTACGTGTCAAGGCATTACAGACATCTGCCATATCGAACTGTTCTTTTTCTTCCGCAATCTTAGCATAGAAACAGATGTGCAACAGCACGTCGCCCATTTCCTTGCAAATGTCATGGATATCATTCTTAATCAGAGCATCGCAGAGCTCGTAAGTCTCCTCGATGGTATTGGGACGAAGGCTCTCGTTCGTCTGCTTCTTATCCCACGGACAATTGGCCCTCAACGCGTCCAACACGTCAAGAAAGCGCCCGAAAGCCTGCATTTTTTCCTCTTTTGTGTGCATAATCATTAAATTATTGGGGCAAAGATACGAAATAATTCATAATTCATAATGCATAATGCATATTATTTTGTAATTTTGCAGCGATTTTTGAAAATTATTAAACATAAATATGGAACTTGCAAGTAAATACGACCCAAAAGAGGTCGAATCGAAATGGTATCAGTATTGGCTGGACCACAAACTTTTCTCAAGTAAGCCCGACGGACGCGAGCCTTATACGATTGTGATTCCACCGCCCAACGTAACAGGTGTGCTGCACATGGGCCACATGTTGAACAACACGATCCAGGACATCTTGGTTCGTCGTGCCCGTATGGAGGGTAAGAATGCACTGTGGGTACCCGGCACTGACCACGCATCTATTGCTACCGAGGCTAAGGTGGTGAAGAAACTCGCTGGTGAGGGTATTAAGAAGCGTGATCTGACCCGTGAGCAGTTTTTGAAGCATGCCTGGGAGTGGACTGACGAACACGGCGGCATCATCCTGAAGCAACTGCGCCGTCTGGGTGCCAGCTGCGACTGGGATCGCACCGCCTTCACCATGGACGAGAAGCGCTCGGAGAGTGTGATCAAAGTGTTCGTCGATCTCTATAACAAGGGTCTCATCTATCGCGGACTGCGTATGGTGAACTGGGATCCAAAGGCACTGACGGCTCTCTCCACTGAGGAGGTCATTTACAAGGAAGAGCAGAGTCATCTGTTCCACCTGAAGTACTATGTGGCTGATCTAGAAAATCTAGATAATCTAGAGTCTCTAGAGGCCGAAGGCAACATCATCCACAAGGATGAGAAAGGCTACTATGCCGTTGTGGCCACCACCCGCCCTGAGACCATCATGGGCGATACCGCGATGTGTATCAACCCCAAGGACCCGAAGAACCAGTGGCTGAAAGGCCGTAAGGTCATCGTACCTCTGGTAAACCGTGTGATTCCCGTCATCGAGGACCGTTATGTTGACATCGAGTTCGGTACAGGTTGCTTGAAGGTGACGCCTGCCCACGACACCAATGACTACATGCTGGGCAAGACCCATAACCTCGAGACCATCGACATCTTCAACCCCGATGGCACCATCTCTGAACAGTCACCTATCTACGTCGGTATGGATCGCATGGACTGCCGCAAGCAGATTTCAAAGGATCTGCAGGAGGCTGGCTTGATGGAGAAGATCGAGGACTATATAAATAAGGTAGGCTATTCTGAACGTAATCCCGACACCGCCATCGAGCCCCGTCTCTCGCTGCAGTGGTTCCTGAAGATGAAGCACTTTGCCGACATCGCACTGCCACCAGTGATGAACGACGAGCTGAAGTTCTATCCTACGAAGTATAAGAACACTTACAAGAACTGGTTGGAGAACATCCAGGACTGGTGTATCTCGCGCCAATTGTGGTGGGGTCATCGCATCCCTGCTTACTACTACAACGAGAACGACGACTACGTTGTAGCAGAGACTCGTGAGGATGCCCTGAAACTGGCTCAGCAGAAGGATCCGAAGGTGACTGATGCCGACCTGCGCCAGGATGAGGATGCCCTCGACACCTGGTTCTCTTCATGGCTGTGGCCTATCTCGCTGTTCGACGGTATCAACAACCCTGGCAACGAGGAGATCAAGTACTACTACCCCACTTCCGACCTTGTAACAGGTCCGGATATCATCTTCTTCTGGGTAGCCCGTATGATCATGGCCGGCTATGAGTATATCGGCGATATGCCTTTCAAGAACGTGTACTTCACAGGTATCGTTCGCGACAAACTGGGTCGTAAGATGTCGAAGTCGCTCGGCAACAGCCCAGACCCCATCGAACTCATTGAGAAGTTCGGTGCCGACGGCGTGCGCATGGGTATGATGCTCTCCGCCCCCGCAGGCAACGACATCCTCTTCGACGAAGCCCTCTGCGAACAAGGCCGCAACTTCAACAACAAGATCTGGAATGCCTTCCGCCTCGTGAAAGGCTGGAAGGTGGCAGATATCGAGCAACCCGAAACTGGCAAGATTGCCACCGCCTGGTTTGAGGCCAAGCTTCGCCAGACCAACGCCGAGGTCGACGACCTCTTCAAGAAATACCGCATCTCCGAGGCCCTGATGGCTGTCTACAAACTCTTCTGGGACGAGTTCTCCAGCTGGTATCTCGAGATGGTGAAGCCCGCCTACATCAATGGCGAGGCGCAGCCCATCGACCGCGAGACTTACGACAAGACGCTCGAGTTCTTCGAGATCCTGTTGAAGATGCTCCATCCGTTCATGCCGTTCATCACCGAGGAGCTCTGGCAGCACCTCTACGACCGCACTTCTACTTTCTCCCCCTCTCAGGGGGAGTCCGAGGGGGTACAGTCGATCATGCGCGACAGCTTGAAACTGCCCGCTCCCACCGAGGCCGACAACCAGTTGGCTGCCCAGATCGAGAACGTCAAGCAGATTGTCTCTGGCGTGCGTATGGTACGTTCATCAAAGAACATCGCTCCCAAGGAGCAGCTCGAGCTACAAATGGTCAGCAAATTGCCTGCCGACCAATTATGCATTATGCATTATGAATTATGCATTAAGAAGATGGCCAACCTCAGCGCCATCAAAGTGGTAACTGAGAAGGATGCCACTGCTGCCTCGTTCATGGTAGGCACCGACGAGTTTGCAGTGCCCCTGGGCAATATGATTGACGTCGAAGCCGAGATTGCCAAGATGGAGGCGCAGCTGAAGCACCTCGAAGGTTTCCTGGCCGGTATCCAGAAGAAGCTCTCCAACGAGCGTTTCGTGCAGAATGCCCCCGAGGCCGTCGTCGCCCTCGAGCGCAAGAAACAGAGCGACTCCGAAGAGAAGATCGCCGCCCTCAAGGAAAGTATTGCTGCATTAAAGGGCAAATAAAAAATTATCCCCGCTGAGATTCAGCGGGGATAATTTTTTATCTGATCCTATCCATGGACTTGACGAGTTTCTCATCCGCAAGTATGGCTCGTCTGGCCATCAGGTAGAGGATGAGTGCGATAGCAGGAAGTACCGCAGGCCATGTGGGAGTAAAATCTACCGTTCCCCACGACTTGTTGCCGGCCATCTGTCCAACCACGAAATAGCAGACATACCATCCGATGATCAGAAGGACGTTCAACAGGCAGAACAGCGCCTGGGTCTTACGGTTACGATACATGAAGATGGTATAGGTGCCTATCACGGCCGTCGGCAGAAGGACAGCCATCAATGGCCACGTATCGAAATGATGCTGACCGAGTGCGGTGTACCAGAGGTTATACACCCGGGCAACCTCGATGCCGGCAACCTTGAAGGAGCCGATCTGCATAGAAAGACACATGACGGTCAAAATGATGGCCGCCATGAGATAAAGAGTCTGTTTACGCTGTATCATTAGTCCTGATTCATGTTGTCGCGCTGAGGATCGCGCCAGTAAACCTTGTCCTCGACAAACTCCTGAGTGGCCAGCAACGTAGCCTTGGGGAGCTTCTCGTAATAACGTGAGATCTCAATCTGCTCACGATTCTCAAACACTTCCTCGAGCGAATCATTATAAGAAGCAAACTCAGCCAGTTTCTTCGACAGATCTTCCTTGATCTGAACACTAATCTGATTTGCGCGCTTAGCGATGATGGCGACACTCTCGTAGATATTCTCAGTATCCTTGCAGAGGTCCATAATGTTACGGGTCACGGTATTAACCGGTGCTTTTGATTTCTTGTAATCCATATCTTAATCTTTAATAACTTTCTTACACTTGGTGATCATTTTGTTCGCGAGGTTGACATTCTTGGAGTCGGGATACTCGTTAAGGAAACCATAGCACTCGTCCTCGGCATCGCGATAACGTTCCAGACGACGGTCCTCCGTAGAGTTCTCGGCCAACTCAAACTTACTCTTCATGATGAGCAGGGCAAAATCCTCACGATGGTCAGAGTAAGGATACTGCTTCAACGCATTCTGAGCCGTAATGATGCACGATGTATAGTTGCTTTCGTCATTCTTGTTGATATTGCCGAAATAACCGCCGAGGTTATAATACAACTCGGCAGACAGCAACTCCTTGAGAATCAACTTATCCTGAAGTTCATAGAGACGGTCCTGCGCTGATTCACGGAGCTTGGAATCAGGATACAGGTCGAGGAACTGCTGATAGGCATTGATAGCGCCGATGGTAGGCGACTGATCCAGACGAGGTTCCGGAGCACTCTCATAGAGCGCCTGACCGACATAGTAGGCTGCATTCTCGGCATAGATGCCACGCGGATAGCTGGTACCGTATTTCTTGAAAGTCACCGATGCGGCCTCATAGTCCCGGTTGCAGTACTGCGCCATCGCCAGCATATAAAGACATTCCTGAGCCTCGTCAGAGCCTTTCTTCGCCGTAATGAGTTCCTCAAGAAGAGTCTGAGCCTGCTGGAACTTACCACGGGCAAAGGCTTCTTTAGCATACTCGTATTTGTAGTCTATATCGTTTGACTTATAGACCTTATTGAATTCTCCGGCGCAACTGCCCAATATCAGGGCCGTGCACAGCAATATGAACACATTTTTCTTCATTCGGGGTGCAAAGTTACTGCTTTATATGGGAAATGAGGAATGAGAAATGAGAAATTATGATTTGTTCATAGGAAAAAGGCAGTAATTTAATATAAATTAACCATTCCGTCTCGTGGTAATCAACATTTCTCATCCCTCATTCCTAATTTCTCATTTTTTTTATTACCTTTGCACTTTGTTATGAGCGAATTTATACTGACATCACCCTATCAACCCACAGGCGACCAGCCCGAGGCCATCAAGGAACTGACTGACGGCATCCGACGAGGCGACAAGTCGCAGGTGCTCCTCGGCGTCACCGGTTCCGGCAAGACCTTCACGATGGCCAATATCATTGCGGCCGTCAACCGTCCCACCCTGATCCTCAGCCATAACAAGACACTGGCCGCACAACTCTACGATGAGATGAGGGGATTCTTCCCGGAAAATGCCGTGGAGTACTATGTCAGCTATTATGACTATTACCAGCCAGAGGCTTACCTGCCCACGACAGACACCTACATCGAGAAAGACCTGGCCATCAACGACGAGATCGACCGACTCAGACTGTCTGCCGTATCAAACTTACTCTCAGGAAGAAACGACGTTGTCGTTGTATCTTCAGTTTCATGTATCTACGGTATGGGCAGCCCCGTTGCACTTCAGGAGAATGTCATCGAATTACACGTCGGACAAAAACTGGAACGCAACGCCTTGTTAAGAAATTTAGTCACCTCCCTATACGTCAGGAACGACATCGACCTGCAACGCGGCAACTTCCGGGTGAAGGGGGATACGGTAGATATCTTCATGGCCTATTCCGAGGTGGTGTTGCGCGTCACCTTCTGGGACGATGAGATCGATGCCCTCGAGGAAGTCGATGCCGTCACCTTCGACCGTCTGGCGCGTTTCGAGAGCTACAAGCTCTACCCCGCCAATCTCTTTATGACTTCGCAGGAACAGACCAATATCGCCATCCACGACATCCAGGACGACCTGACCAAACAGATTGCCTTCTTCGAGGAGATGGGCGATCCCATTAAAGCCCAACGCATTAAGGAGCGTGTGGAGTACGATATGGAGATGATCAAGGAACTGGGACATTGTTCCGGTATCGAGAACTACAGCCGCTACTTCGATGGCCGTAAGGCCGGGGAACGACCCTATTGTCTGTTGGATTTCTTCCCCAAGGACTACCTGCTGATTATCGACGAGAGTCATGTCAGCGTTCCACAGATTAATGCGATGTATGGGGGCGACCGCGCCCGTAAGACGAACCTGGTGGAATACGGTTTCCGTCTGCCGGCCGCTTTCGACAACCGACCGCTGACCTTCGACGAGTTCCACGAGATGATCAACCAGGTCATCTACGTGAGTGCCACCCCTGCCGACTACGAGTTGGCAGAGGCTGAGGGTATCGTGGTAGAACAGGTCATCCGACCCACGGGGCTGTTGGATCCGGAGATCGAGGTCCGCAAGAGTGAGAACCAGATCGATGACCTGATGGATGAAATCCTTACGCGCAGTCACCGGGGTGAACGCGTCCTTGTCACCACCCTCACGAAACGCATGGCCGAGGAGTTGAGTGAGTACCTCTTGGGCCACGGGGTCAGCACGGCTTATATCCACAGCGATGTAGCCACGCTCGACAGGGTGAAGATCCTCAACGACCTACGGCAAGGCGTCTACGATGTCCTCGTGGGCGTGAACCTGCTCCGCGAGGGCCTTGACCTGCCGGAAGTATCGCTCGTGGCCATCCTCGATGCGGACAAAGAGGGCTTCTTGCGCAGTCACCGCAGTCTGACGCAGACGGCTGGTCGTGCAGCACGTAATGTCAACGGTAAGGTTATCATGTATGCAGATACCGTCACTGCCTCTATGCAACTCACCATCGACGAGACCCTGCGCCGCAGGATGAAACAGATTCAGTACAACGAGGCCCACCATATCACCCCGAAACAGATTGTAAAGAACCTCAGCCTGAGTAGTCTGCAGAAGGAAGGCCGTGCCGACACGAAGGAACTGATGCGCAACATCGGCATGGCAGCGGAGAGCGGCAGCACAAGCGCACTGTCGACCGCCGATCCGATCATCAGCCACATGACGCGTCCGCAGATGGAGAAGCTCATCGAAGAGACCAAGCGTAAGATGAAGGAGGCCGCCAAACAGCTCGACTTCCTTCAGGCCGCACAGTATCGTGATGAAATCATCCGACTACAGAAAGAACTGGAACTAAAAAGTTAAAAAAAGACAAGGCGGTTGCAAATTCTTCACGCTTCACGCTTCACTCTTCACTTTTATTCGTAACTTTGCACCCAAAATCAAGAATAGCAAAGATGAAAAAGTTACTGATAGCCGTCCTGATGGCGATGCCGATGCTGGCAGCAGCCCAGGACAATACATGGGAAAGAATCGAACAGGCACAGCCGGAACAGGTCAACCGCGATGCCAAGTATCTGGTGGAGAACGCCGTACCGGTAGTTGACGGAAAAGTATGCTGGGAGACGGATATCGCCGCCCCGGGGAAGTCTGCAACACGGATCTACGACATTCTTCTCGCACAGATGGAGAAGATGGTCACCGAGCCCAACCAGATCAAGAACAGCAATGTCGCCATCAAGAATGCCGACACCCAGCAGTTGGGTGCCGTCTTCCACGAATGGCTGGTGTTCAAGAACGCCGCCCTCTCGCTGGACCGTACGCAGATGAACTTCCTGCTCGTGGCAGACTGCAAGGACGGTTCGGTCCATGTCAAGATGACCCACATCACCTATGACTATGATCTGGAGAGAGACCCCATGCACTATGCCGCAGAATCATGGATCACCGACAAGTACTGCGTCAACAAGAAGCATACCAAGCTGTTACCCGTTTCCGGCAAGTTCCGTCGGAAGACCATTGACCGCAAGGATTTCATCTTCAACAAGTTCCATTCACTCCTCAATGAGAAGTAAGAGCCATGAACAAGCTTAAGATACGCAACTGGCTGAACATCATCTTCATGATTGGAGCTGTGGTCGGCGTCATCTATTATCTGACTGTCGACAAGACCGCAGGCACCCTCATCATCCTGACCGCGATGTGCTTCAAGATTGCGGAATCGTCGCTGAGGATGATCAAATAAAAAGAAAAGTGAAGAATTCTAAACATCAATATACGCGTTATTTGCTGAGATTAATAGTGATACTATTCACTATTCACTGTTCACTATCCCCTGCCCCTGCTTTTGCACAAGACGACCGCGACTTCAACCAGATTGATGAGAGCGGTAATGTCACGCGCCGTAGCGGAAGCGGCAACTTCAACAAGCACAACAACGATACGACGAAGAAGAATGTCGAGATTCCCAAAGGCTTTTATACTTGGACGATCGACAGGAAGTTCGGCGACATACGTCCTACGGAACCCGACACCCTGCCCCACCTGTTCATGAACACAACCTTCAACACAGGCTTCTATGGCGAGTACAACACGACGGGTTCGAATTACACCGCCCGTCTGAGTCGTATCTTCATCAACCGCAGCGAGAGCAGTTCGTTTATCTTCACCGACCCCTACAGTTTCTTCAACGTCCAGCCCGAGGAGTTCCTCTTCATGAACACGCTGTCGCCCTACACCCGCGTCACTTACGACAACTGCGGCGACAAACAGTATGGTGAGGACCGCATTGACGCCAAGTTTGCCATCAATGCCGGCAAGCGCGTGAATTTCGGCTTCGACCTGAACTACGACTACGCCCGTGGCTATTTCAGCAATCAGGCCACCGCCCATTTCAACGCCACCCTCTTCGGCTCATACTTGGGCGACAAGTATCAGATGCATATCCTGCTCACGACAAACCACCAGAAGGCTGCCGAGAACGGTGGTATCGCCAACGATGCATACATCACTCATCCCGAGTCGTACACCGACAGTTATACGGAGAACGAGATTCCCACCATACTGGAGAAAAACTGGAACCGTAACGACAACCAGCATCTTTTCCTGAGTCACCGTTATAATATCGGTTTCTACAAAAAAGTTCCGATGACCGAAGAGGAGATCAAGGCCCGTAAGTTCGCCGAGGAGTCGAAGAAGGAGAAAGAGCAGGCCGACGACAAGACTTCCGACAAAAAAGATGTGAAGAAGAATGAGCCCGTGCCCCTGGGTCGTCCTGCCAACGCCAAGATTGCAGGCAAAGCCCCCAAGACCGACTCGCTGAGTGTCCAGACCGACACCACCCGCATCAAGGTCGACGGTCAGGCCGCCATCGACAGTCTCAACAAGGCTCAGGCGCTCCTCGACTCCATCGAGTCCACCATGAAGAAGGTGTACGTCCCCGTGACGAGCATCATCCACACGCTGGAACTGAACAACTACCGCCGTATCTATCAGGCCTATCAGACGCCTACCAACTACTATCTCTCTCCGAGGTACTACAACTACGGCCACATGTTCAGCAACGACTCCATCTACGACATGACCAAGCACTTCCAGGTGAAGAACACCCTCGGTCTGGCCCTGCTCGAAGGCTTTAACAAATATGTGAAAGCCGGATTGAAGGGCTTCGTCACCCATGAATACCGCAATTACCAGATGCCCAGCCAGCTGGTGAACACCGACTCCTCGTTCCAGCAGAAGTGGACGGAGCACAACGTCTCCATAGGTGGTCAGCTGAGCAAGACGCAGGGCAAGACCCTCCATTTCAACGTGATGGCCGAGACGTGGCTCGTCGGCGAGGATGCCGGACAGCTGAAACTCGACTTCAATACCGACCTGAACTTCAAGTTCCTGGGCGACACCGTCCGTCTGGCGGCAAAGGCCTACTTCCACAGCCTTAACCCCACCTTCTTCCACCGAAACTACCACTCGAAATTCATCTGGTGGGATCATAGCGACCTCTCCAAGGAGACCCGTACCCGCATCGAGGGCCTGTTCTCCTACGAGAAGACCAACACCAAGCTCCGCGTGGCCGTCGAGGAGATCCAGCACTACACCTATTTCGGCATGAGCTATGATCTGACGACCAACAACGAGGGAACCGTCATAGGACGAAAGGGCATGACAGCCGGCGTCTATCAGGAGTCAGGCAACATCAACATCCTCACGGCACAGCTGCACCAGAACTTCCGTCTGGGACCGCTGAACTGGGAAAATGTCGTGACCTATCAGAACAGTAGCAACAAAGATGTGCTACCCCTACCAGATTTCAACATCTTCAGCAACCTTTATTTCAAGTTCAAGGTTGCAAAGGTATTGGGTGTGGAACTTGGTGCCGATGCCACCTTCTTCACGAAGTACTATGCGCCCGACTTCTGTCCGCTCATCAACCAGTATGCTGTCCAGATGAACGAGAACAGCCGCGTACAGCTCGGCGAATATCCCTTCGTCGATGTCTATGCCAACATGGTGCTGAAAGGTTGTCGTTTCTTCTTCGTGATGACCAACGTCCTCAACGGTTCGGGCAATCACATGAAGTTCCTGACGCCCCACTATCCCACCAACGGCATGGTGCTCCACATGGGCGTCTCCTGGCCTTTCTTCAACTAGACCAGCAACAGTCCCACCGTTACGCAGACACCATAGATAAAGATATTCCGCGCTGTCTCTCCCAAACAGAGATTCAGCGCTTTTCCTTTGCCGATACGCTTGATCTTCAGGAAGGTAAACACATGGAAGA
>Ga0326513_10001716_pt1 | contig 16662 bp, 17 predicted proteins | sample 2_2465_0518_D_FD_203654 | JGI IMG/M metagenome (GOLD analysis project Ga0326513, IMG submission 203654) | Bovine rumen microbial communities from UC Davis, California, United States - 2_2465_0518 | ecosystem: Host-associated > Mammals > Digestive system > Stomach > Rumen | place: USA... | reverse complement strand
GAACAAGATGATGAAGCAAAAGAGCATATAACTAAATATAAAGATGAAAATGGCAACGATGTTGTAAAAGTTCAAAAGATAGTTTGTAGACTGCCTATTATTGGATTGGATTGGCACGAACCATCTTATTATGATAAATTCTTTTTACAAAAAATGCCTGTATCTAGCGATTTAATAAAAATAAATAAATCAATTTCAGATCTTAGAGGATTAGTATTTTATGGCCAAAACAGCAACTAAAACAGCAACTAAAACAGCAACTAAAACAGCAACTAAAACAGCAACTAAAACAGCAACTAAAACAGCAACTAAAACAGCAACTAAAACAGCAACTAAAACAGCAACTAGGAAGTATTATGCTTTCAATGGTTCTCCAACAATAAGAGTCATTTACATAGAGGATAAAATAATATCTGAGTTAAAACAGGATGGTGTAATAAAACCACTAACGGATGACGAACAAAAAGAGATTAAAGAAGAAATAAAATTTGGTTATTGGTTAAGCATAAAAACGCCAGAAGAAGGATTCTCGTTACCTTGTATATTTGATACTGATTTTATAGCTTGACTTTTAAAGAATACTTCATTTTTCTCAATATCTATTTGTGATTCTATTGGAATTGTAACAGAAAAATTTTCTTTATCTTTTAAGTTGTTATATTCATCAACAGTTAGAAGCTTGAAAATATTTCTAAATCTATGTTCTGGCTTTTTATTACAAAATACTAAATCTTTAAAAGTATGATACTCAAATAAGCTATAATCAAAATTAGATATTGAAAACTGTGGTTTACAACAACATTTGCCAAGCAGTATTTTTTCTTTATAATTTATTAAATTTAAAGTCAAAAATGTATTACAAGTAGTATAAAAATCAGAAGTAATAATAGATTTTTTGTTGATATTATTTTTACCTTTTAATTCAAAATTTATTATTGTTGATGATGGTATATTGGCTATAATATAGTTTTTTATTTCTTCTATTCTATTATTATAGGTATAACAATAGAAATTAAGTTTTATTATTTTATAGTAGCCGAGCCAGAAAAATGCCAAGTCTTCAGCTTGACATATGAATGACTCAAAAATCTTCAATCTTTTCAGAAGATACTAACTAAATATATAGAAACGAAAAAAGCAGTGATTGGTACTCACTGCCTCTTTCTAACCAAAACAAATAAGGATAGTATTTGAATGGCTGTAATAATTAGTAACAAAGCTCTAAAGCTAAAACTCAATCCAACTACATCTCAATATTCTCAGTTTTTGAAATCTTTTGGTTGTGAAAGATTTGTTTATAATTTCTATCTTGCTGAAAAGAATAGTTTCTATGAAAAAGAAATCAAGCCTTTGGGAAATGATAAGAAAGCAAGAAATGCAGTTTGGAAAACATTTGAAGAAACTCCATTAGCAGAACTCAAAAAACAATATCCGTTCCTAAAAGAAGCAGATAGCCAAGGCATTGCTAACGCTTATATGAATTTGAGAACAGCTTACCAAAAATTCTATTCTGGTTTAGCAAAATTGCCAAAATTCCATTCAAGAAAAAGCAAGAATTCTTACAAAAATTCAATGATGAAACAAAACTGCTTGAATTGGAATGAACATTTCATAGAAGTACCGAAAATTGGGAAAGTGAGTTTTTACCAAAACAAAGCACCAAAATGGTACAAAAATAGAACTAAAGTTTGTAGTCTTACATTTTTAAAGACTCCAAGCAATGAAATATATGTTTCAATACTTTTTGAAGTTAGAGTTGATACACAAGAAAAGAAATTCAATAACGAAAGTCAAGCTATTGGACTAGACTTTGATTGTGATGATATGTATATTGATTCTAATGGAAAATCAGCATTGAAAGATTTTGGATTCACAAAATTCAAACAAGCAAATGCACAAAAACTTTCTCATCTTCAAAGACAATTTCTACGAAAAGTGAAAAACTCTAAAAATAGAGAGCAAGCGAGAATCAAGCTTGCTAAGTTTGAAGAGCATATAGCAAATTGTAGAAAAGACTGGATTGAAAAAGAAACCAATCGCTTAGTGAATAACTACCAAGTGATTGGAATAGAAAATCTTTCAATTCAAGGAATGATGAAAGGTTCAAGAAATGCAAAGAACTATCAAGATATTTCTTGGTCTACATTTGTTTCTAAGTTGGAACAGAAATCACAACATAAGAATTGTCAAATTGTGAAAATAGACAAGTTCTTTGCATCAAGCCAATTGTGTAATTGTTGTGGATTCAAAAATCCTGATGTTCAGAAATTCCACTTACAGAGATGGACTTGTCCACAATGTGGAACAGAACATCAAAGAGATGAAAATGCTGCTTTGAATATCAAAGCTGAAGCAATAAGAGTACTCAGGGAACCTGAGGAAAGGAAGGAAAAACGACTTCTAAAAAGAAGTCGTTGTCAAAAGACACTTCCAGCGTGTTGTCAGTTTCAAAGCTGGCTAATCTTGCACTTCAAAGTGCTTGGTAATGCACGAAACAAGTCTACACACGCTGAAGTAGTGTAGAAAGTCCTCGGTCTTTAGCCGAGGACAGGTTCATAATAAATATAAGTTAAGTATAAATAAGGAGAATGGAGAGAACCATGACAGGTTCATGTTTGTTGGATTATTGCGATTATACTCATTATGATTATTCTGTCATGGCAGTGGAGAAGTAACCGTGTGTTTTGTATTCTACGGTTTTTTTAAGGGCTGCCTGAAATATGGCAGCCCTTTTTTGTACCTAAAAAAAATAGCTTAAAATGTTATAATTTTAGCATAAGCGAAACGGACATTGCCGCAATTGGTGAGACGGGGATGACTCAAAATCATCTACATTAGAAACGCTCTGGGTTCGAATCCCAGATGTCCGACTATAAGACATTATGACCAGTTACCCCAGCGGCAAAGGGCCAGGTCTGCAAAACCTTGGAACGAGGGTTCGAGTCCTTCACTGGTCTGTAAAAAATACTTGAAAAAGTTTATTTTTTATGTTATAATTTTAACATAAGCGATTAAAAATCTGGCTCAGTGGCGAAATTGGTAGTACGCAACGGACTTAAAATCCGTAGCCTCAAAAGAGGCGTGTGGGTTCAAATCCCATCTGGGCTATATTATCTGGTCTATTAGTGAAGTGGTTTATCACGCCGCACTGTCACTGCGGAGCTCACGGGTTCGATTCCCGTATAGACCGTTTGTAAAAGGTTGTGATTTAATGGCTTTTTAAAAAGCCATTCACTTACTTTTATTTTTCAAGCCAGGTGGGTGTTGGTTTCCCAAACTGAGATTTTGGTTTCGACCCAGAAACCTTAGATTTCCCTTATTTTGACTTGGGACTTCGAAATAGTTAGGTAAGTTGACATAGGTTCAATTCCTATACTTGGCATTCCGGTTTGCACCAATGTTGGAAAGGTGCTAGGCTCTGAGGGGCATATTGAATTGCACAATAGGTGTGTGAGTAGGAAGTAGTATACAAGAACTACACCAAAATCTGGAGCTTGTTAACAGTTACTTAATTTGATTTTGGCTCCAAAGTTTGTAACGGAAGTTCAAACTAACGAGGTTCAACTCCTCGAAACTGGGCTTCTATTATTAGAAAATAAAAAGGTGACTAATTGATATTCGTTTATCAGGTGGTCTTAATGAAGCTTAAGTGTACTCCAGCCTTTAATTTGGGAAGTTGGCACAGTGGGACTGCTGGGGACTGTAAATCCCTTGCCTATGGCGGACGAGGTTCGATTCCTCGACTTCCCATTAGTTTATAGTGTGTTGCGTAAAAATACCACATCTTTAGTGTGGTATATGTAGCAACACTATAGACAAACTATAGTAGGCTGGGAACTTACCGAAATTAGAAATGCCTGTGGAGAACCACGCAGTTCTGTGAAGCAGGAAATTTCTGTAGCATTGCTGTTAGCATAAATACGGAAGCTGTTGAGTCTTTAGCTCATCAGTGGTTCACGAAAAACCTATTAAGATTTCTTTTTAAAGAGGAAAAGATGACTACTAAAAAGTATAATTCTCAATATGATGAAATCTTGGCAAAACTTTCTTCTGCTAGAAAAGAAAATAAGATTTGTTATATAGGTCAGCATCGTTGTGAATTTAAGAATAATCGTTGGGAAGTCGTATTATTCAACTCTCCTACACAATATTTTATAGGAAGCAGAGCCAGAAAAGTGCCGCATCTTTAGTGTGGCAAATGAATGGCTCTTTAAAGAAATTAGTATGAAGTTTTGAAATATGTTTCAACTAATTAATTTGAAAAACTATGTACCGTTGGAAGAACGGGAATTCACGCCTGTGGAGAGTTCTAAGGTTGCAAACTTTGCAAGCAACTGAACTCGATGAAACAGGAAACACTACAGGTGACTAAGTGCAAGAATCTGCCGAATCTTTAGTTCAGCAGAGGCTTCAAAGATGACGAGAGCTTGGCTAATCATATGACTTGGGAATATTTGCCATTTTAACAACTGTCTTTTCAGGCTTAGAGGATTAAAGAAATAATGAACGCTGATTGTTTCTCTGCTCATTGTATGATGCGAACTGCCCAAACAAGAAAAGACTTACAAAGGTATTATGGCACACGATACACTACAATCGCATCGTAGATACGACTTGGTATCACCAAATTGGCGTTTTGGCTGGTATTGGGCAGTGTGCTATTTATAATATTCCGAGCCAGAAAAGTGCCACATCTTCAGTGTGGGATAGGCTTCAAATGGTGGTTGTCGTCTAATGGTAAGACAGTGGATTGTGGATCCACGAATCTCAGTTCAATTCTGAGCTACCACATTTTCTTGACAATATTCTTATCAAGAATATAATTATAAAAGAAATAGCCAGGGAGTCCTAACGGATGCTGGACGGCTTAATGATGCTACTGAACGGTGGTAGCCTATTTCTTCAAATGAACAGATAAGTTCTAAAAACCGTGGGATAGTTTAGGTCGCGTGAAAACCTAAGAGTAGACGGGGAAAGTAAGTATGAGCCCGTCGTTAGGCTGGTATGAAAAATTACCGAGACATCAGCTTGCTAAATGACGGGCGGCATGGTCAACAAGCATAAAAGCCTTTATAATGGTTACCGTATGATGAATACGGGTAGAAAGTTTTACCAAATGCCGCAGATGTAGGTTGTCTTACTGGGACGTGGGTTGAAAAAGCACTTGGTCGTGGCAACTGAAAGAAAAACTTCGGGAAGTATTAAAAGATTTCTGGCGGGTTCGGTGAGTTAAATCTCTCATCTATTATCCAAGACTCGCCTGCTTTTTGAAATGAATGGCATAGAAAGTTCCTATTATTAAGAATTGGGTCTTGTTTTACTTTCCGCCTTCATATACACTCAGCTAAGCAAGCTGAGTTATTTTTTTTGAATTATGATTTTTGAGTATTTAAAAAATTTTGGGCTTCAGACAACTTGGGAAGCATTGATATATAATTTATCTCATAATGAAAATTTTACTCCTCACGAAGAAATTAAAGAAAACCTTCTAAAAAATAAGTCTTATTATGAAATCTCCGATTTATATGAGGAGTCTCTCGCCTTCGTAAACAAAATCAACAAAAAGAAAAATGGACAATATTATACTCCTCAAGATGTAAGTGCTTTTTTAGCAAAGCAGTCAGATTTGTTTAATGATGGTATTTGGTGCGATCCTTGTTGCGGTATAGGAAACATTTCTTACGAGCTTTTAAAATTAAAACCACAGCTATTAGATACAATGTATTTTTATGATATTGATTCTATGGCTTTGAAAATTTGTAGATTTTTGTTTTCATTTTTCTTTGGTAAAAAATACGAAGAACTTGTCAATTTTAAAAATATAAACTTTTTAAACAGCAATGATAAATTTGATTATATTATAATGAATCCACCATATGGTAAATGTGGTGAAGAAGATTTATATGTCACTTTTATGAAAAAAGCGTGTGAATACAAAGGCTTTATTTCAATTACTCCACAATCTTTCACGAACTCCACAAACAAGCCTTCTATTGAATTAAAAGATAGATTATTAAACTATTCTTTTTTGAATATATATTGTTTTGATAATGTGCCAGATTGTATTTTTAATGGAAGAAAAAAAGGCATATTTAATCAAAATACTTCTATATCTGTTAGGGCTGCCATAACAATAGCAAATAATCTTAAAGAAGAAAAAAAGATCACTCCTCTTATAAGGTGGAAAACAGCAGATAGACAAAAGATGTTTGCTAGTTGTCATGAACAGCTTAACAATCTAAAAACATTTAGAGGAAAAATTTTAAAAACATTTCCAAATACTAATTATTTCAATTTTGGTGGTTTTGAATTAAAAGATATAATTAGCAATGTTCCAACAGAATATAAATTAACAATACCATCAACGCCAAGATATTATATTACAGCTTCTATTAGAGATTTAGATAGAAGCTCTAAGCATATTCTATATTTTAAAAACAAAGAAGATTTTCATTCTGCTTATTTAATATTAAACTCTTCATATGCTTATTGGTGGTGGAGAATTTGTGATGGTGGGATGACTCTTGGACTTAGCACTTTACTAAGCTTAAAAGTAAAAAAAGTAATGAATGATGAATTATTTAACGAGCTGCTTGAAGAAGAAAAAACTCATTTAGTTTTCAAGAAAAATGCTGGAAAACTAAATGAGAATATAAAACATTCAAATAAACTAATAAATAAATTAGATAATTTTTTATTTAAAATTGGCAAGAAAAATGCCACTTCTTTAGAGTGGCATATGAATTGCCATAATTATTATATTAACAATTCTTTTTGAATTAAAACAACTAATTGCTATATAAATGAAAAAAGCAACGATTGGTACTCGTTGCCTTCTTCTAAACAAATTAAATAGGATAAATAAGATGTCTAATTAATTTGAAAAACTATGTACCGTTGGAAGAACGGAAACTCACGCCTGTGGAGAGTGATAAGGTTGCAAACTTAGCAAGGCTTGCTTTGCAAACAACTGAACTCGATGAAACAGGAAACACTACAGGTGACTAAGTGCAAGAATCTGCCGAATCTTTAGTTCGGCAGAGGCTTCAATTAATTAGCTCCATTTATCAAGAAGCATTTTTTTGTTATAATTATAATTTTTTATTATATCTTCATCTGTTAAATATTTGTTTTTAATCCAAAAATCAATTACATCAATTGCCTCTTTTAATGGAAGAGAATTATAATTGAAAAAATATGAACCAGTTGAAAAATATGGAAACAATAGTATGTTGTAATTAGTAGTCAAAAGCAAATTTAATATTGCGTGAATTAAAAAAACTTTTTCTTGTCTAAACTGTAAAAAATTAATAGCAAAATTAATTTTTTGTTTTTTTGACTTTAAATAAAATTGCTTCATATATTTTGGAAACTTTTCTACGGCATGAGAAAAATAAAAATTAGAGCTGCTATCATCAACTAATTTAAGTGTATATGGATGAACCAATTTCTTTACTTTCTTCTTTTTTATATTTTAATGGTAAAATTTGAATCTTTATATCCAACTCTTTTGCTTTATCATAAATATATTGATAGTTTTTGCTAAAACCTTCTTCTGAAAGAACTAAAGAAACCATTATAAAAGAATCTGTTGCATACTTTTTCTTTTTTTGAATATAACTTAAGTATGCCATTTTGGCTATAAAATCTTGAGGATCCGATTGTTCATGGTATGATGCCACCAGCTTCATGTTAAAATTATTAATTAAATTAGCATAATAATCTAGTTTATTTGATAAATTGGTTGTAATACAAAACCTAACTTTATAGTCATCAAAAGTGTGCAAAATTTTTTCTAAATCCAAAAAAGACACTTCACTGCCTTTTAAAAACATTAAATATTTATCATCTTTGTTTAATTTATTTTTTATTTGTTCTGCTTTTTCTATATAATATTCTGTTTTTTCTAGCTTTTGGTTTTCATGGTCTGTATGGCAATATGAGCATCTATAATTACACCAGTCTGTCATATACCATTCTATTCTATTCTATTTATTTTTGACTTTAAAGAAACAATGGATGTTATTTCATTGTTATCTAAAATTTTTTCAATCCTTTCTTTTTCTTCTTTGACTGTCATATATTATTAACTTTGTACCTAAAAAAAACTACACTGAAATGTTATAATTTTAATGTTAAAAGAAATTGTAATATTTCTTAATCTTATAAATGCTACAAAAATTTTATGTGTAGCGAAAGGAAGTAGTTATGGCTAATGTTATTTATGATTCTTTGGTTTTTGAAGATCAGGCAAAAATCAATGCTATTGTTTCATCTGTAAAAGAGCATCTCTCAATAGACGGTGATGTCGATATTGATTTGCTTATGGCAACTCTTGAACAGCTTAACGAAGTAAAGCGTATGGTAAGAGAAAAAATCAAAGAAAAGACTCTTAAAGAAATGAATGAGCAGAAAGACAGGCTTATTGAAATTGGTAGAGCATACATCTCTACGCTGAAAGAAGGTGATTTAATCACATTCATCTACGGCCCTGCTAACTTCCAGAAGCAAGCAACTCTTCCAATCGACAAAAAAGGCCCTGCAACAGTACAGGTTACTTATCCACCTGAGATGCTTGGTGCTGGTTCTAAAACTCCTAAGAGAAACATACACTATGATAAAATCATAGTTCCACAGGAATTTGTAGAAGAATTTCAGCAGCAAAAAACATCTTTGAAATCTGCTTTATAATTGTTTTAATATAAGACCATACTAATTAGTATGGTCTTATTTATTTTTATCAATGTGGGCGAGAAAACCCCTTCCTTTAGGTGGGGTACTTCAAGTACTTGTTTTAATAATTGACAAAAGAATTATTTTCTGTTATAATTTTTAATAAAGAGGGTTAAATATGGAGCTTGGAATTGTTTTACTGTTTATAGTAGCAATAATTTGTTTTGGGTATTCTGCTGCAGAAATATTTGTTAATTGGGGAGAACTTGAAATAGAAAACATTTTAAAATGCATTGTTGGTGCTTTAATTAGTTTACTGTTTTTTATGGTCGCTTCAAAACAAGTCTCAGAATTTTCTTTATTAAAAGAAAAAGCAAAAAAATACGAAAATTATGAAAAAAGCATACCGCAAAAAGCAGATAAAAAATATAAACTAAGCTATAATAGTAAAACTTTGGAAGGTGATGCTACTAGCATTGAAGCACAACCTGGAAAAATAACAATAAAAAACAATGATAAAAAAATTATTATTTCTGGAGATTATTCAATAGAAATTGAGGAGTAACAATGTCAGATTTTTCATATAAAATTGACGAAGAAATCGCCGTTCTCTCTGAAAAGAATGGCTATACAAAAGAGCTTAATAAAATAGCTTATGGAAGTTCAAAACCAAAATATGATATTCGCTCATGGCACACAGACGAAGAGACTGGTGAAAAAAGAATGTCAAAAGGAATTACATTAAGTGATGAAGAAGCGATCGCTCTTAGGGACGCTCTTAATGAAATTGATTTTGAAGCATAAAGACAAATACTATGTATATAACGAGCAATATGATTGTTGGATGCATAGGGCACCATTAAAGCTAATAGTAAATCCAATTCTTAGGTTCAATCAGTTTTGGACAGATAAACCGTTTGTTATATAGTGAAACAGAGTTCAAAGATAAAAAGCCACACTTTTTAAGTTATGGTTTTGGAAAAATTAAGAAAGTTAATATAAAGAAAAGGAAATAAGTCCTATTGCCAATTTAACATTGGGATAGGCAGGAGAAATATATGTCATTTTTTGATGAAGTTCTTAGGAACATGGAAACAGCCAATTCTGTTTTTGACGATGCTTTTGATGGTCGTCTTGGTTCAAAGGTAGAATATACCTTGCCTAACTATCCACCTTACGAAGTTAAAAAGTCCAAGGATGGAACACTCAAAGCTAAATTTGCTTTGGCAGGCTTCAAAAAAGAAGACTTGGAAATTTCCTTTGAGGAAAATGCCATTGTTCTAAAAACTGTTGATGGCTTTAAGAAGGAAGAGAATGAGGATGAAACTTATATCAGTCATCAGAAAATCAGAATTGAACCTTTCAAGACAAAGCTTTATGTTCCAGAGTCAAAGTACAATTTTGGAGAAGTAAAGGCTTCTACAGCTAACGGAACCCTTCTTATCGAAATTCCTCCAAAAGAGAAAAGAGAATACAAACCAGTAAGCATTGAATAAAATTCAGACGGGCTAAATTGCCCGTCTTTTTTATAATCTTCCGAGTCAGAAAAGTGCCACATCTTCAGTGTGGCACATGAATGGCTCTTTAAAGAAATTAGCATGAAGTTTTGAAATATGTTCTAACTAATTATATTGAAAAACTATGTACCGTTGGAAGAACGGGAACTTACGCCTGTGGAGAGTGATAAAGTCAAAAGCTTAGCATTACTTGCTTTGCAAGTTGACTCGTTCGATGAAGCAGGAAGTACTACAGGTGACTGTGTGTAGGAATATCCCACATCTTTAGTGTGGGATAGGCTTCAATATTTAGAGCAGATAAAAAGCCAGTCTGGAAAGATGATAATGGTGAATACTATGCCTTATCAAACAAAATGATTTGGGAGGCTGGGTATGCTCAATGCTTAAAAGATTTTGAAGATTTCCGAACTTCCAAGCAAGGAGGTTGATTATGAAAGGATATATCTGTCTCGAATGGCAAAATGGAACTTGGGAGCCAATAACTGTATATTTGTCGGAAGATCAAGCACAGGAATGGATGAATGAAACAAACACTGCCAATAGAGATTATCGGGAAATAAATATTGTTGATTTTAACCTTGCTGAACTTAGTAGAAGTAATGCCAAATTAAGAAACAGTTACAACGACCTATATACAGAAGCCAAGCAAACATTAGAACTAAAAGACCAAAAAATAAAAGATTTATGTAAGATAATTTACCGCTGTGATATGATACTGAGAAAAGCCTATATGCCTGGCCAAAAGCTTAAGGATTTATGCAAAATGATTTATCGTTGTGGTATAATATTAGGTGGAGTTGATGAAATACAGGATCGGTGATAAAGTAAAATTTTGTCCAGAAAGCAGAAAACCTGCTGTATATGAAGGTGTGGTTAATTATGTAAGTAACAGCCCATCCGACTATTTAAATGATATAGACAATTACCCAATTGGCATTAATTGTGAAGGAATGAACATTCGCATTTGTAGTAAAAATCTCAAATATTTAAAAGTGATTAATAAATTTGATATAGAATAGGAGGTAAAATGTCCACAAGAGGAGAAATAGCTTTATTTAACAAAGATGGTTCTATTATTTCTTGTTATAACCACTATGACAGCTATATAATGGGTGGTATTGGCGAGGATTTATTTAAAGAATGGAATGACCCAAAATTGGCAAGAATGGCTGTAATGACACATTTTGGTAATTGTTCTGAAGAAGATAACGAAGGTCTTGGTGAATTTAAATCTCTTGAAGATTTCGAGAATATGCTTGCTAATTCTGATAGGGAATGGGCTTATTTATGGAAGGATAATCGCTGGCTTGTATTGGAAGTGGATTGGGATAATGTAAATAGAGAGTGGAAATTGTTGTCTGAATTAGTAACTTAATCATTAATTAAAAAGCTAATGGTATGAAAGGCAAAATTTATTTTGACAAAATATACTCTGAAAGTGATACGATTCAGGTAAAAAGCTACGGAACAGTAGTAAAGGAATACAACAAGCAGGATTTCGGTGACTCTTGGGAAGGTCTTGTAAATAAAAAACAAGACTTCTCCGAGTGGGACGGTGCTGATTTTGATAAAATAAAAGTAGTTGGAGCCGAAGCTCACGACATTACTTCTTTGGATGAAGAAACAAAAAACACTTGGTTTGAAAATTCAAGAAATTTAATTGATGAAAGATTTTTTAGCAATACAGAAAGAAAGGCAGATATAGACACAAGCAAACCTATAAAAATCAGAAACACTCTTCAGAACAAAGAAGATTTCAATGAACTTATAAGTTTGATTAATAAAATTGAAAGTGCTAAATTGACTAACTACGGTAATTTAGATTTGTCGGAGTTTACCATATACAAAAGGACATCAGAAAGCACGTTATTTGAAAATGAAGCAAGTGATATAATTAGCAGCATACAAGTAGCCCCAAGAATATCAAAAGAAATTACCAATATTGATAATCTGTTTTGTGGTTTTCATAATTTAAAAGATGTTAGTTTTTTGGATGTATCAAATGTAGTATCAGCAAAGAGTACTATTCAAAATACAGCAGCTGACGATCTTAGCAACCTTGAGTTCCATAATTTAGAAGACGTATATTTTCTTACCACCAACGTTTTAAAACGCCCTCCAAAAATTCTTAAAGCAAAGAATAATAGCAAAAATGAACAATTCTTCTATTTAAGTGACAAAGCTATTGTTGAAGATTGTTACTTCGAATATCCAAATATACATTTGGACTTTACATCAAGCACCCAAAAAATTAATTATATAAAAAATTCTACTTTTGTAGATACTTTTGTATATACTGGCACCGAAGACAATATTAAGGGTACCATTATCAAACCATGTTCAATTGAAAATTTTAAATTAATCAATTGTAGTTCTTTTACCATCCATTCGCCTGCAATTAATGATCTCTTTTTGGATGGTAGAAGTTTTAGAATAAGTGGTACCAATATGGATAGCAGTTATTTAAAAGATTTAAACATAGATACATGTACTAGTCTATATATAGCATACTTTAATACAGTAGATCCAATCTATATTAAAAATTTTAAAGATTCTTCTAGCTTACACATATGGGGTGTAAAAAATATTAAAGCTATTCCAGCAGCTCTTGTTGAAGAACTTCACCAACGGGATGAGACAAAACCGAGAGGTTACTTTGAGTTTTCATTCTCTTTTCCAACTTCTGATGGAATTATGTGGTGGCTTGATTATTGTGGCTACAAAAAATATGATTCATCATCGACATACTATGATGCCGAAATTAAAGCCCCAACATCAAAAATAGACCAAATAACAACAAGCTATATAAATTTAGTAGATCATGTTGATACATTATTTAACACACATAAATATATATGGAGAAAACCATTAAGTGAGATTTTAACAGCCAAAGAAGAGTATCCATACGAATTCAAATTTAACAAATTATTAGGTTCAACAGAAATTGATTGTGGCTTTTATAAAGATGTTAAATCAAATATTGAAAATGCTAACGCTTATGTAGATAGCGATGATTTGGTTGTGGAAATTGATTGTGTTAATATAGAAGATAATTCTACATCCACTGGCAAACTTGTCGTTTTTGGTCTTGATTATGAAGCAGAAATTGACGGCCACTTGTTTAATGGTAGAACTGGTTTCGCTTTGGATATAAAACTTGACTTCACTATTAATGAAGTAGCAAATGCTAATTTTGAAATAGTTGATGAAGCAGACGAAACAACAGATGAAACAACAGACGAAACAACAGATGAAACAACAGATGAAACAACAGATGAAACAACAAACGAAACTACAGATGAAACTACAGACAAAGTAGCATCAAACAACTAAACACTTAAGTAAATCGAGCGGTGGTTTTCCACCGCTTTTTTTATTTAAATTGACAAAGAATTAAAATTATTATATCATAGCAATATGAGTGATTTAGAAACTAAATTAAAATACTATGCTGATAATTATTATATCGGCAATGAATTAGTTAGCGACGAAGAATATGACGCTCTTGTAAGTGAGCTAAAGAAACAAAATCCAGAATCAGACTTTTTCAAAGACATAAACGGTGACGATTTAAAAGGAATATCAAAAAAAATAAAACTTCCACAAACAATGGGAACCCTACAAAAATTTCATACAAAAGAAGAGTTCTCAAAATGGTTTGATGCTAGGAAAGGAATTGAACTCATAGTAGAAGGCAAGGTAGATGGTAATGGTCAGCTCCTTATTTATGAAGATGGAAAATTCGTTCAGTCCATTTCAAGGGGTAATGGAGACTATGGCGAGGATACGACAGCCAATGTTTCAAAAGTCCAGGGTGTAATAAAAGAAATAACGGGGTTTAGCGGAGAGATAAGGGGAGAAATAGTCCTCAAAGATTCAGTATTTGATACTTATTTTAAAGGCGAATCAAATCCAAGGAACAGCGCAGCGGGAAGAATCAAGCAGAAAGACGGCAAGGATTGTGAGAAGCTTAATTTCATTGCTTATGATGTGTGGGAAAGAAAAGGCTATCCTACTGTAAGCACATCTGAGCTTGAAAAGCTTGAATTCTTGGGCGATGCTGGATTTGAAACTCCAGTATGGTGGGCAGGAGCAAGTCTTGAAGATATTTATACACACAGAGACAATCTTGATAATTTAAGAAAAGAGGTTGACTATGGTATGGATGGTCTTGTAATCAAATACAATAAAACAGACAAAAACGATCTAAAAAGACATATACCTACAACTCAAGTAGCATTTAAACCAGAGGCACAGATAAAAGCATCTAAATTAAGAAAAATAATATGGCAGCTGGCAGGAAGTCAATTTGCTCCAGTAGCAGTAATAGATCCAATAGAAATAGATGGAGCAATGGTTGAAAGAGCATCTCTATCAAACATAGATATAATGAACAAGCTTGGAGTTTATGAAGGAGCAGATGTCTTTGTAAAAAGAAGTGGTATGGTGATTCCGCAGCTTGTAAAGGTATTGGAGCCTAAGCGGAACTCTTTTGAAATACCTGAGGTATGTCCTTATTGTGGCTCAAAGATAGTTCTCAGTGAAAACAAACTGTTCCCTATTTGTCCAAACCCAGAATGTGATAAAAAACTTAACCATAGATTTGTAAAATTATTTGATATTCTTGGTATTAAAGGAACTGGTGAAGCTTTTATTGATAACATGGTCAATGAAGTAGAATCAGTAAAACAGTTCTTTGATTATTGTATTGAAGAAAATGAAATAGTAGATAAATGGGCTGGTGGAATTAATGGAAGAAAAATAATAAAACAAATGAAAAAAGCCTTTGCTACTCCAATTTCTACTGCTAAGTTTCTAGCCACATTTGATTATCATGGTTTTGATGAAAAGAAACTCAAGCTTCTTGACTTTAATCTTGATGAAATGTATACTCTAACAGTAGAGCAAATTATTAGGATAGATGGGTTTGCCGACAAAACCGCTTCGTTATTCCTCTCATTTATGAAAGAGAAGAAAGATGAGATAGAAGTACTCAGACATTACTTTGTGATAGAAGATGAGAAAAAACAAACGGGCGGCAAGCTAAGCGGTCTTTCGTTCTGTTTTACAGGAGCTGCTTGTAAGCCAAGAAATGAGCTTCAGGCAATAGTAGAAGCAAATGGTGGAACTGTAAAAAGTGGAGTTTCAAAAGGATTGTCTTATTTAGTTACCGATGATGTAGCATCGGGTTCTTCTAAAAATGTAAAGGCAGCTCAACTAGGAATTCCAGTAATTAGTTCTATTGCTTTTTTAAAGATGATTAAATAAGGAGTCATAAAATGTATTTAGAGTTGGTTGATAAAGAAAATTATAAAAATTGGTTGGAAGCAAAAAAAGAATTTGACAATTGTGATATTGTTAAAAAATATAAAGAAGCTTGCAAAAAACTAGTAGGAGACAAAGAAACCTACTGGATGGATTTGAAGCTTATGTCAAAGGACGAAGCTGGCAAGCTTCTTGATACACAGAAAACAAAAGACGGATCTAGATACAATAGAGACATTAAGCGAGCGTCTGTCATAAGCTATACAGATGCCATGAACAATCACAAGTGGGAAACAAATTCTGAAACTATCGGAATCTATGAAACTGGTGCACTGAACAATGGTCAACATAGATGCAAGGCACTAAGAGAATCTAATGTTGATAATATTTTTATGTGGGAAGCTACTTCCAAAGGAAGTGGCAACGCAATAGGAACAACAGTAGATCTTGGAAACAAAAGGGATGTAAAAACAGTGCTTGGCTTTGATGATGCAAGTGTTGATTTGCTAAAAATAATTTGGGAAATATTCTGCAAGAGTACACCTAAATTGAAGAAAGAAATAAAGCCATTGGTTGAGGAAAGAGGTATTAAATTAAGTGAATTACCTCCTGTAAAAAGCGACCAGGTATTCTTAACAAATGTTATTAGTAAACTTACTGATGCACAAAAAAGATTATTAAAAAGGTCTTTTGTAACACCACTGTCTAAGCCAGCAAAAGCAGCATTGTTCTATGCTATGCTTTCAAAGCAAGCTGATGAAGAGGTTGTAAATCAAATATTTGAGATAAACGGTAAGGCTTATGACTTATTCAAAGAACGCTTGGAACTATCTGATAGTTCTGGTGCTCGTCAAAGACTTTATCATTTCTGTTCTATGTTTGCTTTTATTACAAAAGAAGAAAAATTTTATCCTATTGAGAGTAGAATTTCAAATATAGAAAATTGGAGAAAAGTAGGAGCGGATGATTTTACTACCGAATTTGAATTATATAGTATACAACTTAAAACTCAAATTATGGAATTTTTCCTTGGTAATGAATTAAAAGCTACTAATCTAAAAATTGCATAATTGAGGAGAATATAGATGATTACAGAAGTTGAGAAAAAAGCGAGAATCTCTCCCGAGGATTTTTATAAAATCGCTCTTAATGAGAATGAAACAGTTCTAAACAATATAGGTAGTGCTAGGATAAAAAGAATAAAAAC
>Ga0326513_10001713_pt1 | contig 16679 bp, 15 predicted proteins | sample 2_2465_0518_D_FD_203654 | JGI IMG/M metagenome (GOLD analysis project Ga0326513, IMG submission 203654) | Bovine rumen microbial communities from UC Davis, California, United States - 2_2465_0518 | ecosystem: Host-associated > Mammals > Digestive system > Stomach > Rumen | place: USA... | reverse complement strand
ATAGAAAGTGGCGCGCAGAAAAACGTACAAAGCGACTGGGATCAAAATGATAGTAGTAAAGATGACTTTATAAAAAATAAACCAACTATACCCCCAGCAATAACTGTAGATAGTGAATTATCAGGAACTTCTACTAATCCAGTGGAGAATAAAGTTGTTAAGACTGCTATTGATGCAAAGGCTGATAGTTCTGATTTAGATAATTATGTGCAGAAAGAAACTGGTAAGGGATTATCTACAGAAGATTACACAACTGCCGAAAAAAATAAACTCGGCGGAGTTGAAGCTGGAGCAGAAGTCAACACAATTGTTAGTGTTACAGTCGATGGTGTTCCAGCTGTACCAGATGCTAATAGAAATATCAATATAGCAACTGGCGGAGGAAGTGGTGGAACAAGTAACTATAATGCTTTGACCCATAAACCTCAGGTAAATGGAGTAGAATTGATGGGCAATAAGTCGCTTGAAGACTTGGGAATAGAAGGATTAACTACTGAACAATTAAATAGTCTTTTGGCTGCTTTTGATTAAGGAGATAGATTATGGGCGTAAAAAATTTTGTTGACTATGATAACGCGCAAGCGATAACTAATAAAATTGCACAGAAAATTAATGCACTTGGTGGTGCTTATATTTTTAAGGGATCAATACCTTTCGCAAGTTTACCAGCTACCATTACATCTGATATGGCTGGATATACTTATAATATTACTAACGACTTCACAACCGACGCTCGTTTCGTAGAGGGTGCTGGTTTTGATTATAAGGCTGGAACTAATGTATCTGTTGCTGACTTATCTACCTATGTCGAGGTTACTCCCGTAGGATCAGAAAGCCCCGCAACTGAGGGTTGGTATGAGCTGGTTAATAATAAGTATATCCCCAGTACTGATGCTGAAGTAGTATCTGGTAAAACTTATTACGCAAAGACTTCCAGTGTTAAGTTTGATATTGTTGGAAGTTTCTTTGATATGGATGCAATAAATGATAGGATAGACGGGGCCGAAGGAATGGTTGCTCCTGAGTTTGATCAAACTCAAGCATATGCAATTGGCGCAATTGTAACTCATGAAGATGGATTATACAAATTCAAAGCTGCTCACGTTGCAAACACAGCTTGGAATTCTTCTGAAGTTGACGAGACTGCTATTACCGATCTTATTTCATCCGCTGAACCTGATTCACTTACCAACGAACAAGTTGCGGCACTCATTGCAATTCTCAACTAATAAATAATTGTAGGGGGCTAGGTTAATCTTAGCCCCTTATTAAGAATGGGAATTATTATTAGAGTTATCCGCAGATAGTTGTAATAATAATTTTTATTCTAGAAAGGAGGAAATTATGGGAGTTATAAAATATGGCGACGTCGAATATAGTGGCGGCGGCGGCGAAGGAGATACTGTAACTTGGACACAGACCCAAGCAACTGGTACTAAGATCGCAGAGATCACTATTAACGGAGTAACGCAAAATGTATATATTCCTGAATTACCTCAGGCAGAAGGTGAGAGTGTATAATGGCAAAATGGCAAATAAATAGCGAAACACTTGTAGGCATAGCTGATGCTGTTCGTGCAAAACGAGGAACTTCTGCTCCTATACAAGTTAGCGATCTGGCAGATGAAATTGCACTTATCAATGGTGATGGTTTACTTAGAGATAGACTTATCATTCCCGATAAATATAATACTGGATGTCATGGTCAGTTAAAAAAATTTGATCCAAGTACCGATACAAGTGGTATAGGTTGGAGAACTGATTTAAACGATGTTGTTGGCATTGATTTTAATAAGCCTGCATCGACCCAAAATCTTACCGACAATCAAATTATTATATTTCAGGATTATGATTTTACCACTTATAAAAGTTTTTCTTTTATGAATATGAACGCTTATACCACAAATAAAAGTTATTATAAAGATAATCTTACTTTTGTATTTATCAATTGCTTATTTATAGTGGCATATCAAAATGGTGCAGTTCCTCAAGATACAAATATTAATTTTATATTTTGTAATTGTACCGCCAACAAAATAGGTATTAGTGGCTTTATAGATAGATGTTTACTTGGTAATGTAACATTTTTCCAATCAATACGTGAAGGCTATGTACCCGAAGGAGATCCGCTTAATCCGTCCAGTCCTTTCGTAATTAAAAACAGTTATATAATGGACGTAGAGGCTCATACGACTGAAAGTGGGGCAGGACATATAGATGGTCTTCAAATTAGTACTGGAGGAGGACATGACCAATTAGTATATAATTGTCGCTTTGAATGTTTTGATATGCCTTATGATCATTCCCAAGGAGGCTGGTCATACAGTATGTTTTGGGAAGGTACTGTAACAAATAGTGCTATAGAATATTGCATTTTTCATGGCGGTGGCTACTATGGTACATCTTTGAAAAAAGCCGACAATCAAAACTTACATGATAATTTAATTTCTGGAGAATATCATATGGATGCAGATGGCTCTGAATCTCAATGGGATAGAGCCTGCTATCCCAATGAGAACAACTGGCAAATGAGTGACGGATGGGCGGATTATATTGGCACACTTCTTGTATCCTCGGTTTGGGTTGAAGATAATATGATTAAAATCTGTTATTCCAATGATATGCACTCAACAAGAACTATGAGAATAGTTGATAATAATGGACAAGTAACTACCGTATCAGTTCCTGCTTGCCCTATAAGAGTTACCGCAGAAACAGAAGGTATCACACAGTGGTCTGATTTACCATTTGATCGTGTTGCTGAGATAAATGCAACGGGTGTTGATAGTATTAATATATATGATGGCAATACTCTTGTAAGAACATTTACAGTAAATACTGCAGGCAGTATTAGTAACATGGCAGAAAAAAATATTACACAGAATGGAACCTATATAGCAAGTGCTGAAGGTCTTGATGGTTATTCAAAAGTCAATGTTTCAATTGATGTACCTACGGGCACTCTTGAAATTGGTCAAAATGGCACATTTGATGTTGCACAATATGCCAGTGCATTAGTTAATGTTACTAGTGGTGGATATTCATATTTGACCATTCAAGATATCACACCCGCAGAAGATTTAACAGTACTTGAAATAAATATTGATACTACTAAAACTCTTAATGCGTTGCTTGTGTATGATACAAATCGTACAACACTTCAAACACATACATTCAATGATTTTGTAATAATGAGTGCGCCAACTAATAGTAGTAGTCCTTGGCAAGCATGCTGCGGTTCAAGTAGTTACGATGGAACATATAGGTTTACTAGTAATAATATACCAACATGGAGCGTTGATACTACACTTGGAGTAATTAGCCTCGGCCCCAAGGATAGATACTATTGGAGGGCTGGTAGAACTTACAGAGTGATGCTTATATATTCAGAGTAATTTTATGCAAGGGGAGAGAGTAAAATTTCTCCTCTTGTTTACGTATAATGAAAGGAGGGTTGCCCAACATGGCGACAAAAAAAAAGCAGCGGGCAACGCCCACAGAAACTGTTAATGTGTTAATTCAGAACCTTAGATTCCAACTTACAAATAATTAAAATTGTGGAGAGAGGCATAGTCCTCTCTCCAGATATTGTCTCCCTCGTCTGGCAGGGAAAAATAATTAAGGAGGGAGAAAATGAATTTTTCAAATTATCAAAATCTTCGTGATTTATTTACAGCGATTAAGGTCAAGTTTACGAACAGACCTGAAACGATAGAAATTTCTCAAGCGGATTATAACGCACTAACTCCTGCACAGAAAACTGACAAGACAAAAGTTTACTATATATATGATGCAGAGAGTGGCGGTGATACGCTTGCTGGATTGTCCGATGTCAGCGTAGAAACTCCTACAACTGATGATGCATTAGTATATAATGGATCGGAATGGGTTAATTCTCCGCTTTTAAACAAGGTCAACAAGTCTGGAGACACAATGACTGGCACGTTGAAAGTTGATACTAAAAATGGTACAACTTCTGAGGTTGGTATTTCAAGTATTGAAATTGGAAATAATACTCCCGAAGGAAGTGAGAATAATTCAAAAGGCGTTTTAAAAATATTTAGTAACAACAGTCATTATACTACTATACAGCATAATAATAGTGTTCCTTTGAGCAACACTAAGTCATTATTTTTACCCAATCATTCTGGAACCATTGCGGTAGCTGATGAAGATAATGAATTTACGGATTCGCAAACCATAAATAGAAATGATGGTACTACTACCCAAAATGGATCAAGCAGATTAATACTCGGAAACAATATACCCTCTGGTACAGAAGGTAATTCTGCAGGAAGATTGACAATATATAGCAAAGGTGCAGGAGCGGTTCATATAGAAGCTGAAGAATCTACTTATAATAAAACTGTTAAGTTGCCCGCCGTAGACGGCACTCTTGTTGCAACGAGCGCGAGGAATACTTTTACAAAAAACCAAACTATTGATCACGCTGATGGAACCACTACAGACGTCGGAGAGAGTGTGCTTATTTTGGGTAATAATATTGCATCTGGAACTGAAGGTAACTCACAAGGAACTCTTACTTTATATGGAGAAGGAGATGAGTATACTTGTTTAAGAGCGTCTAATTCTACTGATGCAAGAGATATTGAGCTGCCTGATAAAAGCGGTACAGTTGCATTAACAGATGATATTCCAGCAAATATATCAGATCTTTCAGATGTTGATTTAAATAATCTGTCTAATGGACAAGTTATTAAGTATAATTCTACCACTCAGAAATGGGAGAACGCTAATGAAAGTGGCGGTGGGGGCGGAGCTTCATCCCTCGCTGCATTAAATGATGTAGCTATTTCATCTCCCACTAATAATCAATTATTAAAATATAATTCTACATCTAGCAAGTGGGAAAATTCCACGCAGATGATGACAATTTTGTCATATGGCAATTCTACATGGAGTGATTTTATTGCAGCATATGAAGCCAACGCTGTTGTATATTGTAGAGCATCTTCTAATTCCAATCCTTCAAGTGGATCCCAAACACGTATGGCATTTATGGCCTATGTTAATAATGCTACTACTCCAACAGAAGTTGAGTTTCAGTATTATAGATCCGTGAATTCACACTCTGATAAACAGCAAGGTGATCAGGTATTTGTATATAAGCTTGCAAAAACTGACGGATGGACTGTTACTACTAGAAATGCATTTACCAAAATTGCCGCTGGAACAAATATGTCGAGTAGCTATTCTAATGGTGTATTAACGCTTAATAGTACTGGCGGCGGCGGTGGAACTACTGTTGTTGCTAATCCCTCAGGAACTGCTAGTGCCGATTTGAATAAATTACAAGTTGGCAGCTCTATATATAATATAGCAGGAGCAGTAGCGAATCCTTCTGGGACGGCAACTGCAGAGTTATCCAAGGTTCAAATAGGTAGCACTATATATGCAATACCAACAGCAAATCTTGGAGATGTAGATAATTTTGTTTTAGTAAATGACCTTCCGTCTGATGCGGCAAGTCATCCTAACACAATGTATTTAATTACAGAAGAATGAGAGGGTATAATATGTCTATGTATGCTGGGACAAATTATGTCCCTAAAATATTTATTGGAAATAAAAAAGTCAATGAAATGTACGTAGGCAATGATAAAAAATTTCATTTCGTTGACACATTAAAAAGAACTAATGAAGCATCAGGAAATGCGATTATTAGACAAAAATTTGCGACTACAAGCGGCGATGCGTATTATAATAGTTTTTGGTCAGATGGAACAGCATTATACCAACAACCGTGTTCGGATTACTCTCTTACTTTTTTAATGTTTGATACTATCGCTAAAAAATGGGCCTATAAAGACTTTTATGGTTTTACTAGCGGTAGAATAAACAGCATGTACATTTGGACTGATGGGGATAACATATATTATTCTTACGGTACTACGAATTATGTTTTAGATAAAGCTACTGATACATGGAATGTTAAAACATGGTCTGGGTTAACTAATCTTTACGGATACGACATTTGGACTGATGGAGATAATATATATTATTCTCATGAAGGTGAGAATTACGTCTTAGATAAAACAACTAATACATGGAATGTTAAAACATGGAAGGGATTAACTGATTTTTATGGTCAGTTCATTTGGACAGATGGAGATAGTGTGTATTATTCTGATAGCTCTGATCACTATATTCTAAACAAAGCTACTAATACATGGAATGTCAAAACGTGGAATGTTTCCATTAATGGTCTGTACGTTTGGACAGATGGAGATAATGTGTATCATTCTAATGGCAATCAGCATTACGTCTTAGATAGAAGTACTGACACTTGGAATGTTAAGGGATGGAATGAAAAAATCTATGGCAGATTAGTTTGGTCTGATGGAAACGACTTTTATCATACTAGTACCAATGGACAGACGCTTTTGTATAATAAGCAAGATACCTCATGGTCATTAATTACTATGGATGCAGATATTCCCAGAGACATTGTTGTAGACAGTAGAAATTTTTGGTCAGATGGAAACAGTTTATATTACACGGGTGAAGGCAAGACTTACATAGTTCAAGATATGAATACATGGATTAAAAAAGATGCATGGAATAATGTTATATATCATGGTCGCTATGTTTGGACTGATGGAGAAGATGTATATTATTCTACTGGTTCTTCTAGTGGTCAGCTTATTTTAGATAAAATTAATGATGTATGGTCTAAAAAAACATGGAGTGGATCAAATAATTTTTGGGGTGATGATGTATGGTCTGATGGAGAAAATACATATTGTTATATTCAGACTTTGGGCATGAATTATAAAACCTATGTTTTAGACAAAGCTAATAATACATGGAACGTTAAAGTGTGGAAAGGACTCGATGCATTTAGTCCAGATTCAGGGATGGCATCATGTATATGGTGTGACGGAGACAATACATATTATTCTTATCGAGAATCCCAATATATTTTTAATAAAAATACAAATTTATGGGAAAGAAAAATATGGTCTGGATCGTTTTACCCAGCTTACGGCTATTATGTTTGGTTTGATGGAGATGATATATATTATTCTGACAAAGACAATTATCAATGGCAATTAAAGTACAATAGGAATAGTGATACTTGGGAAAAAATAAATTGGAAGAATAGCCGTGCTTGTAATGGAGTTTGTGTTTGGTCTGACGGGGATAATACGTATTATTCTAACGGGGATACTCAGTGGATTTTAAGTAAAACTCAACAATATACATGGAATGATATTTCTCCTTGGTATTGTCAAGGAAGTCCTTTGGAATATCGTCGTTTTGATACTAATGGTTCAAGTAGAGACTATACTTGGACTGATGGAAGTAATATATATTATACCTATAGTTATGGTAGTAATCAATGCCATTATATGTGGGATGATACAACATTAACATGGACACAAAAAACAATACCATTTAGTGGTTTTGTTGGATATGACGTTTGGACGGATGAAGATAATATATATTATTCTATGGTTAACAATAAACATTACGTTTTAAATAAGGCTACTGGTAGTTGGAGTGTTAAAACATGGAATGGTCTTACTAGTTTTTATGGCAGATATATCTGGACTGATGGAGATAATATATATTATTCTCATGAAGGTGAGAATTACGTTTTAGATAAAACAACTAATACATGGAATGTTAAAACATGGGCTGGATTAACTAATTTTGATGGTACATATATCTGGACTGACGGGGATGATATATATTATTCTAAAGGCCGTCAGCATTACGTTTTAGATAGGGCTACCAATACGTGGAATGTTAAAACGTGGGATTTAGGTTCTTTGTTGATAAATGGAAACGACGTTTTTAATGTTAATGGTGTAATCATATGTGCATATAACAACTATTATTACGGTAGCGGTCTTTATAAGTTTAATAAAAATACCAAACAATGGGAAAATTTTACGTGGTATCGCTATAATGATTCTGGAAATTTAGTTAGTTTTAATATAGAATGGGGACAATGTGTATGGGATACTGGATCAACTCTTCGTTATGATTATACTCCAGAACAACATTTTCAATTATATGTTGAAAATAATGTATACATATGGAAACCATTAACAAGTTTCATATCGATCAAGCTTTTGGGAAATAAAGTTTGGTCTGATGATGAAAATACGTATGGCATATCTACAGATAACAGTGAAACTACAGAAATGATACTCGATAAACAAAGTAATCGGTGGTTTTATATGAATTCTAAAGAGATTAACAGCGGGGATATTTGGCACGATCATAACTACAACCTCTATTGTAGCACCGATGGGGGGAGGACTCAATATGCTTTTAACAAAGTTACCCATACTTGGAATATTACAGAATGGAATATACCCGTTTATGATGTTTGGTATAATGGAACCGATATTTATTGTTGGTACAATAATAAAGCGTATATGTTAAATCCTAACACAAATATGTGGGAATATGTTAGCACATATGGAGTAATAGATGATATAAGAGCTTTATCTATATGGAATGATAATGGCAAATTATATAGCATTACTGATTCTAGAAGATATATGTATAATGATTCTAATGATATATGGGAACCAATAGATGCTTGGAGTGGATATAATGATTTTTATGGATCGTATATTTGGTCTGATGGTGACAATATTTATTGTACTGGTCAAGTAACTTCCAATGGTTCAACGGTAACTAGGCAATATGTTTTTGATAGCACATTAAAAAGATGGAATAAAAAAACATGGCTCGGCGGCTATGGTGGTTTTACCACAAAACCGTATATATATAATAATACTCTTTATGTAAGTAACATTCGTAAAAATTATACTTTTTCTACGTAAAATTTCAGGTAGTGTGGTACTGCATGGTGGCGGAATAGGTAGACGCTAGAGATCGATTTCTAGAATCGAGAGGTAGGCACAACGCCAGTGTCTATGCAAGGTGCGAATCCTTGCCCATGCATTTATAATTTTTAAAAATTAAAGGAGGCACGATTATGATTGTCAATAGAAAGTGTAATGCGGACTACGTATCTACTTGGGAAATATATGGCGAGAGTTCTGAAATCAAGCCTACTGTTGCAAATGGTGCGGAAGAGATCGCGCCCGACAAGAGTATATTCGTAGAGTTAGATACTGGCGATGCTTATTATTACAATACCGCTAATGATACTTGGAAACCCATGGGCGGCTGATGAAAGAAAGGAGGTTGCCTAATGGCGACTAAAACCAAAGCAGCGGGCAACGTCCGCACGGCGGCAGAGATTAAGAATAAAATAAACGACGACTCTAATATCAATGAGTTGTTATTTAAGAAAGCACAAGAAACTCTGCTCAAAATTAAAGACCCAAATAAGAACGACATTCAAAATATCATTGGCAAAGATAGGCGACTGATTAGACAATATCTTCAGAACCCTGCTAACAATGAGACTAACCTTATAACTTCAGCAAGGTATTTGTATTATAGGACTCAGATATTCTTTAGACTTGTTAATTTCTATGCTGATATGTTTGATTTTAGATGCAGACAAGTCATTCCTAATTTTACACTTACCAAGCAAAATAAGGAAAGTAAAATACTTAAGCAATATAATGACACATTAAACTGGCTGGATATTTATGATATTCAGAGCATTATGTTGCCCGCACTTATTCGAGTGTTCAGAGAAGATGTATACTACGGCATATTCTATCGTGATGATACTGGCAGTATACTATACCCTCTTGATCCTTCGTGGTGTAAAATCGATGGGATATATTCGTCTCACGATTTTTCATACGCAGTAGATATGAGTAAGTTTAAGAACCAGACACAGCAAGAGTTATTGCAGTGGCTAGGGGATCCTTTACTTTCTATGTACCGCGAATATGAAAGAACTGGTGAGAAGTGGATTCATATGGATGATCAGTATGCGGCTTGTTTCAAATTTCGTACTGATGACATCGCACATATACTTCCTCCACTTATGCCTATATTCCAGCAGCTTGCAGCACTTAATGATCTTGCGGATTTGCAAGCTATTGCTGATGAATTAAATGTGTATAAATTATTACTTATACCAATGGAGACAATTAGTGGTAGTAAACGTAGTGATGACTTTGAAGTATCGCCCGATTTGATGCTCGGCTATTACGAGAAGATGCTTGAAAATCTTCCAGACTATATATCCGCAGCACTTATACCAGCAGATGTAGATAAAGATAACGTGCTTGATTTCTCTACTACTTCATCTGATAAAGATGTAGATAGGCTGGAACAAAGCGAAAAGACATTACTTGGTACTGCTGGTGGTGGTGCCGTGCTTAATGCAAACATGATTACTTCTACTGCGGCGTTTAAGGCGTGGCTTAAGGCAGAAACTGAATTTGCCATTTCGCCACTTATACCACAGATAGAAGGATTTACTAATCGTATGCTTAAGTATAATGCGTCTAATCCTTGCACTGTTAAATACTTCGAGGTGTCTGTTTATACCAAAGAAGATGTTCAGGCTACACTGCTTGAATCATGTCAATATGGATTTAGCAATAGACTTGCTTATAATACTTTTAATGGTATTAGTGAAAAGGCAACTATGGCGATGAATCTATTAGAGAATACTATTCTTGGGCTGCCAGAGAAAATGATTCCCCTTTCGTCATCATATACTCAAAGTGGAACTAATGATGAAGGCGGCAGACCAGAAACCCCCGACGATGAATTAAGTGATTCGGGCGAGAGAACAAGGAACGAGTGAGGTGAAATATGAAAACGAATTTCATCAAAACAAAAAAGAAGGAGACTGCGGATAAACTTATCAAGCTCGGTTTTACATTATTGTTTGAAAGCAATGGTGAATATATATTTGCTAATGATAGTGTAACTACCTTTGATAAGAATGACGAGGTTGAATTTACAAATATGTTATACGGTTAAAGGAGAGGGCAATGAAGACATTACTTACATTTGCCGATCTCTACAAATTCTTTGAGGAACAAAACAAGGACTGTGTATTCAGTGCTAAAGATACCGACAAACAGTTTGTAATCGGTGAGTATGGACTTATGAAGTTTGAAGAAGATAAGATTGGAGAAAATCTTCCAGTCCATCTTCAAGCATGTCATACTGGTACAAATGATAATAGGTGTAGGGTGAGCAATGAGACTATGACAAATGCTTTGTCGTCATTAATTAATAAACCTATACTTGGATACATATATCAGGACGACGATGGTGAATTACAATTCCATGCTCACGATAATGGTGAACAAATTGTTGGTTTCTTACCTGAGTCATGCAATCCTAAAATTGTTTATGATGAAGAAAAGAAAAAGGAATATGTAGAGGTTGATGGAATAATTGTTGAGAATTATACTGCTGCGGCTGACATTCTGCGTAGAGAGCAACAGTGTAAAGTAAGTGTGGAAATGGCAGTTCTTGAAATGAAGTATGATGCCAAAGAAAAGATTCTCGACATTCTTGATTTTATCTTCACGGGAGTTACCATTCTCGGAAGAAATGAGGACGGAACTGAAGTTAGAGAGGGCATGGCTGGATCAAATATTACGATCAAGAATGCCGAGGTTTCGTTCAGTGAACAGCAAGCAAAACTCGAAGAGCTTAGTAGACAAGTTGAAGAGCTTAAGCAGAGTTTGGCTATAAATAATTCAGAGAAAGGAGGAAAAGAAGGTCTTATGAAGTTTGAGGAATTACTCGCAAAATATAATAAGACTGCCGAAGACATTACTTTTGAAACTGAAGGTCTTTCAGATGAAGAGCTTGAGGAAGCATTTGCAAAAGCATTTGCTGAGGAAGAGCCTGCTGCTGAGGATGAAACCAAAGAGGGAGAGCCCACTGCTGAAGCAGAAGCTGAACCTCAGGCTGATCCTGAACCCGTAGAGCCCGAAACTCCCGCTGAGCCCGAGGCAGAAAAAGAAGAACCCGTCGGAAAGAAAGAGCCCGAAGAAGGCGAAGGCACTGAACCTTCCGCATCTGAAGATGCTGTAGTTACGGCATCCTTGAAGGTTGGTGAGAAGGAGTTCTCTCTTAATCTTGAGGAAAAGTACGCAGCAATTTCCAATCTTGTAAATCTTACTTATGGCGAAGATGATTGGTATAGTGTAGACTTCTACGACGAGGAAGGATATGTGATCATGCAGTCTTGGTGTACTGGAGACGCTTACAAGCAGAGCGTAGAGCGCACTGGTGATTCATATGCTCTTGTTGGAGAAAGAGTTGCTGTAATGTCTGTTTGGGTAACCGCAGATGAAAAGGCAGAACTCGAATCTATGCGCAGTTCTTATAATGACATTCAGACTAGACTTCAGAGATATGAAGACGAGCCCGAGAAGATGAACGTTCTCAATGACGACGCTTATACAGATGTTCGTAATACTGAGGAGTTCGCTAAACTTATGGAGACAGAAGCACACTTTGAGCTTACTGTTGACGAAGTTAAAGCACAAGCTGATTCCATTCTGCTTAACGCAGCTAAGAACCATTCTCTTAAGTTTGCAGAACAGAATGTACAGACTACACGCAAGCCTCTTCCTACTAATGTGAAGAAGAATGCTGGTAGATATGGCAATATGTTTTCTAAATAAATAATTTTTTGAAAGGAGCAACAAATCATGGCTTATAATGTTACAGTTTCTAAGCATAACGTTGCATTTCCGTCCAAAGTTAGAAGTGGCGGAGATGGACACACTCTCAATATTTTTGTCGCAGCAGACACTGATAACGGTGTTATCGGATCTGCAGGCGCATGGAAGGATTTTGATCGTTACAACTTCACCGCTGGCAACAGCGCTTTCGTAGGCAAGCTTCACGCAGCAAATAACGGAAATTGGTATGTAGAAGTTACCGCTATCGACGTCCAGAATCCTCCCGTATTCCTTTACAATTCTCCCATCGTTGAGGACGAGAGATATAAGGATCAGCCTGATACATTCTTCAATGCAAATGGCGATACTGTAAAGGGTTATGTTCTCGAGCTCTTTGATATCGTTGAGGAGTCTGAGGCAATTTTCACATTCAACACCAGCAAAGCCGTTGACCTTGTTGAAGGTGCAACTGTTGAAGTTGCTACTGGTAACAAGCTCAAGGTAACTGCACCCTAATTAGAGAGAAAGGAGGACAATATATTATGAGACTTACATTTTCCGATCAGGAACTTAGCATCTTCGCTAAGCACAATACCAATGAAGACGCTATCAAGAACCTTATGTTCGACCTTTCTCGCGGTAATGAGATCATCGACGATGAGGGTAAGGTAGTTTCTAAGGCAGAAGCTAATGATAAGCTTCGTGCATTTGTACTTGACTTCTGTGGACTTGAGAAGGGATTCACCCAGAGAGAGTTCAAGAGAGCATATAGAGAGGGAAAGATCCGTAGATTCTTCGACCTCATTGAAGAGATTGTTGACAATGAGCTTAATGTTGGATACAGAGAGTCTGAGTGGTTCAACAAGCTTGTTGACTACAGAAACATTGCTGACGGTGATGCAATTGAGTTCAAGGTAGAAGACGAGAACATCATCCTTTCCATCGCTGTTGTAGGAAAGTCACATCACGACTATATCCTTCAGAGACCCACCCTTGGATCAAGCTACACCCTTCCTATGGTTCGCTATGGCGCAGCTGTAGGCCTTGACATCAACAGATATCTTGTTGGTCAGGAGGATTTCGCAAAGCTTATCGCTATGCTTGTTAAGTCCATCATGGTTAAGAATCAGGGCATCATCTATGGTGCAATCGCTAACGCTGTTGCAAACATTCGTGTTACCGCTGGATTCGTAAACACTGGTGCTCTTAGCGCAGCTACCAAGGACGATTTTGACGAGATCGTTGACAACGTAAGAAGCCTCTATGGCTCCGCTGTAATTCTTGGTACCAAGAATGCTCTTAGAAAGATCACCGCTCTTGCTAACGTTCAGTGGGCAAGCGATGCTCAGAAGGACTCTGTTGCTGCTATTGGCAGACTTGCTTCTTATGAGGGAACTGACTTGGTAGAGGTTGAGCAGAGATTCGCTGACAAGACCCTTACCACCAAGCTTATGGATGACACCAAGCTTTACATCCTTCCTAGTGATGACTACAAGCTTATCGAGTTCGTTACTCGCGGAGAGACCGAGCTTGACGAGATCACCGAGAAGGGTGAGGAGCATGGCCGTATCGACGACATCGGCAAGTACGAAGTTCAGTACGAGCAGGGTATCGCTGTTAAGGCTAACAGACAGTTCGGTGTTTGGACTATTACTCCCTAATTAATAAACGATAAAGAGAGTTCCTACTTTAGTGGAAAAGTTTAATAACGGTGGGGGAGCATATCGCTCCTCCACATATTGAATAAAAGGAGATTATATAATTATGGCTTACGCAAAGAAAACGACTACTAAGAAAAACACTACCAAGAAATCTACCACACCTAAGACGGTTGTACCTATCGAGGAAGAAGTTCTCGAAGAAAAGGATGTAGAAGTTGAAGAGGAAAAGGTAGAAGAAGTGGTTAAGGCTCCAGTCAAGACAAAGAAAGAGTTTCATTCAGACGATACCATCCTTTGTAGATCGGTTGTTGTTGGTAAACTCAATATGATTGGTAACAATACCAACATCGTATATAGATGGATGAACTATGGCGACGAGTGTGAGGTTGAATACAGAGACCTTGTGAGCGCAGTGCGTTCTCATTCCCCTCATATTTATAAACCTTATTTTATTGTTGAGGATCAGGATTTTATTGACGAGTTCCGTGAGCTCAAAAAGTTCTATAGTGAGAAATTCACTATTAATGAACTCACCGATATTCTTAATATGAATGAGGGCGAGATGGAAGATGCCATTGCTATTCTTCCTGATGGCGCAAAGGAGCAGTTCATCAATATTGTATCTACTAGTGTTGCCGACGGAACACTTGACAGTGTAAGAAAGATTAAAGCGCTCGAAAGAATACTTGATATAGATCTTTCATTGGTAGCAGAAATTCAGTCGTAATGGAGGATAGGTTATGTCTTCTATAACTTACGATAATATTTTCAGTAGCTTTCTGTCCAACATAACGGACTACAAGATTGCGACTCAGGATGAAGATGTAACCATTGAGCAGTTAAATGAATATCTGCACAAGGCTATCGGAACTCCTTACATCAGAGCTTTATTTACGACCGTCAATCTTGATGATGACGAGTCGGTGCTTACATATGAAATGAAGAAACCCGATGTGAATGGGGATGATGATTTCATGATTAATATGTTAGGCAAAGCTATGGTGTATGAGTGGGTACATCCTCAGGTTCGCAAGACATCATTATTGGCTCAGATGTTTTCAGGCAAGGAAGTAAAGTGGTACGCACAGAGTAACCACATGTCTGAGTTGCGTGGAATTGAAGAAGATACTGAGCTTGAGGTTCGCAGGATGATAAGGGATCGTGGCTTTATCTCCAACAAGTATTTGGAAGGAGGTAACACATGACGATCAAATTCACTGCTGAGCAAATAGAAAATGAAAAGAAGCTGTTGCAGAAAAAGATATTCTATCTGTTGCTTATAGTTGATCCTGAGACTGCGGCTAATTATCCAGATGTAGATATTGTTGCCGCGTTTGAAGATTTGTTTTCAGATCTTGACGGTCTCAATGAGGTATTTGAATACCCTACTGAAATGGTCAATGTAGCAAAGAAACTTGCAAAAGCTTTAAAGGAGTTTCAATCAGAGAGCTTCGAGTTTAAGAAGTACAGAAAACTTGTACTTGATGCTGGAAGTGAAGTAATGAAGATTGGGATCGGAGGTGCGTGATGCCCTCACTATCAACTTATAAGAAAATAGTAGGCGCGCATACCAACGGTGAAGTCCATAAGGTAGAATCCGATATGGTAATGGAAGAAACATGGTACGACGATTTACAGACTCGTACTGCATATTTCTATGATTATGCGCACGACACACACCCTAGACAGTTCACGGGCTTAAGTCCCGAGGACGATAAATATAAAGTGCCTATATCCATTAAGTATATGGAAAATAGTTCTCAGACTCTTAATAAGGATGCTGTAAGTTACCACATTATGTTCAAGCCTTCTCAGGATCTTGAGGTGGTAAGTTATTACAAGAAAGATTATGAAGAGAGATGGGGCGCCACATTCCCTTGTGGATTATATGTGGACATTCCAGATTATCGTGGAGAATATAATAGGTGGCTTGTGGTAGGATTAGCTCAGAGCAATAATGCTCAGTTTCCTACCTATGAAATACTTAGGGTAAACTATCTCTTTACGTGGATCTTTAATCGTACTAAATATCAAATGGCGGGAGTCCAGAGAAACCAGAATTCGTAAATTGTGCGCTTCATGCGGGAAACCGTATGTCGAAAGTCCTCTAATTGCGGGAAGTTCCTAAAGCTCATATGCCAAAGCGGAGTGATGAAATAAACATAAACGTAATGGCTTTAAAAAGTTATGAGATGTACAATGGATAATCGACGCAGCAAAGTCCCGAATAGGGATGGGCTCAACGAATATTGTAGCAAGTGCTACAACGGGGACGGCCTAAACCAGTAATGGCATGGCTTTGATATATTCTGATACCTATATGAAAGTATAGGAAAATTATTTATATTGTTTATAAAAGTGGGACAGCGGGTAGCTCCCGTTTCCGAAGTGCTCCTACACTTGGATTACCACATTTATATTGTTGTTATTTTAGGAGAAATAATAATAT
>Ga0326513_10001712_pt1 | contig 16689 bp, 23 predicted proteins | sample 2_2465_0518_D_FD_203654 | JGI IMG/M metagenome (GOLD analysis project Ga0326513, IMG submission 203654) | Bovine rumen microbial communities from UC Davis, California, United States - 2_2465_0518 | ecosystem: Host-associated > Mammals > Digestive system > Stomach > Rumen | place: USA... | reverse complement strand
AAGAAGCCCATTACTCTTTTCAGTCCCCAAATGATAGAACGGACTTTTATGATTGCTCCCGTAAGACTCTCAGTGTGAGCCTTTGCGGAATTCATACTCTGATTGTAATTCTTTACACCGCTACCAAGTGCGGTTATCGCAGACTTTAGAACATTCGTGTTCTTCCAATTCTTGATAACCCAACCGCTGAGTCCTTGCATTGTCTTCGACAACACACCGTAGGCACTATTCGTACCCGTAGCGGCGGTTTGAGCCTTGCCGTTTGCTTTAGCAAGATTGCCGAGAGCCACGACCAACTGCTGAGTTTTGTCAGAAACTTCCGGTAAAGTATTTAAGTCTTCAACCATCTGACGGATAGCATCGGACAACTGCGGAAGTGTCTTGATAGCTTCGTTCGCGTTCTTGCCACCGAGTTTAGAGAACGCCGAGCCAAGTTGCTGAATCGTGTTTAAAGCACCTGCGTCAATCGTAAGTCCACTAAAGTGTTGTGAGAACGATTCAAGTTCTGCCATGATATTCGGCAATACCCAAGCTGCATTCTGCGAATTTGCATTTCCAAGCCTTGTAACTGCACTTGCCAAGCCTCCGAGATTGGAGAAGTCGGGTACATTTATTCCGTCAAGCCACTTTAGACCACTTGCAATAATCGGAATGTTTACAGAGGCCACCGTTGCACTACTGCTCCCAAGCCTGTTCACACCGCTTGCCATTGTTGCCAAGTTAGTGAAATCCGGTATATGGAAATCACCATTTAACGGTTTAAGCCCCTCGACCAGACGTGGAATTATTTCACTTGCCACGCTTGTCTTTTCGCTACTGAAAGACTTGACCGCTTTTGCTAACGATGCAAGATTCGTGAAGTCCGGTATTTCCGTTCCTTTGAACTCTTTCAACGCTTGAGCGAGGGCAGTTATTCCGTTTGTTTCGCCGCCCTCACTGACCGCAACGTTCTTCAACGCCTGTACTTGCGGAATCACGGCGTCTACGGCATTTGCAACATCTGACTCAGCTATGGCATATTCCCGTGCGGACTTTGTAAGTTCTTCCTGTTCGGTACGAGACTTAACAAGAAGGTCATATATCTGACGGAAAATATCAGCTTCATTCCCGTTCGCCCACGAATCGTCGAACTTGATCACGTTCTCACCAAGAGCCGTGTTCATTTCCTTTGCGAACTGAGCAATGTCTTTCGCTCCGTCAAAGAACGCCATATCATCGGACGTGAACATTTTGCCGAAAGTCGAGCGCATTGAGCGGAAATCGTCTGCAAACTCACTCGGCTCAAACGGCAGATAGACCTTTGAACCAGATTTGTTTTGTTCGGTAACATATTTCCGAACCTGTTCAGCAATCGAGTCACCGCCGTCTCCAACAAGAGAACCTACGTCAAGAGAGCTGCGTATCGTCTTAACAAGGTCTGTGAGTTTAGCCTTGAAATTAGAAGTCTTGTTTCCGGACGAATCAATCTCAGACGTAAGACTTCTAAAAGACTGCACAACAGCATCTACTTTTTTAGCACCAGTGACACCGAACGTTGATGCAATGGCTTTTCCTTGTTCATCAAGCTCTTTGGTTATGCCATTGGTACTTCTCCCGATAGAACCGCTGTTACTGAACGTATCATTAATCTTGCTTGCGTGTTTAACAAGCCCTTTTAATGAATTGGAAACTTTGGTAATTTTATCAGGGTCAAGTCCGTCTATGCTTGCGGCAAGTTGTGAGAATCCGCTTGATAGATTGTCCAACGCCCTCTTATAAGTCCCGTTGTCCCGAAAGTTCTCAAGCGAATTATTCAGAACGCCAAGCTGTTTTTGAAGTTGGTCGATGGCGTTAATTGATTTATCGACGCTTGCGCCTATCCCCAATGATAGGCTGTCGATTACGTCACCATCAGGCATATATCAAGTCTCCTTTCTTTCGGAGACGTATCAATCCGAAGTTTTCTGTTTGGCAATTTTTGAGTTTGCCGCCAATACCTCAAGTGAAGTAAAGAACGCCTCAACTTGTGCCATTTCCTGTTCTTCCGTCAAAGCAACTTCCTCAGACTCTCTCTTCGATGTAGCAAGTAACGGTTCCTCAAAATATCTGACCGAGGATTTGCGACCTGCGAGAACATTTTCCGTAGATGCAAGAGTAGCACGATGGACATACAGACCCATGCGCCACATCTCTTCATCTTTTCGTTCTGCACGGATTTCTTCTGCTCTGACATAAGGTTTGAGTTTCCGAGGATTAAGCGTCCAGAAAAGTTCTTCCGGAACGCCAATTGCAAGCGCACCCGGCAACCATTCGTACCTTATGTAGTCACGCAAAGAGTCGAAATCGTCAGGAGTCTTTTTTACTCTTCTGTAGTCTCTTCTTCTGTATCCTGCTGAGTCTCCGTCTCCGTTCCCTTGCTGAGTGCCTGAAAAAAATCAGAGTTTGCAAGCGAACCGGACAGAACTGCGAAAAGGTCTGCGAGATTGCCGCCGTTCACAATATGGCTCTGAATCTCATTTCCCGCCCAAACAAGATCATTGTCGTTGTATGTGGCAAGATAAGCACGGGCGACCGCAAGATTCTTCTTGCCAAAATCACTGATGGAAATTCCCATCATGTCGAAATCTGCCGCCGTGTTGAAGTCAAAGTCTTTTCCGAGATATTTGTTGCCGTTGACAGTGAAAGAATTAAGTGCCTTTTTCTTAGCCATTTGTTACGCCCTTTCCCTTGCATTAACGGCGCAAGAACCGATGATGTATAAAAGGAAAGGGGGAGCCAAAATGACTCCCCCGTAGACCTTGCGAAAATAAATTATGCCGTCGGAGCAACAGCGGCGGCCATGCCGACATACTCTGTGACAACGACATTGATTTCCATTGTCAAAAGCTGATTCTGACCCATCTCCGGCATAGGCAGTTTCTTCGGCGGTTCAGCCTTGAAGAAGAAGCCCTTTGTAAGACGGGGATGATAGACCTCGAACCAAACTTCCTGTCCGGATGTAAGGCCGTTGAACGCTGTGATAACAGCTTCCCATTCAGCAATAGTATCGTTTGTGGCATTGATAGTAATAGGAAGAGTCTCGTCCGTGTCCGCACGACCCGCCACTCTACGTGTTACCTCATCCACAAGCGCAGAAGCGTCAATGGCTTCTGTAGAAAGGGAAATACCGCCAATTGCATTAATACGGGTAAGCTCCGTAAACGACTCGGGCTGAGTAGCTCCAACAGCATATCCAAGTTTGACTCCGAGAGTCGAAAGACCTGCAAGTGCCATAATTTAAATACCCCCATGAAAATTAAAAGGAGTCGTGTTCCGCAACTAATCTGCGAAAACGTGCGACCCCAAACTTTATATCGTGATTTGTTTCATAAATCGGAAAGCCTGTTATATTGAATCTGAGTGCTTTCATTGCAAAGACGCAAGCATTCATGATTTTCTTAACATCCGACCGTTCATTTGAATAAACAGTAACTTGAATTGTCTCCCATATTGCATTTACGGAAGTATTGTCTAAGTTGTTGCCCGTTTCTATCGGTGTAAGCTCCGTAAAGAGGATTGTAGGCAGTTTTGTAGGAACGGTGTTATTGCCTTCGATTGTGAAGTAAATGTCCTTGTACGAGCCTTGTAACCCGTCTCTCACACGTTTTTCAAAGTGTGTGAAAAGAACTGCTTTTAAGTTTAAAAACCAATTCTCAGCCATAACATCACTTCCAATCTGAGAAAACCTTTCTTACAGTCCTGCCAAGCAAGACTTCATATGCCATTGCCTGATAAGCACCGTAGACGGGCATTGTAGCTTTCGTTCCGTAGGACTTTTTGCCGTCATAATACCAGTAATCATTCACACCGAGAGACCATTCCTTTTCGCCGTTTGTCCCGTACTTTCCTATTCGGAAGTCGGGATGTGCTTCACGGAACTTCTCTCCCTTATGCGCCGATTCGCCTTTGTTTCCGTTGTAGTGAACACCCGCTCCGTACTCAATGAAGATTAGATCGTCACCCGTCACACGTATATCCATCGTGACTTTGTTTCCGTCAAACGAAACGGATTTTACATATGCGTGTGAAGTGTCTGTTGTCTCGTTCTTAGCTTCATTAAATCGTGCATTAGCTTCTTTAATGCCTATCTTTGCAAGTTCATCCAAGAGCCGTTGTGTGTTCACAATTATCTGCCTTTTGTAATCTTCAAGATAGGCAATAGCGTCATTTATGCCTTTTTCGCTAAGTGGGAAATACTTCTTACGAGTACGCATTGTCGTTCATTCTCCGTAGAAGAATAAGCGTGATATTCATTGACGTAGCAACTCGCTTTACAATGTAATCAGCAGAGTTTTCATCAACTACATCCATATCTGTTACGGATACCGCCTCAGACGGGTTGAAGGTCTCGTCCCCGTTCTCGTCAACCATCACTGCGTTTTCGAGCGTTTTGTACTTAGGCTCCGACCTGTGCCATATTACGGAAGTCTCAGTGACAGGCAGCTCATGAGCATTCATAAGGATAAGGGCGTCATATGCGCTAATATCAATACCGAAAGCATTTGCAACCGCCACATTTCCTCTTGCGTAAGACTCAGAGCCTACAGGGATGATATTTCCGATAAAATCAACGGGTTCATCGTAGATAGGACTTGTGTATCCTGCGGAGACAGGCGTTTCAACACCGTCAATCTCCGTAGTAACTATCTTTCCATCCTCAACCGCATATAACGGCCTCTCTTCACCCAGGTTTGAATATTTCAAGTTCTGTTTATTCTTTAGTGCTGTGCGCAAAACACATCACCGCCTTAGAGTTTCGGTTCTACTTCGGGAAGTCCTGTACCGATACTCATAAGGACACTGACAAGGCTTGCAAGGGTGGCAGTTGAAACGACCATACCCCAATTCACATCACCCATGGCAACGGCACTTCCGATAGAAGCGACCGCTCCCTGTGCGAACGTTCTGATAGCGCGAATAGCAACAGCTTTCGCAAATTCCTTTGTTTTATCAGACATTTTAACTACCCCCGTTTAGTCTGCCCTCAATCGTGTCAACACGGTGAGTCAGACTTTTGATAGAAGACTCTGCCGCAATGATTCTGTCATTGTGGTCTTTCATGTCCCTCTGCATTTCCTTGACACTATCTCTCGTATCTTTCGTTGCAGAGAGTACATCGTTTAGTTTTTCGTCCATTCTTGTTTCTGACCGGATTCTCTGTTCTCTGTCTTCATTGTCAGCTTTACGATTTCCACGCAAGCCCATGTAGACCGCAAACGCCACCGATATAATAGAAACAAATGTACGAATGTAATCCAGTGTTTCCGGCGACATACATACCCCCAACAGTGTTATAAGTACCCCACACAATATGCTTGTGTTCCCCAAAGCGCACATGTGTTCATCGAACAAACATGCGCCTCGCACCAATCCGCTCTCTACTTTCACACTATTCGGCTTAACGGAATAATCCCGTTGAAAAGACGGTCACGATCTCTGTACGTTCTTGTTACTGAGTTTTCGGTAGAACTCGTCTGAAACTCTATACCGATAGTGTTGTAGTCAAACAGTGCCAAGTTAAAAATGTGGGAACTGAACTGCGATAGGTCATTGTATGCCTGTTCTTCGGACATAGAAGACGGATAAACGCCGCCAAACTTCACTGTCCGTGCCTGTAAGACCTCACGGAACGCTATGTTCAGTTTCGATTGAAGCACTGACTCTTTGTAGCCGACTTCCCCCGACAACTGATTTGAAAGTTCCGTAAAAATCTCATCTTTAAGACTGTTCAACGTAGGCATACCATCACCGCCTTAGTTTCTGTGTCTTCGTCTCTGTTTCGGAAATTCCTTTACCGTCTCTTCCGCAACTGTTTCTTCCGGAGCAACCGCCTCTTCATTTGTGGCAGTCTCAACTACAGGTTCAGAAACAACAGGAGCGGTCTTCTTGACCGCCCCTTCTCTTTTACGGGAAACGAATTTTCTATGAAGCAACATTCCCATATTAAAATCCCTCGAAATTACGCACCAAGCGTAACCTTGATAATCTTGCTCTCGTCATAGACATACGGAGCAAACAGCTTAGAGCCGACAATGAAGTTGGTCTGAGAGATAATGTCACGGTCAACCTCAACGAGAGTGTCACGCTTCATGTAGATTCTCAGTGCGCCCGGCTTCACGATGTAAGCTGTGTCGGCATTGCCTGTGGACTTCTCATAGTATTTGCCAAGATCACCTGCAACCGGAGACGCAACAGCCGTGTACACATTTGTAACAGCATCAAATGTGTAGTAGGTCTTAGAGTTGTCAAGAGAAGCATCCTCAGTCTTCGTATAGTGAGTCGGAGCAGTCAGTCTGTTTGTCAGAGCGACCTGGCAACCGTGAATCATGCCGACCGTACCACGGATAAGGATGTTTGCGCCGATCTCTGTGTTCGGAATCCAAAGATTGGACTTGCGGAGTTTTGCATAAAACTTCGGGTCAATGAGAAGAACCTTCTCGCCGTCAATGTCCTCACCAAACTGTGTCAGGGCATCCGCAACGCCGTCAACCGGAGACTCAGAAGAGCCGATTGTGTGTGTCAGAGCAGAAACGCCATCCATAGCATCGAGAAGTCTGCGCTCAACACCATCATTGATGGCAACCAGAATCTCTCTTGTGGCCTCGTCAGCGGCATTGTTCTGATAACCGGAAAGCAGAGCCTCGTCCGTAATCTCAACGCCCTTGCCGATCTTTGTAACCTTTACTCTCTTTGTGGTTGTTCCGAGTTTCGCAATCGGAATATCCTCTCCTTCACCCACGATAGGTGCGGAACCGATGAACGGGGCATATGCCGGAAGTGTAAGTTCATCACCATCTCGTCCTTCAAGTGTGCGGTCGATTGTTGCGAGTGGAGAGAATCTGATTCTGTCAATAAGTTTCGAGTCAATATAATCCGCAAGAACCTGCGGGTCGATAAGATTTGCAAGCATTGTTGCATTTGCTGAAGCAGGCATAATTTTGTCTCCTATTTAATAATGTGATTATGTTTAGCCACGACCAACAAGCCGTTCGTAGACTTCCGGTGACTTTCTGCGAAGTTCTGACCTTTGCATCATGTTCATAGCCTCGAACTGCTCTTTGGTAATGACCTGCGCTCCTGTACCGGCGTTCACATCAGGACGAGATTTGAGCCATTCATTCTGTTTTGCCGTAATGATTGCGTTTGTGGCTTCGGACTGTGCCTTAAAGAGAGCATCCGTATCGCCGTCATACATAGCTTCGGCGGCTTTCTGTGCAAGCTCCTCGGTATAGCCCTGCTTCATGTACTGACGGACATATTTGGAAATCTGATTCTCACGGAGAAGCTGATTGAAGCGTTCTTCTTTCGCTGCCTCTGCCTCTGCCTTTTCTTCGGAAACCTGTTCCTGTGCGGAAAGCGTTTCTCTGTACTTCTTTTTCCAATCAGCAGCCTCAGAAGCGTTCTTATCGGAAGTCTTTTTGAGTTTGGCAACTTCCTTCATAAGCTCCTGTACCTGCGCCGTCAGTTCCGTATTCCGTGTAGCAACATCAACTTCGGAAGTGCCGTTGACTTCCTCATTTTTTGTTTCCTCGACTTTTGTCTCGATATTCTCGTTCTTTGTTTCAGCCATTTTTAAACTCCTGCGATTTACGTCTTCTCTGACGTTGCTTTTGCAAGCAAATGATTAAGTTTGCGTTTTTTAAAAGTGCTTCTCTGCACATTTCCGTTGCGAAATTTGTATTGCGGCTTCTCTGTCGCATATAAAAAAGAGATAGGCTTTTGACCTATCTCTGATTAACTAAATGTCACCCAACATCGGCATCCGGCAGTTTCTTCGGGAGCATCCACTTCGGGGTCACGGGGAATCATCATTTCAACTCCACCGACAACAAACGGCTTTTCAAGCGGAACCGTTTTGCCCTCAACTTTTTTGTGAGTATCCCTCACCGCTTTATCTCTGACCGTATGCCATGTCTTCTTAGACTTTCCGTATTCATACGCTTCTTGCAGTTCGTCATAACCGCAAAGACCATTCGATTCATCTTCTCCGATGAACGTTGCTCTATCTTCCGATAAGAAGTAGGCGTCTTTGCCCTTGTTTCGCATGGTCGATTCGTGTATCTCTCGTGAGATTCTATCGGCATATGTTTGATAGACAGCTTGCGCATCCGATTCAGCCGTCTGCGATATGATGAAAGCATCCTCAATCAACGACACGATGGACTCTCTCAGTATTTCAGTAGCCGGAACGTCTATGTAGCCGTATTCTTCGTATTCGTCAACAAAATGCATGTATTCGAGAAGTGCATCACGGTATTTCCGTGCCACTTCCATGCGCTTCTGTTTGCGTTTCCGGCTTATACGCATTGGTTCGTAATATTCATCTATCGGTTCGGAACGCCGTTTCTTTCCAAGCACATTCAATTCATCGAACGTAAGGACTGACATTCAATCACCCCTTTATGTTCGGACTGTTTGCAACTTGATCTGTTTCATCCTGCCCTAACCGTTCATGGTTCGGAGCCGATTCAAACGTGCCGCCGTCACCCGTATTTGAATTGCCCTTCCGATACCAACCATACCCGTTGTAGCCCGTACCTGATTCTCCGTTGTCTTTTTTAAATGTAGACTCAATGTACATGTCGAGATACGGTTTGGAGTCAAGATAAACCTGTTCCGGGTCTGAGAAAGCATTCATCTCTTTCAACAGGTGTTTCGGATGTACGCCGTGCGAAATTCCGGTCGCAAAGAAATTCATCTTTGAAACAAGTTCGTAGTTCTTCTGACGTTTTATAGAGGATTGAACATCCATGTAAGAAAGTTCCAACATCGGATTATTCTGCTCAATGTCAGGGGACGTTTTGAGAGCCGCCAACACGATCTCAACTTCTTCGAGTTTTGCGGACTCCATGAACAACTGTTCTTTATTTGCGGCAGATTCGGCGGCATCCCAACCAGAGGCGGCAGACGTAGCAACTCCGGTAGAATTTGAACTGTCTCCCCTCTGCGGTACCTGGCACTTCTCAAGGATAAGCGACCGCTTTGTGACGATGTTATTGAGCTGGCCGTTGTAGTCGGAGTTAATGACGAGCGGTTCAATCTTCGGGTCTTTTCCGTCACGAGTCGTATTAGTCTCAATCCAATCACCGTTTTCCGGATGAGAAACAGTCTTGATTTCGTTCCCATCTCTGTCGGTTCTAGTCTCTTCCGGGAACTCAACATTGTTCGCCCACCAAACAGAATTGACGGTCTGACCAACAAGATTGGAGAAATCCGATTCAAGCTGATTCAGTTCGAGCATTTCCGGAATCTGACGTTCAAAACATCCCATTCTGTCAGCCGAACGTTCCCATTCGATAATAGGAATCAGACCAATGGGATTTCTCTGACCATTGAACGGGCGTTTCTCCCATTTATAATTTGCATCGGAGTATTCCGTGCTATCCCCCGGCATGAGAGAGTAGATGGAATCAATCTCGTAACGTGTAGACGGGGTAAATGCCGTAAAGTGGTAGTTGCCTAATCCGTCAACCGAGTATGTAACTCCGAGCATCTTACGGTGTCCAAGGTAACTTGACTTCACCACGTAAGAGTATCGTGAGTCAAGGACATCATAAGTGAAATACGAGCGACCGTCTTTCCAATCACGGGCAATGTCAATAAACGTATGTCCGATACCGCCGATTTCGACAAAACGTGCAAGTTGCTGTTGCTTCTTGCCAAGAAACTCAGCGGAAAAGCACTCGTTGAGACGGGCAATGCCCTTATTTTCAGTGGCCTTGCCGGAGTCCTTCTCTCCACGGGAAACAAGCGTTATCGGATTACCCCAAACGAAAGAAGTCTTGAACTCCGTAATCTCATTGGCAACATTGTCAACGCACTTTGCGTCAATCTCTGTACGTGTGACCTTCTTCCGTAACTGCTCTTGTACCCCCGCTTCAAACCTCAGCAGTTCGTGAATCCGAGCGGCATTCGCAAGGTGAGTCGGAAGTGTCTCACGCAAAACCTTTATGATATTGTCATCGTTAATTTCACGTTCATCCGTGTAGATCACTGCACGGCCAACTCCGTCACCAAAAACATTCATAGGAACCTCTTACCGCTTGACGTTCGGATTTCGGAAACCTCGTAATAAGTCTTAATGCGACCTTTTCCGTTGTAGTGGTTAATCACTCCGCAATGAGGACATTTGTAAGACTTGTTGATTTCCGAGTGTGTCTCAACCTTGCATAGCGATTTTCGACATGCCAAACAACTAATCCATCTGTATTCCATGCAAAAATAAAAGCACTCCGTCAAATGTGGAGTGCTTGTGCCTTTTACTTTATTTTGAGATTACTCATTTTAATAAATATCACAAATAATCGTGACAAACGTGACAATTTGTAAGAATTTTAAAATTCTTTTTGCAAAAAGCGGGAAAAGACCTTTTTGACAGCTTCTTCCGTATAACCTTCACCCATGCTTTTAGCTACATCGACCCAACGCAAACGCTTTATGCATCGGAACGTGATAATCCGGCGCAGTTGCGGGTCTTTCAGCCGATTGATAAATTCCTGCACCGCAATCCGCTCATTGTCGAGCATTGTTGCCCTTATAACAAGCGTATCTCGTTCACTCTGCAAACAGAGTTTCTTATTTCCGAGAATGATTTTCAGTCTATGGTACTCAGGAATCGGAACACCCTCGATAACGAAACCTTGCCAACCACCCTCGCCACCGTAGACCTTATCGGAGACAAGTTCACCTTCCTCAATATCACGGAGCTGCTTTTCAATTTTCTTTATGTCAGACTCCGTTTTCTTGATTGCATCGGCAGTCTCTTTTACTTCGTCTATTAATTCGCAATAGTGCAAGAGAGAGTCTTTGTTCAAAATCTGCCACCCCTTGTAACTTTCGTGACTGTTGTATACGGATTCTCGCAAAACATAGATAGCTGAGTAAGACTGTCAACCGCATCATCGTGCGTGTTCTTTCCGACCGTAACAAACATGTTGACTTCTTCCATCGCCCTTGTATATTCGGCAGTACGCTCATACTGAACAATGCCGTGCTTTTTGTTCCTTGCCTTATCTTCTTCCGTTAAATGACGATCATCCAAGAAAATGAAATTCCGCTTAATGTCTCCGGCATAAGCGTTAATCTTTGCCATTTTCTCCATCGTATTCGGCGCACGTCTCGCTGTACATGAACACTTGTAGCCTTGATTCTTTAATTCATCGTCAACGTACTGGCAATACAAGTCACCGCCCGTATTCGCTTCAAAACGGATATTCCGTATCTCGTTTCCGATAATGCGACCTACGACCATCGGAATTGTCTGTTCCTTTGCCGCTGTGCTGAACACCCAATCAAAAATGTATACGTCTCCATTGTCATATTCCCGTCCTATCGGCATGGACAACGAATCGCCACCACCAAACGCAACGTCAACGACCGCCACAATACGGGAATCGCCTTCCGGTAAAATGCCATTGAAGTAGCGGAGCGATTCTTTCGGAAACAGAAGACCCTCTCTTACATACGGAGCCTGTTGATATTTTGCCATCCACTCTGCATTATCGAGTTTTTCACGCATATCTCTGTAGTATTGTGTCGAGAAGCCGTTGTACTCGTAATCAAAGTTGGACTCGTCTGTAATCGGATTAAGAGCCGGTATTCTACGGAATTTGTAATCGGGTCTGTTTCCGTACTGAACCCTCATGCGTTCGAGCGGGTCTAATACAGACCAAAGTGTTCCGACCATAAGAACCTTTGCGCCATCGTTCATACGGTCAAACATCTTATTGAGCATTTCCTGATAGGTATTCTCCATTCGGATAGGAGAAAGCGAATGCTCTCTGTCACGAATCAAGTCATCGACATACAAATAGCCGTCATGGGAAATGTCGATAGCACCTGTCCATGTTCCGTCAATGCCTCGGCATGTGATTGTTGCGAATCTGTCCGGCATGTCGAACGTTAAGGTATATTCGTCAGCGGATTTATCACGTAAACAAACGTGTCCAGGGTGCATACGCTCATATATTTCTTGGAAGTTGTACTCTTCTGTCGTGCTGAGATTGAGAAGTTCTTTATAGAAGCCCTTCGCAAGAACGCCCGAATGACCGCCCATGGCATTGTGACTGTTCGGATGCTTACACGCTATCCACGAAAGGAAGAAGATACAGGTCGTACTCTTTTTTGTTCTCGGTGGCATCGACAATCCGTAGAAGCAGTATTTGCCATCTTCAAGGTCTTGCAAATCATCTACAACCGGACGCAACGTTTTTCTACTTGGTTCGTAGTATCGTTTCTCGTACGGTCTGTCCTTCTCCATGTAGAGGATGTAACTCAGGAAAAGGTATTTCGTTTCAAAGAGTAGAAACTTCTCATACATATCGCCGTAGTGGCCGTCACAAGTCTCGATATTCCAATGCATAGCCTTGTCACGGCAGAAAAACGACATATCCATCCAGAAGTCACGTTCTTCAAGGGTGCGGTCAATATCTCCCGCTTCTTCTGCCTGATACATGAGAGCAAGCATATCTTCAAGCGTAGATATGTCCGGTTCACTTGTCTTTATATATTCTTTTATGGCCAATGCTGCCTGTTGTCTTTGTGTAAGAGCCATAAAAAAAAGAGCGACCCCCTTTCCGCAAATAAAAAAGAAGTCGCTCTTCGACTTGTTACCCACTCACACTACGAGTGAGCCTTAATTGTCTTATCTCATTTTTTTGGAGACTTCAATGACCTTAATTCCGTCTCCGGTATCTTTCCGAAGTTCAACGTCATGACCCTTGGAGAGAATCACGGCAATGTCAGTCTCACGATCTCGAATACTTTTCAGAATTTTCTGTGCTGAATAGTTCAATTCTTTACCTCAGAAAAATCAAGTTGTCGTGGATTCAGCTTGTCAGGTTTAATTCCGTGCTTTTGCAGTTGTACTAACAGACCTGCCGTATAGTCAATCAGCTCACCGTGAGTCATATTTGACAAGGCATTTCTGTATGTCTGATAAACACTGTACTTAGGCATCTGACAACCTCACTGTCATTTTCACTTCGTTAGAACAATCGGGCAAGGAATCGAACCTTGCATAACCACATCCAGATTGGTTTCGCTATCATCAGCTATCGTCTACCCCTTCCGCCACCGATTGCGCCCGTCTTTCCGAGCAGTCAAGAAATATAATTGGAGAATCGCTAACATGAGCGAATTGGAACGGCAGGACTCGAACCCGCATATTAGTGACACCGTACACATGCCGACTCGAACGGCTTTTCGTTAGGATTTCACGTCCTACGGCACTACCTTTATGCTACGTTCCAAGTTAAAGCCTAAAGCCACGCCACGAGACTTTAGGCAATCATCGGCACTTACGATGGCGTACCCTCTTTGCGTTTGCCGACAAATAGCAGGAGTGGGATTTGAACCCACGGAATTGCAAGGGTATGAACCTTGTGAGTTAAACCAGACTTCTCCATCCTGCGATATTTACGGGAATCTTTACGGCGTTCCCGTCAGCCGTCAGATAGCGTGAAAGGTGAAACACAGATTATTCGATGAAGGAACCCGCATCTGAATTTAGAGCAATTATCACCGTCTCAGCCCATGGACGAAACCGAGACGAATCCCCCTCGGAGCATTTGAAGTTCCTTAACACAGCCATCTGCCGTAAGGGGGTGAAGGAACATTCCATGACAAAAAAGCTCAACCAGTCATGGGCGCACGGGATGAAAAAACATGAAAAAAGACCCGTGCATAAGGACGCTTGCCGTGAATCGAACACGGCTTTACCCATTTGTAGTCCAGGAGCGTCAGATATATCAAACTCGACCGGTGGAACCTATACCACCACGAGACTCATTTCCGAGAACATCAACTGTCTCAATCTCAACATCACCTTGAATCTTCTGCAAGCGGAACTGGCAGATTCTCTCATTTTTCGGAATAAACGTATTGCTTGCAAGGCACACAGCCGGAAATCTCCAAATATCGTCGTCACCGCAGTATGCATTGTCGATAAGGCCGCAAGAATTTGCACAAATGACTCCGTACTTCTTGAAGGTTGAACTACGGGGAATCACCAATGCCTCATAGCCTTTTGGCATCTCGATACTGACTCCAAGAGAAATCAGCTTATACTCACCATGCGTCATGTAAACGCCTTCTGCACAGCGAAGGTCAATCCATTCACCGTCATGCGCCGCACATATCGGGTCTATATCTGTATGGTACTTGACTTTAATCTTCTCACTCAACGTCCATAATCCTCTTTGCAATCGTTTCCGCATAATCATGCCTTGAAATCGCAACATCGAACGTGCGGAAAGAATCATCTATTGCAGAACCTACGCTTGCAATAAAAGCCTCTCTGAAATCTTCATTGTCCGAGAACTCTTTCCGAAGAACCGCACATGCCTCTGCTACTTCATTGATCGTTTGCATTTTGCTACCCCTTTTTTAATTTTTAAAAATTTTTGAAGAAGCCTTAACTTGTCGCAAAACAATCAACATTGGCAGAGTCGTACATGCCTACCCACTGCTCACCGTCCACGAGCACCAACATTCCGTCAAAGAAATCATAGCTCGTGATTTTCCTTTTCGGGATGTAAATGTTCTGACCGCCTTTGAGGAAAAGATTCATGCCTCTGCGGATTTTGTGAGGCTTAAAACGGCGTTCAAGATTGCCGACCGTAATTCTGTCAACAATGGCCATGTTGTATCCGGCAATCGTGCGACCATGCTTGCTCACAAGAAAGAAGCCGTCGTGATACTCGTAATCGTCATACAACTTCTGCGGAATAACGTCTTGCTTGCCATCCTTGAAGAAAATCCTGATCTTCTGACTGCGCTTATCCTTTGCCATCACTCATGCCCTCAATCTTTCCGACCCAATCAGCAACACCGAGAGAAGTATCATTCGGAATCTTATAATCGACCTCATTGCAGGTAATGACAGCGCAATCGGAATCGAAATGGACTCCGACCATATTGCCATCCAGAGCAAGTTCCGTAAATACATCTATTGCCAACTTCTGAAAATCAATCATATGTCACCAAATTAACCGTAAGAGGCAACTGCCCCGAACCGCAATTGCCCCTCACATCAACCATGCGCCTAAGAAGGTGTAAAAGAAATTATCACGAAATCTCCGATAAATCAATATGTCATTTTTCGGAAAATCAGAGCAATAATTATTGCCACTTTAGAGAACAAATTCCGTACCTAAAAATAGGCAGAGAAATATGCCAAAAAACGAGTCTAAAATTAGAGCAATCCTGTCACCAAAATTTAGGCATGAAAATTCCGTAATCAAAAGACTGCGAGACAGATAATTATAATATTATTAATCTAAATATTTTTAAGACAAAGTATTATATTAAATATCTTTAAAATTACTCTAAGATAAATACTTTAGTTCAAAGTTATTTGAGATAAGCCTTTTTAGTTTAAATTTATTTATATAAAACCATTTAAGACGGGTCTTTTTAATTTAAAATATTCAAGACAGGTCTTTTTGATTTAAAATTACTTTGAATGAGCCTTTTTATTTTAAAATTATTTGAGGGGTTCATCCGGCGCCGACCAAAACGCATGTACACCCCCACACGGTCACGGCCTGTATAAAGCAGATTCCGGAAGAAAGAAGCCAGGACAAAGGGAGCCGAAAACGAACGCAATTGACAGAACATTCTCACGTATAGACACAATTCAATTCAACTATTCAACAAACCGTAGTTTGTCGAAGAGAAACGAACGTTCGACCTTGAAAAAGCCCGTATTTATGCGGGTTTTCAGCGCTTGCCATTGTTTTAAATTGACACACAATTTTAACGCATGAAAACGCCTTGATAGTATGAAATTGTATAGTCAATTGTCACTCAAACCATCCGCCAATTTAGCACGGTATCGCTCGGCGATCTGTTCAGGAGTCTCGGAGCTTGCAACGTGTTTTACTTCTTTCGTGCTGCCTGGAAGATTCCAGTTTTTTTCGCGATTCAGAACCGCCAACAGCCCTATCGGTTGACGTTTTCCGGATATCAGCAAATCAGACAGAGAACGCTCTCTTTCATCGTCTAAGATTTTGAAAACGTGGGAATATAAAGGGTTTAAATTTCTTACAGAACCGTTATACCAATCATATATAACAGTTTTATCTATACCAACCATAGTACAGAATGAGCTAACACTAATAGCTTTAGAATAAATATCACATAGATATATATAATAATTTAATACATCTATTAATAACTCTATATTATTATAATCCAGTAAACTATTTACTTTATCATTTAGTTTATTACGCTTATTTGGTTTAAATACATTGTCATAAATATATCTTAAACAGCCATTAAATACATTTTGAGTTTCGTTCTTTAAGTCTTGAATATTATAGTCATCACAAAAACAGTCTATCGCGCTATCTATCCGGTTTTTGATGTACTCAATGTCGTTATAGTCTTCTATCGTGATCTTGTTACCCATGCCGGAATAATCCCCCGTAAATTTTCCGCGATTGTAAGCCCTGGAACTCCCAAAAGTCAATATGCAAGACTCACCGATCACGGCCACGGCGACAAGCTGCACCGCCTATTCTGCCGGAATACTTCACCGACGGCATAAGGACCGACGACGGACAGAATACCGACGACAAGGACCGAGCAAGCGCGCCCAGTGTCCGAAAAATAGCTTTTTCAGTGTCCGATATGCCGGAATTTCACAGAATCCGAGAAAATGCACCCACG
>Ga0326513_10001711_pt1 | contig 16695 bp, 24 predicted proteins | sample 2_2465_0518_D_FD_203654 | JGI IMG/M metagenome (GOLD analysis project Ga0326513, IMG submission 203654) | Bovine rumen microbial communities from UC Davis, California, United States - 2_2465_0518 | ecosystem: Host-associated > Mammals > Digestive system > Stomach > Rumen | place: USA... | reverse complement strand
GTTATTTTTCTTCCATTCAACCACTAAAAAATTCCCCAAATGACACACGTGGCTACGTTGTCTAGAACAAACCGAAATCCATTCCATAACACAACGTAACCTAGCGTACCATTCCGAGGAACTAAAGCGAGAATGTGAAGATTATAAACCATTCCATCTCATATATACATTATAGCATAATACGTTATAAATTGCAATACCTTATTTTGGTTTTTAATATTTTCCATGATCATACGATGGAACGTCTGTAATTGGTGTTTTATCAGTAATTTTTACAAGAACGTCTCCAAAGTCAATTGTTTTAATTTTTGCATATTCATCAATAATATCTATAATCCTATAAGATAGTCCACCAAACTTTTTAACTTTTAATGTTTGAGGAAGTTTTTGTTTTGTATTTACATCATATATATTTCTTTCATCAATGAATTCTGGTGGAAAATTTATAAATTTATCAGATTGAACTGGAACATCAGTTGTTTTCTTCCAAGAACCACCCATACCCTCTATAATATTAGTATTATCAACAAAGTAAGATTCATCTGTGTCGGATTCTTCATCAAAGCAATAAATTCCATATTGATTCTTATGCCATGAAGACATTGAACATTTTGTTTGTGAAATTTCAATGTGACAATGAACTCCTGTTGCATTGCCTTTTGTACCCATGTTTCCAAGTTGTTCTCCCTGTTTAACAATTTGTCCAATTTTTGCATTGAAAGATTCATCATGTGCTGTCATAAATGTTGCATACTCAATTTTACCATTTGCAAATCTAACCTTTTCTAGAGATTGCCAGCAAGCTTGTCCAGAATTAGGATAAATCCAGATACATTTTACATCACATGGTGCATAATAAGGATAACGTACTCCAACGTCACGCCCTCGAACATCATTAGCCATTGTTCCTTTATGTGAAAAAGCTCCGTTTGCTCCTTGCGTTATATACATATCAGTAAATGGACATAAAAAATCTTGAATCCCGTTACGTCTAGATGTTTGATATTTTATCATAGAATCAACTCCTTAAAATAATATTTTTTAAAACCTCTTTTGAAACATTTTTAATTTTCATGTTTTCAAAATAGACGTTTCCAAGTTTATAGTTTTGAATAAACGAGTTCCAACAATTATATTTTTTAGCAATAGAATATAACATTGTATTAGGTTTATGATCTTCTGTTGTAGTAGCGAAACAAAGCCCATTATCAATATAATCATTTGAAACATACATTTTACCCATGTTGTAATCAATCCAGATTCCAAATTTTTGCCCTTTAAATAGAAATGAAAAGGAAAATTTTGAAGAACCTGTTTTCTTTTCAATGAAGTTTTTATCATTATTGTTAAATTTATTATTTATTGCGTAGTCTTCGTAATCTGTACCTTCAACAAGTTGTCCGAATTTAGTTTTCTTTTTTGCTTCTCTATATGGTTTATTGTCCATATATTGAAGAAGTATTAATCCGTTTTTATAAAGCTTTATATCATTATTATATGGTAGAGTTAAATCAAAGAATAAAAAGTATGGATTTATGTCATTTGTAGCATTTCCAAGACATAGAATTTTTACATCACGCATACGAGCAACGCTTTCAATCAATCCAAGAAAGATATTTACTTCATTTTTTAAATAATGAGATTGTCCATCTTCAATTAAGAATTCATCAAATATAATGTATTTCACTTTTGGAAAGTTAGAAGATTTTATTTGATGAGCTGTTGAAAGAGTGATTGAATAACCAGCAATTTTTTCATCAATTAAAAATGTATCCCCTTTTACTTCTAATTTATGATTTTCAAACTTGCCTTCATTAATTAAAGCTTTAAAAAATTTCTTTTTTCCTTTTTCGAGGTCTGTTTTATATCTTCTAATATAAACAAATTCATGTCCTTTTTTAATAAATTGACGAGTTACAAATTCAGAAGCTCCGAATGTTTTTCCAACTCCACGTTCACCTATTAAAAAATTAAGAAAGGCATTATACGAAATAACTCTATCGTAATTATAGAATATATTATCACTCATATAACGCCTCGATTCTAGCAATATAACCTTATTATATAGCAGGACATCACTCCGTATATTTTCTGGCTTGCTCTTCGCAAGTGATATTCCAGACAAACACACTATATATTGAATAAGATTTATCACTATTTATATTATATCATAATTAATTAAAAATGTAAAATTAAAACTTTTTAAAAAACTTTTATTAAAAGTATTGACATTTGAAAAGATAACCTTTATAATTAAGGTACAATGAAACAAGAAAAGGAGAATGAAATATGAAAAATTTATCAAAAGCAGATATTAAGAGGCTTGTAGATTCTGGAAATGTTATTGAAATATATGATGATTTCATGGATTATACTTTTACATTTTATTATATTTATTCAGGGGATAGTCAAGAAGCTATATTTTTAAATGAAAAGTTCTTTGAATATCTAGACATTGATGAATATATTGATAAAATAAAAGAAAAACATGATGAAAAGAAAATTATTACAAAATTATTAAAAGAACATCTAGAAGAAGATTATTACACATTTTTAGAACAATTAAATTTCATTGATAGTAATATATTAAAAGATATAAAAGGTGAAATATATGAAAGCTAAAATTTTAAAAGAAATTAAAGAACTTGAAGAACTATATGACTGGAACTTAAAAAAATCAGAAGACATCATGTATATAAATAATTGGGATTCAATTGAAAAGAGACTTCATGATTTAAAGATTGAAATAAACACATATAAGAAAGTATTGGAGATGTTAGAAAAGGAGTGATTATATGCAATTATGGGCTCGGAAAAGACCAATAGAAGGCAGAGGGCAACCTTACGAATTTATATTTGAGTTTAACGACACAAACTATTCATATACAGCTATTGATACATTAGACAAAAACATATACCAAGAATGTATGATTATAGACAATAACGAATGTGTTATGTATGTAGAATTAGAAAAACCATTTGTTAAGAAAAGAGGAGTGATAAAGAGTGAGAATATTAAGTAATAAAAAATATAACGACTTAATAAGTAAACAATTTAGAGGGATATTTGCAGATGTTAATGATGATGATTTACTTAGAGAAAATGGCTTACTATATGGAGAAAATAAAGAATTAAAACAAGAAATAGAAAGACTAAATAATATCATAAATGAATTAGAAAAATATATAAACGAAGAATATATTTATGATGAATTAGGAATGAAAATATTTGATGCAAGTACATTACAAGATAAATTACAAGAACTAATAGGAAGTGATAAAGAGTGAAAGAAACAGTAGAACATAATAATAGATTTTATAAACAACCTAATGGAGAAATACTAACTGAAAGCGAACAATTAAAAGAGTGGTTAATATTAGCAAATAAAGAAATAGAAAGATTAAATAATATCATAAATGAATTAGAAAAAACAATATTAGAGTGGCACGAATATTGGGAAGATGATGATAGTTATAGTTGGCAATATAAAAATGCTTATGATTATTTACAAGAACTAAAAGGAAGTGATAAAGAGTGAAAAAAGCATTAATAAATTATATTCAAAAAGAAAAATTTGATGATATATATACACCAAGTTATGCAATTAAACCTTTATTAAAATATATTCCTAAAAATATTACAGTGTGGGAATGCTGTGATTTTGGAAAAAGTGAAATAACTAGATTATTAAAAGAACATGGTTGTAAAGTTATTTCAACAGATAAAAAAGAAAATTTTTTTGAATATGTGCCAAAAGAACATTTTGATATGATAATTACAAATCCACCATATTCATTAAAAGATGATTTTATAAAAAAATGTTATGAGTGGAATAAACCATTTGCATTATTACTACCTATTACAGCATTAGAAGGGAAAACAAGAGGAACAATGTTTAGAAAATATGGTATTGAGGTTATGGTTTTTGATGGCAGAGTGCAATTTATGGAAAATATGATTAAAGATTATAACAAGAAAAAAAGTGGCAATTGGTTTAATACAAGTTGGTTTTGTTATAAGGTTTTACCTAAGCAATTAATATTTGAAGAACTAAAAGGAAGTGTAAGAAGTGAGAATATGGAAATATCAAATAATTGAATACGAAGTAAAGAAAATGACCGATAAAGAAATAGAATATGCAAAAACACTTCATAAAACCAACAGCAAGTTTTTATTCTATTTAATTATAATATGTATGAGAATATCAAGAATAAAATATGAAAAAGTAATAAGAGGGATAAAATGAGAGTAAAAACTATTGATGAAAAGATTAAATTTGTTGATGATATATTAAGTGCTACAATGAACATGAGAACATATCGTTATTTCAAAGATATAATAAATTATATTATAGATTTAAGAAAAGAAAATAATAAATTATATGAAGCGAATATTCATTTGGTTGATGAATTAAATGCATTAAAAAAGGAGAATAATTATGAACTGGATTAAAATAATTCATTTAAAAAATGAAGAAGAAGTCGCAATAAATATTAAGAATATGAATTATGAAGAAGTAATTGAAAATATTCATCATGAGATTGAAAACGATTTTACAATTGAAGTGGAAAATGAATCATCAATTTATGTTATTAATATTAATGAAATTGCATATATGGAAGTAAGGTGTACTAATGAAGAAAATTAAAAGATTAAATCAATTGAAAAATGATTCTATAATGTTTCACGTGAAACATAAGAAAGGCGGTGAGTAGAATGTGAAGATTATTACAATTATTGTGTTATTAATTAACATGATATACATTATATATTTAGATAATAAAAATAAATAGGAAAGAGGTTTTAAAAAATGGAAGAAAAAGAAATTATTGAAAATGAAGAAAAACACGAAATGGTTGTTGCTAGTTTTGGAAGTTTAGCAAATGCTAATAAAACAAGAAAGAGAACATATACAACAATTGATTTAAATGATGTAAAAACTTTATATAATTTAGATAATAAGGATTGTGATTTTAAAATTAATGATTGTGTTGGCCAAAGTTTAAGAATTGTAGATGTAGTAATTAAGGAATTTGAAAGAGACTTGGAAGAACCAATCGTTGATGAAAACGGAGAAGTTGTTCAAGATAAAGAAAGAAAAATGGTGACTATTCTTTTAGACGAACAAGGTCAATCATATGTAACAGCAAGTAAAATATTCACATTACAAATGAAAAGATTTATTGAAACATTTGGTGTTGATACAATCAAAAATGGTTTAGAAATTAAGATTGTTAATAAGAAAGTAGCAAATTCAAATAATAAGAGTTTAGGTTTTGAGCTTATTTAAGGAGTGATTTTATGAGGAGAAGTGAAAAGATATATTATGATTTAACGGATTCAACTGAATTCGTTGAATTATTAGGGTCAAGATTTTACTTCTCTTCTTCATTTAATAAGGAAAGATTCCTTAAAGGATATGAAGAATATATCAAAGAGGAAGAGGATAAAATCAAATCAAAATATGGAATTAATATTTCCATTAGATATTATTTATTAATAGCTTTTTATATGAAAATAGAAAAAAGAGGATTTTATATTGTAAATTATTCTACACTTTCGAAAAAATATGATATAGTATTAGATAGAAACACAATAATTTTCACAGAGATTAATTTGAATGAATTGAGGGTGTAATGTATGGATAGTTTAATACGTTGGAAGCGTGGTGACTATATAAAGCTTGGACAAGCTGTTTCACGATTTAATAAAATAATAAATAGCCTTGACACAGACGAAAGAGACTTTCTTCCAGAACTAAAAGATTATCAAGAAGTAAAAAATCATATTACCTCACGAAAAGAACTAAACAGAGTTTTAAATTCGTTAAGAAGAGTTAATACAGAGAATCTTTTAAAAACAAAGGTTTTAGAGTCTGGAGAAGAAATTTCAAAATGGGAATTTCAAGAGGTCGCGAAAGCAAGAAAAAGAGCTTATCGAAATCTAGCATTAGAAAAGGAAACTATATTAAAGAATCGTCCATCAATTGGAATGGGTGACGGGAGACTTTCGGAAATAAGGGCAATTGAAAATTCGTTTGTCTCTTTAGAGTTTAGAAAAGGAAAAGACTTAAAAAGGATTATGGAACGAATATTCTCCATAGGACGAACGGATTACGAACTAGCAAAAGCCGAACTTTTTCGAAAGAATTTTTATACAGCATTAGAAGGGATTTCCAATTTTCAAAATTATGATGTGCTAAAGAAAAGACTTGATAAAATAAAAAATCCAATAAAGTTTTATGAGTTTGTTAAAGCCTCACCAATACTAATGGATTTATTCTTATGGTATAAAGAGTCTGATTCTCTTTTCTATGGTTCTTTTTCATCAAATCAAGAAGCTTTTAATTCATCACTTTTGTTCCATTTAGGAATTACGAATATAGAGGAATAAACTATGTGAAAAGGTTTACTGCTGATTTTGAAACAGCTACATGGGAAAAAGACGAAACATGGGTCTGGGCTTGGGCTTTATGCGATATTGAAGAACCATCACATGTTGAAGTAGGTAATTCTATTGAAAGTTTCTTTGAACGTATTAAAAAAGAAGCAAATCCTTATATTTATTTTCACAATCTCAAATTTGATGGAGAATTTATTCTTTATTATTTAATGAAGAATGGATATGAACACGTTGAAGCACGTGAAAAAAGAAATAATACTTTTTCAACGCTTATTTCTGATATGGGATTATTTTATTCTATTGAGGTATATTTTGAAGTTGGAAAGAAAACAAAGAAAGTCACGTTTATTGATTCTTTAAAGATTATCAATCAATCGGTTGAATCCATGCCAAAGACTTTCAAAATAGAAGAAAACAAACTTGAAATTGATTATAATGCTCCACGTGAAATAGGTCACATCTTAACAAGTGAAGAAGAAGCGTATATCAAAAATGACGTTGTAATTGTTGCAAAAGCTTTAAAATATTTGTTTGATATGGGGTTAACTCGTATGACTGCTGGAAGTAACGCACTAGCAGAATATAAAAATATAATAAAAATAAATAAGTTTCGTGCTTTATATAAGTCACTTAATTATGAAATTGATAAAGATATAAGACGTGCATATCGTGGTGGATTTACTTATCTTAATCCTCTTTATAAAAATAAAGAAGTAAAAGAGGGGGAAGTATTGGACGTCAATAGCTTATATCCTTCTGTTATGTATAAAGAAATGCTTCCGTTTGGTGAACCATTTTTCTATGAAGGGGAGTATATAGAGGATAAAGTATATCCATTATATATACAACGCTTAACATGTTCTTTTAAAATAAAAGAAGGTCGTATCCCTACAATTCAAATAAAACATTCCAGATTCGTTGACAATGAATATTTGACGGACTCTGGAACAGAGCCTGTTGCATTAACTCTTACAAGTGTTGACTTGAAACTATTTCTTGAACAATATGATGTGTGGGACTTGCGTTATGAATCAGGGTGGAAATTCAAAGCTTTAAGAGGACTTTTTACAGATTATATTGATAAATGGATAAAAGTAAAAAATGAAGCAACAATATCAGGAAATAAAGGAATGAGGCAAGTTGCGAAGATACTTTTGAATAGCTTATATGGAAAATTCGCGACTTCACTTGATGTTCAGGGAAAAATTCCATATTTAGAAAATGACATAGTAAAATATAAATTAGGTGAAAAAGGAACTAAAGACGGAGTATATCTTCCAATGGGAGCATTTATTACCTCATATGGAAGAGATAAACTGATTCGTTCATCTCAAGCAATAAAAGACTATTCAATAAAGAAGTATGGAATTGATATGTATTGTTACAGTGATACAGATTCCATTCATACAATTTTACCAATTGAAGAACTAAAGCAATTTTGTGAAATTGATGATGTTGAGCTTGGAAAATGGAAACATGAATCGCACTTCACTCGTGCAAAGTTTATAAGACAAAAAACGTACTTGGAAGAGATAGATGGAGAAATACAAATCACTTGTGCTGGACTTCCACAGAGGTGCTATAATCAAGTTACATGGGATAATTTCAAAGAGGGTTTAAAAGTTGATGGAAAACTTACTTTTACACATGTAAAAGGTGGCGTAATTTTGAAAGAGACAGAATTCACTATTAAAGAAGATAAAAAACTTATAAATGCTATACAAAAATTTTAAACCATGATATAATAAAGAAAAAGGATAGTGTGATTATGGAAGATTTAGTAAATATTATAATTCAAAATGGTCTTGGTGCAGCTTCCTTTTTCTTTATGGTTATTTATATAATGTTTGATAAAAAACAAGTCGCAATAGAAAAAGAAGATAATAATAGATTTATGCAAGATATGGTGAAAGCATTAAACTCAAATACAGACACTTTAAAGGCAGTTAATGAGAATCAAAAAGAGATGGCAAATAGTTTAGAAAAATTAAGTTACAAAATGGAAACTTTAGAAAATAAAATTAATGAAAAGAGGTTTAATGAATAATTTTTATAAAGAAAATAAAAGAGAAAGCAAATATATAATTGAAATAACAAGGTATTGTAAATGTGGACATTCAGTTCAGTTTAAGAATCCAATTCCATATATTATATGCAATCATTGTGGAAAGTTAATATTTAGAAACAAAAAATGTGAATACAATTATAAAATTAAAAGGAGATTCGCAAAATGATAGCTAATCAAAAATTAAAGGCAAGTGATGGATATGAAGTATGTTTATTTCCATGTGAAGCATTATATTTAAGTGAAGCAAGAGACCCCGACGAGCATGATGTTTTAGCACTTGACTTTTTACCTCGTAACACATCAGGAGGAGTTATAACAGCTATGCCTTGCTATGCTCCATTTTCTGGAACTTTAGTCTATACGGGAAACGACCACAATTGTATATTAGAGTCTGACGACTTAGTACATATGCCAGATGGGTCTCTCGAGTACGGAAGAGTATTAGTTGCTCATAGTGAAAATGCTCCAGTTTACGGAACACATTACAATCAGGGTGACTTATTTTATACAACAGGGAATTACGGATTTTCTTTTGGTGAGCATTTACATATGGAAGTTGCTCATGTGTCAAGTAAATCATATCAATATTGGAATAATGGAGGTATAGGAATATATGGAGCAATTCATATTTGGAACGCTATGTACGTAAACGACACAATACTCTTACGGACAGAAGATTATAATTGGAGAGAATGGGACGGACCAACTCCACCAATACCCACAGGAAAAAAGAAAAAAGGTTTTCCGTGGGCAATATATGGAAGAAAATTTCGAGAAAGGAGATTAATATAAATGGAAAAAACTTTGTCAAGTATTGTTGATACTATTCAAGAAAAACTTGGAAAAGAAGAAGCTGGAAAGATAAGTGATAGCCTAGCCGATATCTTAGTAATAGAAGAAGCAAACGGAAAACTTATTAAAGAAAAAGATAATTCAATCAATAAATTAAAAAGTGATAAAGACATGTTAATAGAAGCAAACGGAAATTTACTTTTACATGTGCCGCAAGCAAAAGAAGAGGATTCTTTCTTTGATGAGGGTGGCAAAAAAGAAGAAAATAAGCCTTTTGACTTTAGAAGTATTTTTGATGAAAAGGGACATTTCAAAAGATAGGAAGTGAAGAAAAATGCCATGTAAAGGAAAAGGCGGAAAAAGGAAATAATCTATAAACGATTGTTTCTAGATATAGGGGTTTGAGAATCACCACTCTTCAAATCCGTATATCTGGAAATAATCCAGAAGAAAGGAAAGTGATATCATGATATCAGACGGATTACAAACTGCATTGAATGAGATTCGTGAGACTCTTATTCAAGACAATAGTCTATATCAAGAACAAATTCCTCTTGTAAATCACTATACTTCATCACAAGTTTACGGACAAAGCTTACTTGCTTTACCTAGTGACATGAGAAACAAATTTATTCAATCACTAGTTAATAGAATAGCTTATACTAAATTTGTTATGGATTATTTTGAAAATCCTTTACAAGAATTAGCTGGAGACGACTTACCACTTGGAGCAATCGGACAAGAAATTTATGTAAATCCAGCTAGAGGAAGAGTTTACAATATAGACGACTTTGCAGGATTACTTGTAAAATATGAAAGTGATGTAAAAGCAGAATATACAGAAATCAATTTTGATGTTCAATATCCTGTAACAATCATTAGAAAGGAATTAGAAAAAGCTTTTGCTTCTTGGGGTGACTTTGAAAGTTACTTAATGGGAATTTCTACTTCATTATACAATGGAGCTTATATTGATGATTATAAATATACAAAGAAATTAATCTCAAATGCTTACAGAAACAATGCTGTGCAAATGGAAACATTTACTTTTGCAAATGCGACAGCTCCAACAGAGGCTGAATTAAAAAGCTTCACTAAAAAATTACGTGAAACATTCTTAAATTTCAAAAGTCCATCTACAAGATACAATGCATGGAGTAAAGTTGGAGGATATGGACGTTCAATTGTTTCATGGAGTAAACCAGAAGACGTTGTTGTATTCATTTCTAACAAATTAGCTAGTGAACTAGATGTTGATGTGTTAAGTAACGCTTTTAATATGTCAAAGAGCGAACTTATGGGAAAAGTTTATTATATTGATTCATTTAATATAATTGATGATGATGGAAACGTTAGTTTTGATGGTTCTAACATTTACGCTTTAATCTGTGACAAGAGATGGTTCAAGATTCGTACAAAAGATATGTTCATGGACGAATTCTACAACGCTAATAATAGAAGCTGGCAACAATACCTTAACGTAATAAAAGCATTTAATTACTCATTATTTGCGAATGCTTATATGTTAGTTGGAGCAACACCAAGCGTACCTGTTACAAGTGCTGTATTTAATGAAACATCACCATCAGTTGTTGCAAGTGAAAAAATAACTTTATCATTAACAACTACGCCATTCAACGCAACAGACACAATTACATTCTCATCTTCTGCAACAGGAAAGGCAACAGTTACAAAGATTGATGATAGACATGTAGAAGTGACAGGAGTGGCTGAGGGTTCTTCAACAATTTCTGCAAAAGTTGGAACAACAACTATAGCAAGTGTTAGTGTATCAGTTACAGCAAGTGCTTAATAAAATCCTTTAAGGGAGAGGGAAAAAATATCCCTCTTCTTTTATTATAATTATAGAAAGGAGATATAATATGATAGTAGTTCCAGATAGTGATATAATCTTAATTAAATCACCTTTAAAATTAGATAATTATAATCAAATAACTTTTTCAAGTGCTTCAGCTCAAGAGTCATATTTTTTAAGTCTTCCACATTTAGAATATGATGGTTGTACTTATCAAAGAAAAGATGGAGTGATTCGTTATGCTACTGGTGACAACTTACGTTTTGAAGATTTACTTGGGTATAATTATTGTATGTATAAAAATGATTCCTACAAAGACAAATGGTTTTATGCGTTTGTCGTTGACATTAAATATGTGAATGACGGAATGAGTGAAGTTACAATTGAGACTGATACGTTTCAAACATGGCAATTTGACATTGTTTATATGAACTCGTTTATTGAAAGAGAACATGTTTCCGATGATACAATTGGCGTACATACACTTCCAGAAAATTTGGAACTTGGCGAGTATATCACTAATAACGAAAATATCAATACTTTACTTACATCGTTTGGAATATTAGTTGCTTCTACAATTGATTTAGATACTTACGCGTCAGATGGTGGAAATGCTTATGGTGGAGTCTATCAGGGTTATAATTTATATTATTTTTCTAATACATCAGCAGGAAGAACAGCCTTACAAAATAAATTAATGAGATTAAATACTGACCAAAAATTGGACGCTATAATAGGTATATTTTTATGTCCGACAGGATTCTTTGTACCAGAGGCAACAACAGAGGGAAGCAAAGTAACACCAGAATCATCACCACGAGGCTTTTCATGGGGAGCAACAGGTTCTGGAGATACACCAATTCAAAAACTAAATACTTTAAACGGATATAGTCCACGAAACAACAAACTTAAAACGTATCCTTACATGTATTTATTAATGGATAACGGAAATGGGTCACAAGCAATATACAGATATGAAGATTTCAACACTTCTGCATGTGACTTTACAATTGTTGGAACTCCCTCATTCGGTGGAAGCTATTACATAATGCCTGAAAATTATGGAGGTTCTGCTCCTAACAATTATAAAAATCGCTTACATGGTGGAAAAATTCCAACATGCGGATTTCAAAATGATACTTTTATAAATTGGTTATCTGCAAATGCTGTTCCAATTGTTACAAGTGTTGTGGAAGATTCCGTATCACTTGGAGTTGGTTCAGCTAGAATACTTGGAGGAGATATAAGTGGTGTTACTGGTGCTTCATCAGGACTTAGAGGAATTATAAGTACTATGAACACTTTGGAGCAACATTCAAAAGTTCCACCACAACACGTTGGAAATGCCGATACTGGAGATGTCAACTTTGTGTCAGGAATAACAACTTTTACAGCTTACGCTATGAGTATAAAACAAGAGTATGCGAGAGTAATTGATTCATTCTTTGATATGTTTGGTTATAAAGTTAATCTTGTAAAAACTCCAAACATTCATAAACGTGTCAATTGGGATTATATAAAATGTATAGACGTAAACTTAGAAGGTAATATTCCAGAAAAAGATTTAAACACTATTAGAAGTTTATTCAATAATGGTTGTACGTTTTGGCATAACACTTCTACATTTTTGAATTACTCAATATCAAATGGAATTATTTAGTAAATTATGATATAATTAAGTAAAGAATATCAAGAAAGGAGAAAACATGAAACGAAGAAAATCACAAAATTATAAATTTGAAGATTCTTTAATTGTAAATGACGCGACATACATTGATTACTTGAATAGATTTAAAAGAATAGCTTTATCAATGTTTGAATGGGTTAATCTTCCAAATTCAATGGACGCTAGATACTTAGAATTATGCCTTTATTATAATGGACAAGCTTCTCTACTTCATGATAAGAAATATGGATTCATTAATACAAAGTGCGCAGGTTCGGGGTATGTCAACATATACGGACTACCTAATAAATTTAATTGTTTTTCATATGGTTTTAATTCAATGCGTGAATTATACACAGGACTTAATCCCCTTTTAAGTGATGAAGAAAAAGAAACTAAAAAGAACGAAGAATGTATTCTTGTTATGAATAATTTTGATAGATTACCGACAGCCGGTTCAATGGAGTTATTTGCTTGGCGTTTGTATCTCGCACAACGTACGTGTGATGTCAACATATCAGGACAAAGATTTCCAGTTATGATTGTAGGAGACGAGAAACAAAGATTAATGTTAGAAAACTTATATAATCAATATAATGGAAATCAACCTTTTATCTTTGGTAATAAAAATCAACTTAATGATGATATGTTAAAAGCTATTAAAACAGATTCTCCGTATGTTGCTGATAAAATAACAGAATACAAAAAAGAGATATGGAATGAAGCATTGACTTATCTTGGAATTAATAATATATCAGTTCAGAAAAAAGAAAGACTTACTGAGAATGAATCAAACGAAAATAATGAACTTGTTAATTTGAATCTTCAAAGTATGCTTGCACCACGTCTTGAAGCATGTCGCGAGTTCAATGAAAAGTTCGGACTTACTGGAACAGCTAAAGAAATTTCAGTCCGTGTTCGTTCAGATTTAAAGAACATTATAAAAATGGAACAATCAATCGTATCGGATTATCAAGATAATAAAAGAATTGACAATCCTGAAAATATAAAGAAAGTAAAAGAGGTGATAGAAAATGAGTAAATATACGATGGAACTTCGAGAACTATTTACTCCAATTAAATTTAATCCACCACTTTACACAAAAGAACAAGTTGAGGGATTCTTCAAAGATTATGAATTATCTGATTTTCTTACTTCAGAACAAATTGAAGCAATAGAAGAAGCAGGAATATGGAATAAAGATAAACTTGCTAAAATGATAGTCAATCATTATTATATGAGAGAAATCGGACAAGAAACAATCGGACTTTTTATACATTATGCAAAAGTTACAATGGAGGAATTAATGGAAGAATATCTTCCCTTAATATATTCAAGTGCTATTCAGTATGACCCTCTTGTTAATGTTGATTATACAGAAACATTTACAAGAACAGCAAATGTTGATAATACCGGAAGAAGTGTTTCAGATTCTACAAATTCAGGAGATTCTATTGGAATTAGTTCAGATACACCACAGGGAAGAGTCACAAAAGCTTCAATTCTTGCTGGAAACTATGCAACAGCAACATCGGGAACAGAAACATCTTCATCAATTAATAATGTAACAAATACAACAAGCGGAAGTGATTCCGAAGAAGAATATACAAAAAGAATTAAAGGTAATTCAGGAGTTTCTGCAACAGCTCAAAAAATGGTTGAACAATATCGTGATAATATACGTGCAATTAATCGTGAAATTATTGAAAAATTAGAGCCTTTATTCATGGGCTTATATTAGAAAGGAAAGTGATAAAATGAATGATAAACCAGAAACAAAAATAGGTTATATCTCTCCATTAAAAAGGATTTGTATGACAATTGGAGAACTTCCATCATCTTATTTAGAGACAATGAGTTATTATGAAATGCTAGTATGGTTCGTTGAATTTTTAAAGAATCAAGTTATTCCAGTTGTAAATAATAACTCATTAGCAACACAAGAACTACAAAATTTATTTACAGAACTTCAAAATTACGTAAATAATTATTTTGATAATTTAGATGTTCAAGAAGAAATTAATAATAAGCTTGATGAAATGGCTGAAGATGGAAGTTTACAAGAAATTATTTCAGCTTATTTAAATAGTAAAGCAATATTTGGATTTGATACCGTTTCATCAATGATTGCATCTGAAAACTTAATTGATGGTTCATACGCTAGAACTTATGGATTTAATCAAATAAATGATGGACTAGGTGCATTTTATAAAATAAGAGAAAAATTATCTTCTGATATTATTGATGGTTATACTATTGTTAATATGAATGATGCATTAGTTGCTGAAATAATAAAAGATAATACAATTAAATATTATTGTTTAACTAAATCAAGTGCTACTAACATAATTCAATTTCAAAATGGAAAAAATTTAGTTATTGATACTGGTAAAGTTGAAGAGTGGAGTGAAATTTCAACAGCTATTTCAAATTTAGGAATAACAAAATTTGATTATATGATACTTACTCATTTTCATAGCGACCATATAGGAAATTTAAATAATTTTTTAAATACTTATGATTTCTCTGATTGTGTTTGTTGGGTTGGAATGAAACCTGATTTTGTAAATCATAGTAGTGATATTGATGAATTAGAAAGTAATTATGATAATATAATAAATTTATTAGAATCGTATGATATTTCACCTATCGTTCCAAATAATGATAGTTACTATGAAATAGATAATTTCACAAAACTTCATTTCTTAAATACTAGTTCAGAAATAGCAGAAAACTATTATAATTCTTACACTGAATATAGAGATGAACCTGGAGTTAACTTTAATGTATTTTCATTAATAACTGAAGTTATTTTTAAAGATAATGTATTAACATTTACTGGTGATATTGAAAGAGTAACAGAGGAATATATGTCACCTTATATGCATAAATCAAATGTATATGTTATTCCTCATCATGGAGTTAATAGAGATTGTGACTATCAATTCTATAAAGCTGTTAATCCCATTTATTCAATAGCTACTTATTTAACTGATAGTTCGACATGGGTATCTGTTGATAAAAAAGAATTAAGAACTATATATGAAATAGGTTCAAATATCTTTTCTTCACATTATACAACAGCTACAAATAATATGCTAGAATTCTTATGTGATGGATACAATATAAAAACTACAGCTACTGGTTATGGTATTCCTCAAGATATTTATAATATTGATAAAAATTATTCAGCTTTACAATCAATTTTAAATCCTACTATAAAACCTTATTCACAAACAACATTGAACGATGTTTTTAATAATTTACCATTTGGTTCTTCATTAAAAATATTCTGGTGGGATAGTTTTAATACTAATTATGCTACTTTATTAAATGATATTAAGGAAGTTTTCCCTAAATTTACTAATAACTGGGAAATAGAATTCTACAAAGGACAAACATCTTATGTTAAAGAAATGAGAGCTTTCAATGGAAATCTAGAATTAAAAGCTGTTTCATATAATAATAATTATAACTGGGTTATTGAGGGTAAAGGATTACTTTCTAATGTAAGTGGACAAACTAATTTAATCAATACATTACTTGATTTACCAAAAGGTCAATATTATATGTCTACATATACTCCAGATGATAGTGTTTTAACTAACTCAGGTCATTCAATCAACATTACTATAATGGGTAAATGGACACAAAATAATGCTTTACAAGTTAATGCATTGATAAATGGGTGTTTAAGAAATACTGGCACTGAGGCTTCAGATTCATCAAGAGTTATATTTGGATTTATAAATACAGCTTCAGACCCTAAAGCAATATGGTATAAATTTAATAATTATAAAGGTTAATAAAACACTTGCAATTTATAAAATACTATGCTATAATGTATATATGAGATGGAATGGTTTATAATCTTCACATTCTCGCTTTAGTTCCTCGGAATGGTACGCTAGGTTACGTTGTGTTATGGAATGGATTTCGGTTTGTTCTA
>Ga0326513_10001710_pt1 | contig 16696 bp, 33 predicted proteins | sample 2_2465_0518_D_FD_203654 | JGI IMG/M metagenome (GOLD analysis project Ga0326513, IMG submission 203654) | Bovine rumen microbial communities from UC Davis, California, United States - 2_2465_0518 | ecosystem: Host-associated > Mammals > Digestive system > Stomach > Rumen | place: USA... | reverse complement strand
TATTTATTATTTCCCCAAATTTTAAAATATGAAACCAAACCTGTTTTATTGCATTTGTCGCAATTGACGTAATCAAAACCATCATCTTTATTATTGTTGTAATCTGGTCTGTAATCGGTTAGTGCTTGTTTAAAATCTGCTATCCTAGGAAGATACTTGCAATTCTCTATGCAATATTTTACAGCTTGCTCATATTTTTGTATACTCCAATTTTTTAAAGTATTATACATAATTTTTCTTTGCTCTGTTGTGTATTCTTTATCAAAATAGTTTTCTAATTTTGAAGTTAAATTAATAAATTCGCTTCCCGTCATTCTAATTCCTCCAGCTCTTTAATTTTCCTTTGCAAAGATTCCTCTTCCGTTTCCTGTTTATTATGATTTTTATTATCATTTTTTAAATCAGCTAATACTTTATAATTCTTATTTTTCCAATTTCTCAATATGCCATTGATATACTTTGTATTTCGATTGTTAGACAATGTGGCAATCTTTATTGCTTCTATTATGAGTCGATAATCCATTCCTTCATCTAGATAACTTAACAACAACTGACTAGACGCAGAAGTTATCATTCCTATATTATCTTCATAATATTTTATTATTTCTGCAACTTCATTATTATTAGTTGTATTATTAAATGTATTATTATTATATGTATTATTATCTTTAACATTTTTGTTAATAGGGGTATTATCATTTTTGTTAATAGGGTATTCACAAATTTGTATATACCTATTAACAATTTCGTTACTACCTTCTTTATAAATCATCTGCACATCAATATAATTATTTTTTTTTAATTCTCTAATCCATCTTGAAATGGTTTGTTTTGATACATTATAAAGTTTTGCAAAATAATCATTTTTCGCCCAGCAATAGCCTTTTTCGTTGCAAAGAGCCGTTATTTCTCCATAAAGCAATTTTGCATTTGCTGATATATGTATATCATATCTGACTGTTGCAGGAATAATTGCATAATATGATTTTTTATTTTCTTCCATCATTTTCTCCTCCTCCTAAAATTAAATTTTCAAAATAAAATATAATTTTTTGTGGCTGTATTTTGTAATATTTGTTCATTATTCCAATTTTGCCTCTTTCTTCATACGCAAGATTTTCTATCTTCTTTCTAAAATCTTCGAGCAATAAATCTCCTTTTATTAAATTACAAGTGGGGCAAGATGGAACTATATTATTTTCTTTTCCGCCATTCTTTGATTTTGGTATAAAATGGTCTATATGAAAATCCTCATACTTAATATTGCAACCACAATAAAAGCATTTTCCTTCTGTTATCTTGAAAATTTTTTCTCTTTCTACCATATTTTTCTCCTCCAATTTTATTGTTGACAAACTAACAAATTGTGTTATAATAGATATAACAAAGTTTCCCTATGTATTATATATATATATTTACATACGAGTTATTTTGTTAGTTCTGTAGTAGTAGCAGTTTTAGGACTGCTATTTTTTATATTTGTATTATATAATAATACTGCAAAAAAATAAATATAAAATGCAAAAATAAATAAAAAAATAGACATTATACAAATGTCTATAAATAACTTTTACCAATTATTTTTATAAAATCTTCCCTACTATGATTTATTTCATATTTTCTTTGGCAATCAATTTTTAACTTTTGTATAACTTTTTCATCAGAATGACATTCTCTACATAATAATGCTACAAATCCATTTTCTATACTACGTTTTCTATTGGCTCCCCCATACACTTCATGGCTGTCTAGATGTTCACAATATTTTCCACAATTTTCACATTTCCCAATTTTGATTAATTTTCTATCTCTAGCTTTTTCTAATTTTTTTCTCTTGAAACTTATTTTAGAAATAGGCTTATTTGTTACGAGAATCCTCTGTGAGCAATTTTCACAGTCCGACAATATAATTTCATTACCTTTACTTTTACAATAAAAATATGGCTGTTTATTTTTATGCCTTAATTTTAAATTTTTACATTTAAAAAACATAATTCCTCCTTTAATAATTTTTGCATTTTTTCTCCCTCAACAGAAAAATATACAGGATTTATATTCTTTAAATCTTCCCCCATTTTATCCACCTGCTTCCATTTGCATTAATATTAACTGTCCTATAAACCAACCCAAGACCATTGCTCCAATTCCAGTTAATAATAGTGCTATAATTATTTTAATTTTATCTTTCAATCGACTTATCCTCCTCGAATTTGTTCTTTTGAATATAATTATTAACAATTTGCATATCTCTTTCTTTATGAAGTGTAAACTCTAAGTATTGCAGTATTACTTCTAGTTTTGCATACTTAACTTTGTTGTTGTACTTTTCTTCATTTTTAATTCTTGTATATTCTCGTTGTAGTATTCTTGCAATTTGTTCCTCTTCCTCTCGTTTTGCTTGTTGTATTATGTAATCTTTGTCTTTTCTTTTACTCATTATTTTACCTCCTATTTATTTATAATACGGTTTTAATTCTTTTATGGCTATTTCACATTCTTTTTCTTTCACTATTAAATCACCTCGCCGTCTAGTTTTATGTAGTTTTTTAGATTTGTTTCGTTTATTATTTTTTGTATTGCTTCATTTAGGTTGCTTCCTGCTTTATAGCGAAATTTTTGACAGCTTGGTATATATATATCATTTTCTCTTACTCCTATTACTTTTTTTATTTCCTTTTCGTATCTTTCAAATTCAAATTCTGTAAGTAGTGGACAGCCATAGTTTCCAGTCCAATCTGTTTGTATGTCGGGGTTAGTTTCTTTTATTCGAAAATATATTCTTCTATGAAAATCACTTGCTATTATTGGAAACTGTATTTTATATATATTTAGCGGTTGCATATAGTTTTTTAGTTTTACTTTTAGGCTTATTATTTCCCCGTTATGATAGGTGTTATCCGTTATCCAGAGCTCACACCTTATCCCTCTATTTTCTAATATCTGTATTAGAACGAATATTATTGAGTAAAATTCGTTCATATCGTTTGGGGTTATACACCACGAGTTGGCTTTTTCTAGCACTATTGTAGCTGTCGGATATGGCTTGGTTTTTATGTCTTGGTTTATCATATTTATTGGGTTTCCTTGAAGTACTTTAGGAACTATCGGCAAAAAACCTACTCTATCGTTTTTGTAGCTAGCTGTTTTGTTTTTTTCTTTTTTGCTTATAAAATCTTGAACCTTTTTGACATTCTTCTTAAAATTTTCGTAGTATATTTCTGTTCCATACTCCAACGCTTCTATTGCGTCTTCTAGGCTGTCAAAATCGTTAAAGCCTTCCTCTTTTTCGTTGTTGCTACAACAATTGTCATATTGCCATACTTTGTTTGTTTGTGCTTCTTTCAAATACTTTGCTAGTTCGCTTGTTCCTTCAAATACTTGCCTGCTGACTTTCTTTTCCCCTCGGAGGTTGGTTGTAAAACATTCGTGTTCCATATTTCCACCTCCTGTCAACAGTTTTGTATAAAGTCGTTATATGCGTGTATATACTCATTGTCTTCTGAGTTGTTTAGTGCTCCTATGCTTTTTATGTCATCAGGCTGTAGGTTTTTAAATACTACCTGCATTAATATTGCATTTATGCCTGTTCCTGCTTGTATTAGTCTGTCTCCGTATATAGTTGCTCTCATTGATACTATGTGTTTTATTTGTCTTTGGTGTATTCTTGTTCGAAGTGCTTGTATAAATTCTGCCCAATCTTGATTTACTACTAGATTCTTTTCTAGCACTGGGTCATAGTCAAAGTATATTACTGCAAACCTATCTAGTGAAGCTCCGTCTAGTTGGTTCCTGCCTACATATACGTCGTTGCCTCCTAGTCCGTAGGTATTGGCACAGGCTACTATTCTAAAATTTTCGTTCGCTTCTATTTTCCCGTTTGGAAAGTCAAAGTAGCCGTTTGCTATAGCTGTATTCAGTATAATTAAGGCTTCGGGTACGCTGGCGTCTATTTCGTCTAGCAAGAATATTCCTCCGTCTTTGAAAGCTTTATAAAATTGTGTCTCTTGATAGTTTCCTGTTGCGTCAATAAATCCTGTTAATTTGTATTCCTGTGTTATTGCATTGCTGAAATAAAAATCTAAACCGCAGAGCTTGAGCTACTTTTTCACAGGTACTTGATTTTCCACTTCCTGCTCCACCTGTTAGCATTACGGGTATATTATTATTAACTAGTGTTAGTATTTCGCTAAATTTTTCATGTACTATATCCGTTTGTGTTTTCGTTGTTCCGTCTGCTTGTTTTATTTTTATTGTCTTTATTCTCTTTCTAATATTTTTGGTTATATCGTCAACTTCTTTCATTACTTGTTCTTTTATATCAGGCATTAGCCTGTCTATAATTTCTTTTTGTAGAGTATCTTTTATAATATCTTTGTTTGCTTCCATTTTTATTTTCCTTTCTTTATTTCTTTTATATATTTTTAATATATTTTTATATATTTTATTCAACGTGGAACATACCAAAGTTGCCACCTTTTTCCACACGCCAATCTCCAATTCCTACACTAAATCCACCTAAATTAATCATTTGAATTATTTGTTCAAGCGATATAGTCCCTTCGTCATATAATACATTAAATTCACTTGTCCAGCCTGTTGCAAATTCTCCACGATAGACAATATCAGCACCAGCCATTGGAATTTTTGCATAATCTTCTCTCATCCTTAAATCGCCTTTGATTTCTGCAAGTTCTCCTTCAATGTGGAAAGTTCCTTGTAACGATACTTTATTTTTTGCAAGCCCACCTCTAAATGCAGAACTTATAGCAGACTGTTTTATTCCAACTGTTGGGAATCCAAATCTTGCTCCATTTTTTAAAGCTTCTTCAAACTCTTTTTGCAACTGTTCTTCTGTCTTTCCTTCACAATTTGGCATTTCAGTAATCCAATGCAAGCTCTGTATAAAGTCTGCAAATGGAACTTTTGCTTCTTTGACAACCTTTGCTTTTTTCATCTGCTTATTTAATATTTCGGCTTTTGCCTTTTCACTAAACTTATGAATTATTAATGGACTATCTCCTACGATTTTTACTTTTGCCCTTCTTATTTTTATCTCGGGTATTTGAATTACTTGATTTTCTTCTTTCTTCATTTTTATCATTCTCCTTTTTTATTTTTTAAAATTACTATACAATGCAGTACAGAAACGAACTATAAAGTACATTAACAAACAGAAACTTAATAAACATAGCCGTACCTGCACTACATAACACTACTTTTCATCGCACCACACTTCATTGCATCACTATACACTACACCACCTGCACTAAAATACAGTAAATTAAAACACATCAACGTACACTATACTACAACACACTGCCTGCCTTACATAACATCACAAATCAACACGCCGAATTACGATACAATACAATATCAATTTAATCTATAATACTTCTGGAATATCTTTTAATATTTCTTGTATTTCTTTTAATGTCTGATATTTGTTTTTTGTTTTATTTAATTCTCTGTATGCCATATTAAGCAACAAAGAATATTGTTCAGCATCGCTAACTACGGATTCTATATTTCTGTATCCTTCTTTTTTTGTTGTAGTTTTTACAAATGCCCTAATTGATTTTCTTTCATTATCTTTTCCAATAATTTCTACTGTAATATTGTTTAGTATTCTTCTAGCTTGTTGCAGTCTCCAATTTTTTCCTGCTATTTCATCATTCCACTCAAAAAGTCTGTTTAATGTAGTACTTGTATTTTTTGCATATTCAACAACATTTTCCGGAGTTAAATCTTGGCTTTCTTGTATTTCTTCTAGCTCTGCACCAACATCGTTGGCATCAACGTGGTATAAATCATAGCTCCAACTGTACTCTTTGTGTATCACTTTTAGCACCTCCTTTATTTTGTATTCCTCCGTCTGCTCCATCTCTCCATCTGTATACTTTTCCTGTGCTATATAAATTGTATTCATCTGGATTGTTACTGTTATGATACTTTGTTACTCTTGGCATTAGGTCATCAAAATAACAATCTACTTCTTTTCCATTTATCATAATTTTATTATCGCATCCTACAAATCCACTACACATTCTTGTTAATCCAAATTCTGTTGGCTGACCACAATTATTACATCTGACTATTCTTTTCATTTTGTCCGCATTATCTTGTAATAATTCCATTTGATTTCCTTCGTTTAATATATTTGGATTGATAAAATATTTAAACATTTTCACATCTCCATTTCTTTGTCAAAGTCTTCAATCAATTGCTTTGTTTGCTCTTTTAATGCTGACGTAAATTTATAAAATTTTTCTGCAATTTCTTCTTTATCGTTATCTAAATTAGGCATAAGATATTTGCCTATTACATTATTCACCATTTCTTTTATATCCTTACAATTTTTCATTGATAAAGCCTTTTTGTCTCCCATCATACACATAAAATCAAGCATACCGTAAAGCACACTCTCTACTTTTTCTTCACCAAATTTCGACTTCATATTTTTTAAAATTTCTTCCTCTTTTTTATTATTCATTTTTTCTTTTTCCTCTCTTTCATTTAATTTACAATTCCATCTCTATATAATTTAATTTTTCTATTTCTTTTTTAGTTAATACTGTTATTCCTAACTGACTACATTCTTGTATAATACCGTCTAATATTAACGAGAATTCATTTTTAGACATTTTGCTACTTCCAATATATAATTTATATACAGTAAAGTTTACACCGCTTATTTTTGTTTCTCGTAGCTTTTGATAATACTTAAATATTCTTGATACATCTATTTCACTTTTAACTACTACAAGTTCGCTAGGTGCAAAATTAATAATAATGTCTTTATGTACTGATTCTGGTGGAACTTTGACAGCTTTTGCAACTTCATTGCACAAAGCCCAATAATATGAATTTTGCGTAAGTGTTCTTTTTTCTTTCTTTTCTTTTAATTCGAACATTGTTTCATCGTTTTGTGTTATTAAATAATCAATTAACTCTTTTCTGTGTCCTAACATTATTTATCTTCTTTCATACTTTTTAAAATCATATTTAAACATTTTTTAATTGTATCATCACCATTTTTAAGTAGCCAATTTGCGTAATCTCTATCATCATCAATAATAAATTTAAGTGTATCTCCTGCGTGTTTCCCAAAAGTAATTTCGTAATTAAGTGCTTCATCTAATGTTGTAATTTCCTTTTGATTATCTTTTTTTCTTAAGCTATTTGCGTCATCATCTTCAGTTGCTAAGCCAAAAGCCATTAACAAACTATATCTTCTTGCGTATGTTAATGCACTTCCTTGCTCCTGTGCTGGATTATTATTTCCCATTAACGTGGCTTGTACTACTCTTGCACCTTGTAGCCAATCATCTTCCCATTTGTTGTCTATGTATCTTTTAGTCATTACATAATCGTCATTTTCAATTCTTTTAATTTGTTGTATATATTTCATATTGTTTTGTTCCAAATATTCGTGTATTTGAGCTATATCTACATACTGATAACTATATTTGCCTCCATTTTTAGTTGGAATGTCAGCTTTTTGATTTTTAGTTAACGTTGTTTCTGCCATTTTCTTGTCTCCTTTCGATTTCTTTCATAACTTCATCTGTTCTTTTATACCAAAATGCTTTCATTTTGTTGCAATAAACAAGCTCTCTTAATAGCTCATTATTATCTAAATCTGTTACTTTTCTTTCTTCCATAATTAAATCCTTTCGTTAATAAATTGTTCGTTCATTTCTTCTTCTTCTCTGTCATATTCCTTTTGCAATTCAACTTCAACATCTTCTTTTTCAGCCATTGCCTTATATTTAATTAATTCTAATTCTTCTATATAATCTTTTTGACCAATTTCATTAATCAATAAATTTAAAGTGCTGATTATATTATCTAAATCATCATATATTTCTTGCAAATTCATTTTGTTCCTCCTATTGATTTTTTTAAAAAATATAGTATTATTAATTAAGTGTTTTATCTAAATTTTTTGTCGTTGTCTAAAGACGACATTTTTTTATTACTTGACGTCCTCACTTTTTGTAATACTTTTTGAAAGATTAGAATGGCATTCAATAATTAAATTAATCATGCTACTTATAGACCTTTTATTTTTTTTGGCTGTATCTTTCAAATAATTATAATTAGGCACTTCAAGGTTTACTGTCGTCAACATCTTTTTACCATGTTTCATTTTTCCACTTCCTTTTCTTAAGTCTTTTTATTTTTCTTTTAAATTCAAATAGTCTTCTATAATTTTTTGTAATTCAATGTTTTTTTTCATATACGCATAGTCATATACTGAATCTAATATTCTGATTATTCGGTCTATATTTATACAATAATTTGCTTTTTCTATTTCATTTTTTTCAAATTTAATATCAACTAGCATTTATTCTTCCTCCTCTTCATCATAATCGTTTTCTAGTTCATCTGTTAAGTACAATTTGCCGTATTTTGCTCCATGCTTATTTCCTCTGTCTACTGTAATAATTTCTGTATCTTCTCCATAATATTCAATCATCTCGTCAATAAATTCTTTTAATTCTCTTATTGTAACTCCTTGAACTTGGTCTTTTCCATAACCTGCATTTGCTAAAATTCCAATTCCCACTTTTTTCATATTAGTCACCTCCTTTTTATTATATATATTATAATACATATTGTAGCAAAAGTAAATACATTTTATTAAAATTTAATACAATATTTTAATACAAAATAAAAGCCACTATTTCTAGTGACTTTTATAAAAATGTAAACTAATTTAGGTCTAGATGGACTACCCCACTCATGTTAGTATTATTAGTATAAGTATATCTAGCTTTACCTTCTGCAACTAATTGCTTACAATAATTTAATAAATTGTTTTTACTTACATTTTTAATGTAAAAATCAGATGCTTTCCCTAAAACGTGTCTTGAACCTTGTACACCACCGACTTTTCTATTATGTGTTGCACATCTGCAACCACTTGTTATAATCAATGGATTGCCTCCAAAATGGCTTCTAATCTGTTCTAATAATTTAACAAGTCTAATATCTATGTCATCAAATCCACAGCCACATTTGCAAGCAAATTCTGACTTTTGAAAATGTGAAACATTTTTCCAAGCATATTCTTGTACATTGTTGTTTTCGTATTCAGCTTTTTTTCTTATTGTTTCATTTCCTGCAACGCCGTCAACAGTTGCACCATATTTCTTTTGCTCCTCACAGATTATTGTTCTAATGCAATCTATCATTTTTTGGTCGGCGATTTCGCTATCCCCTAGACCGTGTTCATTTCTAAATCTTCTTATTGCTTGTTTTGTTAAATTTCCTTTTATACCATCAATGTTCCCTCCATAATAGCCAAGAAATTTTAAATTCATTTGTAGTCGTGTCATTGTCATTTCTAACATAATTCATTCCTCCTTTTTAATACCCAGTGGTCCACCCAGCATCAAGAAAAGCTTGATAATTCGAAAGTGATTGACAGGTTGTGGCTTGTGCTGGGGATAGCCCTACGAAATTCAAATTTTTATATGTACTAGTTATTTGTACTGCATTAATACACATTGCTAATATGTTATTTAAACTTTCATTTGATAAAGCTGGGCACGCACTAAACATGCGTCCCATAGCTGTAACATTTTTTGTGTCCAATACTGGAACACTCGCTAATTTAGAACAGCCAGTAAACATGCCATTCATAAATGTTACGTTACTCGTATCTAGTAATGGGATGCTCGTTAATTTGGTACAACTAGAAAACGCGTTATTCATACGTGTTACGTTGCTCGTATCTAGTAATGGAATGTTCGCTAATTTATTACATGCACTAAACATACTTGTCATCTCAGTAACTTTTCCAGTATCCAATAATGGGATACTGTCCAAACTAGTGCAGAATTCAAACGTATGATTCATTAGATTAACATTGCTTGTATCTAGTAATGGAATGCTAGTTAGCTTATCACAATAATAAAATGCAAATGACATATTTTTGACGTTGTGAGTATCAAATAATGGGATACTAGTTAACTTTCTACAAGAATAGAATAGATTTGTCATGTCTGTGACTTTGCTAGTATCTAATAGTGGGACGCTAGATATCGAACAATAATGGAATGTCTGAACCATGTCAGTAACGTTACTAGTATCTAATAATGGGATGTATTCTAATAGTGCACAACTTTCAAAAGCTTGTCTCATGCTAGTGATATTCTGCGTGTCGACTAACGGCATATATCTTAATTTTGTTTTTGCATCCTGTGGAAGGGCTTGTCCCATGCTCGTTTTAGTCATATCCCAATTATCATATATATATTTTGAATACTCAAAATCGTTTAATATCGACTGTGGTGCATTACTATATCCTATTTGCGTCCAATCTGGGTCTCCGTTTTTTAACATTTATAGTTACATTTACATCATTTAAGCCATCATACCCGGTGTCTGGCTCTATCGTTGTTGTTCCATTGTCTGTTATTGTTATATCTTTACTTTGTAAATTTGGTCGTGGGTCAAATATACCTGTAACTCCGTAATATTTCAATTCCGAGCTTTTATGTTGCTTGGTTGAATATTTTGGTCTATTGTATTGTCAACTGCACTTACATCAATTTGATTTATTCCATCTTTCCCTGCTGTTGGATTTATTGTTTGTGCTGTTGTAGTTGGTGTTATGCTTTTAGTTTCTAATTCTATTGGATTTACAGTTATTTCTGATATGTACTTACCGCTCGCTGGGGTTATTGTTTGACTTTGAGTTGTTGATTTAACTGTTTTTGTTTCTGTCTGTATTGGGTTGATTGTTACACCACTTAATCCATCATAGCCACTATCAGCTGTTATATTTTGTTCACTTGTAGTAGGTGATACTGTTTTATTTTGCAGTTCGATTGGCTGAACTGTAACTTCATCAATGAATTTTCCTGTTGTTGGTGTTATAGTCTGACTTGATGTAGTAGACTTTACTTCTTTTTGTTCGGTTTGAATTGCTGTTACAGTTACGCTTGCTAATTCATAACCTGTATCAGCTGTTACTATTTGCTCACTTGTTGAAGGATTAACATTTTTGCTTTGGTCTGGTTTATCTGGTTCAAGGTTTCCCTCTACGTTGAGTATGCTTACACCTCTTCGAATATTAGTTGGGATTATATTTGGGTCAACATCACTACTCACTGCATCAATTGTAACTTTATTTAAACCGTCATAATTCGCATCAGGTTCAATTATTTGCTGTTGCCACGATGGAATAATATTCTTTTCTTGCATTGAAAAAGGTTGTACTATAATTTCATTTATGAGCGAATTCTCACTTGGTGTTATAATTTGCGTTTCATTTGCTGATTTAACATTTTTTGTTTCTGTTTCTAATATGCCCACAACTTTTTCACCTTGCGAAAAACCAATTTTGTCTTTTAATATATCTGTATTTTGTATTGTTCCTTCGCTTGTATCAATCACTTTTGTTATATCAACATCTTCATCGTATGAACCTTGGTTTATATAGAAATTAGTTGGAATAGGGCTATATCTTAATATTAATTCATCATTTTGTCCTAATTCATAACCATATACTCCTAATTTTATGTTCCCTTTTTTATACAAAATATCAATTGGAATATTACATTTATTGTCGACAATATTTGCAGGATATGTTTTATCTTGTTCGGTTGTAAATACAGCTTTTTTAATTAATCCTTCATATTCATCGGAAAAAACAAAATTGCATATATGAACATTTGCTTCCCCTGAATTAACTGAATCCTTTTTTACTATCTTGACTTTTTTTTCATCTACTTTTATAATCATTTATCATCCTCCTTCCCTTCTTCCTTTTTTGTGAAATAATACGTTATTATAGCACTTGTAATAGTCATAAATAATTCAACACCTACAACATTTTTGAAAGTTAAAATGCACATTGTTATAATAACTGATAACGATAATATGGTTTTCACTTTGAAAAGCTCTGCAATATTTAATAATAATTTTTCAAACGCTTTTGACACATAATCATCTCCTTTCATCTAAAATAATTTTATCATAAAAAAAACAAAGGTACAATTAAAATTGCACCTTTGCTGGAAAAACAAATGATTATAAAATCGAACCAAAGTTATTATAACATTTTTACATTCTATTTTCAAGCATATCTTTTATTGTTTTATAATGTTCTTTTTCTCTTTCTGCCATTTTCATCAATTTGTTTTTATGTGCTGTATTATTTGCCATTTCGCTTGCGTCTTCATAAGCCCTTGCAAGTTCCATTCCATCTTCGCAGATGTCTTCTAGCATCATCATATAATCTTCTTGTGAACGGTAATTTCTGCCGTATCTGTCTCTATACGATGTTCTATATTCTCTGTCTCTACGATTTCTTCCATATTGGTCTCTATTATTTCGACCTGTATTGAAATCATAATCTCTGTTATTGTACTCATCTCTGTAATCCCTGTAATCCCTATAATCTCTATAATCAGATTCTCTATAATCGCCTTCTCTGTTGCTACGATTATCATAATCCATTGTCCTCATATCATTCATAATTAATTCTCCTTTCTATTTTGGTATAATTGTAAAATATTTTGTAATTTTGTCTTTGACAGAATCTTCGTCATCAATAAAGGCATCTGTATATTTAACATAATTTGTTATGTCATCGCCTAAAAGTTTATCTCTATAATCGTTAAAACCTTGATTCATAACTAGGTAAACATCTTCTGTTCTGTAATTATCTAGTCCATAATCATTTTGTATTTTTGAAATTTCTTCATAACTCCATCTTTGTGAATATGGTCTCATATTACTAACTATGACTTCGGCTAAATCTCTGTCAATTTGATTTCCATTTGCCATTAAGTAAATACACATAGCTTCTTTATTGTATAATTCATCATCATATTTTTTTATATATTCTAATGAATCAACAAGAATGTCGGCTAATTTTCCCATTTCTTGTTGACTTCCATCGTCAATTATTTTTCTAATATATTTTCTAATGTGCATTATTATCTCCTTTCTTTAAAAGTTTGATAATTAATTCGTTTTGCTCCATAATCGTTTTTAAATAATCATTATCTTGGTGCTGTAGATAAGTCATCAATTCGTCATTTTTTGTATCTTTAATTAGCATTTCATACGATTCAAGTTGACAACAATTTGCTACAACAGCAATCCAAAACCAAAAACTATTATTTTCCATTAAGCCAATTTGAATATTGTCAATGAAGGGTTGTTAAAATCGACATCTTCTTCAGTACTATTTTTTATTGTAAAGATATCGCAACAATTACAAGGAACTACTACTAGAATTCCGCTAGCAATATTTTCAAAAGTTCCAACCGTTGTTCCTGCTGTTTGCATTTCTCCACCAATAATATTTTCCCCTGCATTTGTTATGTTGACAGTTATTTGACCAGCAACTGTTGGAGCTACATTTGCATTAAAATGGATAAAATATATTCCTGCTTTTGTGATTTCAAATATTCCGCTATTGACACTATTGAAATTCAACCAACCTCTACAGCCTTTACAAGAGTTAGTTCTTACATTTGTTGCGTTGAATAAAACATTAGCTCCAGCTCTTACTGTTTGTACCGGATTTGTATTTACAGCATTTATCATTATTCCTTCCTCCTTTTTTATAAAAATAGAGATAGAATATATCTATCTCTTAAAAATTAAGCAAAAATCACATAAATGTGAAAATAGATAAATCTAATATTGCTTTTTATTATTAAAGTGTTCCATTGTAGTTATTGCATCCACATCCGCAACCGTTGTTTCCATTGCAAGTAAATATTGGCGTTCTTCCATAGACCGGAGTTGACGGAATTGGGCAATTGACAAGACGGTTATACATCAAATCAATTTCATTGTTTAAGCTATTTGATATAAAAGCATTTTGAGCTGTTTGGCTTGCTCTTAAATCAGCCATTGATAATTCCCTTTGAAGGTCTGCAATTTTTTCATTCTTTGCATCAATTTTGTCTTGTTTTGCGTCTAATTCTAATTGACATAATTTATCAAGGATGGCTTGCGTACTTGCTGTTTGATTTGTCAATAAATCTCTTGTATTATTAGCATCGGCAAACCTTGTAGCATTTCCTTCATTTTGTATAATATTTTGTGTTTGGCAACTAGCTAGACGATTTTCGCAACAACAATCGGCAAATTGAGAGCTCAATTGATTAAATGATTGTAGGTTGCTTATTTGATTTGCATAATTTTGTTGCATATTAGCCATCTGTCTAGCATTTGCAGATGTTTCAGCATTTGCAAATCCTGAGCTTATTGTTTGATTTGTATTGGCAAAGCCGTTACATATATTGCTATTTATATCAGCAACTCCATTGCATAATTGTGTTGATAGGTTTTGAACTCCACTATTGATTCCCGTTAATTGGTTAGCTAATTGTAGAGTGTTGAATCCATCGTTAGTATTTTGCATTATTTCTTTTTGTCCGTTTGAAAGCCATGCGTATTCGTTGCCTCCGCCGAAACCTCCGCCAAAGCCTCCGTTCCCCCAATTTCCGCCGAATAATGCCAAAATTAAAATAAGCCAAACCCAACTTCCGTCTCCAAATCCTGAATTTCCAAAGCCATTTGCTCCGGTTGGGTACACTGGATATGGATATGCTCCATTGCTATTTCCAACTACTGCTTTAATGTCTGCTGGTGATAAATTATCTCCCATATTTTTTCCTCCTTTTTATAATTTAAAATTCTAAAGTGCACATAAAGAATTTGTGTCAACCTGTCAATATTTTTGACAAGTTCAAATAAATTCTTTACTATTTCATATTTTGAATTTTGCTTAAGACGCTTTCTGGAGCTCCGATACGATTTTGCAGTATTTAAAATCTGTTGTCTTTGCTCTGGAGTTGTGCCACCCATAATTTGATTTAAAAGTGCATTAGGGTCTCCGCCATTTTGCATCATTTGATTTACCATGTTGTATCCACTTGGATTTATTTTTTGTAATTTTTGCATTAATATATTAATAACTGGATTCATAATGTTAGCCTCCTATTTTTTTGAAGTTTTTGACTTACTAACTGTTGTTTCTTCTGCTGGTACTGATTGAGATGTTTGTTGAATAGCCTGTGCCATTAAATTTTTCATACTGTTAAGTTCCTCTTGTAATGCTTGAATTTGCATATCTTTTTCATCTCTTGGGACTATTTCTTCAGTTTTAAAAGTTTTTATGTTACCTGAAACATCTTTAATCCACACCGTTTTAAAATCTTTAGTTGCAAAAATACCCGTTTTCATTACAAAAGTATTTTTAACTTCATCAATATTTTCTGCATATCTTCCTTCAAGTTCGCTACTGTTATTATTTTGTGGTGCAAGTTGAAAATTTTGTGTAATAGGTTGTGTAGGTGCAATTTGAGGTTGTTGTTGCATTTGACTTTGTTGTTGTTGTTGCTGTTGGGCTAATTGAATTTTTTCGTCCCATTGGTCGCGAATTTGTTGCATTTGCTGTATATTGTTTTGATTGTATGGATTGCTGTAAATTCCATATTGTGTGTTATAACTTCCGTAGTTGTACATATTAATCATCCTTTCTATATCAAAAAAGAAGATGTGCGGAACTTAATTTGTACATATTTCAATTCCTTTTCTTTTTTCACATCTTCCTTTCCTACAATATAAAAAAGACAACGTATTTTCTACGTTGCCTGTGTCAATAGATGGCTAAACAGGCACTAACCATCTACTAGGATTATTTTATAATTTTATATGTTTTGTATTCTACTACGAGTACAAAGAAAAAAATAAAAAAACCGTGAACTAAAATCACGGTTTTATATTCTACAATATATACGAATAGCAAAAGCAATCTTTTCAATTTTTTCTGCTATTCTAGGTGTTTCAATATCTAGCCTTTCAGCTATTTGTGAATAACTTAAATTTTGTTTAAATCTGTACTTATATATAAGATATTCGATGCCCTGTTGCTCTTTTAATTTGTTTTCAAATTCAATTAATTTTGTATCATATTCATTATATTTTATAAATTCTTCAACGTCTGCATAATTAGTATTCTTGCCTTTCCACATAAAAATGTCTTCTATGTTGCCTTTACTTGATAATATAAATGACATAAACAAGCTCATTACAATGCTTAATTTCAAGTCAAATTTTAATAATACAAATAGGCTTAAAAATACAAGCGTAGTCCATATCAAACAATGATACCATTTTCTATAGTGCATTGGTTTTGGAACTTTCAGCCTTATTATGCTAAATGCAAGTATTACTAATAATATTTGCCAGTAAATGATGTGCAATAATCTGCCTGTTAAGATTATTACACCTGTTTCTGCAATTGTAAATATGATACTTGGTAACTTATACAATAGCTTTTTTATAAAATCTTTCATATTTACTCTCCATCAGAACTGCAAAAAAATAAGAAACAGTCAATTGGTGGCATACTAACACCTCCTATTAGAGATTATTTATTATTATAATGTCTAATATTAATATAAAGACATTTAACAATATCAAGCTAATATTTCTAATACTTATACTTCTTATTTTGTTTTCTGGTCTTCTATTCCAATATTGTATGTATTTTCTATATAATTTTACATAAATTTTATTAAAAATTAAAACACTAAATAATAATACGTTATTTATGATATATGCTATCCAATATAAATTATAATTGTTTTTATATATTAAAGAGCATATATAAGATATTATTGACATAATTGCAAAAGATAAACTAATAATAAATATG
>Ga0326513_10001709_pt1 | contig 16698 bp, 14 predicted proteins | sample 2_2465_0518_D_FD_203654 | JGI IMG/M metagenome (GOLD analysis project Ga0326513, IMG submission 203654) | Bovine rumen microbial communities from UC Davis, California, United States - 2_2465_0518 | ecosystem: Host-associated > Mammals > Digestive system > Stomach > Rumen | place: USA... | reverse complement strand
CGATGAAATATTGATTGTTGATGTTAGTATAGACTCTGCAGAGCCGTTTCGACGACAAGTTGTACATGTTAAGTCAACAAAGAGTATAGAATATCTTTCGCCTATTCCTGTTTACGATGTAGTCAATGTAGAGCCTTGCCATAATTTCATAATAGTAGACAATGGTAGTTACATGGTCTCGCATAATTGCGTAATGGACGAGACTAACTTTGCTAAATCGGGAGTAAAGGATATAGATAAAGCAAAGAATCATATGAAGGGCATGTATGACACAGCTAATGCCCGTATTTCTGGTACCTTCAGATTAAATGGTGAAGTGTATGGAAAGCTTATAACTGCATCATCTAAAAATCAAGACAATGACTTCTTGTCTGATTACATAGAGACACAACAGAGAGCAGGTAATGAGCACTTATATGTAGTAGATGAACCACAATGGAACATATTACCTAAATCATTTTTCTCAGATGAGGTGTTCCATTTTACTGTTGGAGACAGATACAAACGAGGTTTCGTTATACCAGAAGAAAATGACGATGAGGAGCATAGAAAAGAGTATGAAGCACAAGGATACCAAGTTGTAGAAGCTCCTGCGGAAATGCGAAAAGATTTCCTTGCAGACTATGATATCGCATTACGTGATTTAGCGGGAATATCGGTAACAGGAGCAATGGGTTTTGTAACACAGGAGATGATTACACCTTGTGTATCTCAAGAAAGACAAAATCCATTTTACGAAGACGTTTTAGTTATAGGTATGCGTGATGAGGGAGTTGAAATATCAGACTTCTATCATGACGAAGTTGTACCTAGAGAACTTAAGAATCAACAAATGAATATACATATAGACTTTGCAGAAACTAGAAACAGAACAGGTATTTCAGGTTGTTGTGTATGCGGTAACAAAGTAGTTGAAACCTCAGAAGGCAAAAAGATTGCGTTACCGTTTATTAAACAAGTATTCGCAGTAGGCATAGAAGCACCTAGAGGAGATCGACAGTCTTTTCAGAAAGTAATTAATTTCATATCTTACTTGCGACAACAACATTATAATATAGGAACAATATCTTGCGATAGTTATCAGTCATCATTTGTACTTGAAACATTATCGCAGCAGAATTTTATTACAAAGAAGATTTCAATTTCAGGTTCAATGGATGCTTTCATAGCAATTAAGAACTTACTTATAGACCAGAGAATAGAGTTAGTGAAGTGCCAATTGCAAGAAGATGAATTAGTATCAGTACAGAGAATAAACAACAAAATAGAAATTCCAGAAGCAACTGATGGCGGGCATGGTGACGTTTGCGAAAGCTTAGTAGGTGCATCATATTCGCTTGTATTAGATCAGGTTACAGCTAGACCTCCTGCAAAGTCAATTGCAGCAATAGCAGCTGCAGTGAATACAGGAAGAGGAGGGACAATTAGAAGTCCAATGTCATCGAGCAGGACAGTAGGGCCCGGAAGGTTTCCTACACTAAGATAACAAATGAATAATAAAATAGATTGGGACTCAATCAAAGATAAGGAGTCAAAGATGCTAGTAGATTTTTACGGATTAGTGTTCAGACAAATGGTAGAAGAACACAAACAAGAAAAAGAAGCTAAACGGCGTAAAGCTGATTTAGATAAAAGTAACTCAACAAAAACATTCAATTCTAAGGAGGAATTAAAATGAAGTTTGCAAAAACCTTTTGTAAGCCGAGCTCATGTGTATCAGTGGTACCTGCAGGCTTACCAGTTAAGTTGCAGTACAACGAACACGGATTACTGCAGTCGTTCAGATTAGGATTTTCAGCTAATTTAGATCCGATGTACGAAGATCTAATACCTGCTAATAAGGGTGAGATTCTCGACAGGATGAAGAAATTCGTACCTAATTCGATCTCAACTAAGGGAGGAACCACTTGGGTCTATGGTGTATTCTATAGTGACAAAGTTCCAATGACTGAAGGGTCAATTCCTTTTTCGTTAACAGCAGGATACATTGACGATATGTTGAACGGAGGCAAGTTTGAATTCTACGCAGGATATGCACACAGCCTTGCAGCTTCTTTCCAAGGAGCAATGATGATAAGGAACTTCTTGTCAATGGCTAAATTCAATTTACTCCCGCAGGTAGTCGTTCCTGTAGCAATGCAAGACCAAACAATGGAATCATTAACATCAACTGCATCATATCCATTCAACAGATCATTTGTTGCAGGTTACTTCGTTTATGAAGAACTTAATTGCAGATATGTAGCAGATACGCTCATGCAGATTAGAGTATCAAATGAACCTACATTGTTTATTGATAACGATGGTTATTGGAAAGCAAAGGTACTTAGCGAATCACTAAAGGAGTATGTATTCAGCTATTCAGCTATCTTGCACCACAACGTAACAAAGGGCTGTGCATTGCTTATTGAAAGAGAAAACGAAGACAAACCAATCGACATCATCGCAACTAGATTAGAGAATGGCGCAGAGCTTGTTTGCAATACAGCACCTGTTGAAGTTAAGTGTCCGGTGTGCGGTAAGATAAACAGAATTGGTCAATCGTCTGCTCCAGTACAGTGTGACGACCCATATTGCTTATCACATGAGTACCCACATGCAGTTAAAATGCTGTCTACTTTAGGACTTGATGTTATAGACCAAGACGAATACAACGAAGCAGTCAAAAACAAAGATATCTTGTGCTTGACTGACATATTATCGCTAGATAAATACAAAGATATTAAGATAGAAGCAACCCTAGCAGATGTATTGAGAGCAGCTATTCCAGTAGAAGTAGTACCTCATTCAGACTTACTGGAGAGATTCGCTAATAAGTGTAATAATGATACTAAAACAGTTACTTATTACTTAGAGAATCCTCTCAGACTTGAAACAGACTTAGATTTACTTGAGCCTGCTGTAAGGAAGTTAGCTGATTGGCTTAAAGAACCTTATAACATGTCTACTATTCAGACTTTATTCGATATAGTAGAAGTGTCTCCGAGAAAGCAAAAGTTTGAAGGTGACCCAATATTCAGAGGAAACACATTTGTTATAACAGGTAAATTCAAGAGAGGAGATTACAACGAGATAGCATCTATTATAGAGAGCTATGCTGCAAAAGTAATTCCTGCAATTGAACCAGGAAATGATCTTCCTGATTTAGTTATAACAGGTTCGCTAAATGACGGAATTTCAGGACAAGTAATTCAGAAAGCAAGGTTGCACGGTATCCCGATGGTAGAAGAAGATACATTCTTTGCACAGTACGAAATAGACGACGACCTGCAAAGGAACCTTCTATAGAAATGGAGGGCAAATAAATGGCAACATGGTTAGATAGATTATTAAATAGGTCCAGAACTGCACAGAAGGAACAGTTTCCGCATTCGACAATACTGAGAAAGCTAGTAACCGGATCATTCTACAGGGTATCGTCTCTTAAAGGAGCATCAGACGTAACTGAGATGCGAACACAAATTGATACCATGCGAGCATTAGCTCAAGATTCGCAAATTGCAACAGCTTTATCTTACTACGCAACAGATGCAACTACAACGAATTCGGCAGGGCAGATTATCTGGGCAACAGCAATTGAAGAAAGTTATCAAGAAGTCGCAGATATAGTTAACACTAAATTCAAAGAGTGGGACATCAACAAATATGCAAGAGATCACATCTTAGAATTAGCTACAATCGGCAACTTATATCTACCGACAACTAAACTTTATAGAGATGAGGGTAAGTTGAGCCAACGCCAGCTTGTTTCTCTCGATAATAACACAATAAGAGATGATTTGTATGAAGTTGTAGCATCAACAAAGTTACCACCTGAAGAAACATTGCACTTAATTAGAATGGGCAGACCTGAAGGTTTCATATTAGAACCAGACGACGATTCAGGTAGGACAATTGTTTACGATGAAAACGCAATTATACATTTCACATTAGGTGGACTTATCGGAGACCTTACATTCACGGCAAAAGACATGAATGGAGAAGAAGTCACTTACGACATTCAGTTCGGAAAACCATTGATGGAAGCTGCAACTCAGCCTACTCAGACACTTAACTTGATAGAAGACGCACTTGTGCTTTCTTCTCTTTCTAGAATAGTTAGATTTATCAATGTCGATTGCGGTAACGCAGAGGAAGAAGAAATCCAAGCTACATTACAGCAAATCAAGGACATGATAGAGCAACAGTTAACTATTCATACAGGAACAGGAGACGCACAGAGTTTTGTAAATCCACAGAGTCCTAATAACCTGATTTACTTGCCGAAAATTGGCGGGCAGGATGCAGTTTCTATAACAGATCTTAACATGGCAGAAGCAAGTGACGCTGATAACAAATTGCTTGAATACTATCAGGATAAGAAGTTATCAGTATTAGGTGTACCAAAAGAAGCGATGAACTTCTCTTCCGCAGAAGGATTAGGTGGAGCAGGTGCAGTTATGTCACAAAGATCTGCATTATATGGAAACTCATTGCAAAGAATAGAAACAGCCTACAAAGAAGGTTGGCGTTCCGCAATGAATAAGTATTTCATTGAACATGGATTATCAGGTATGGTTGACAAGTTTGAGTTACACATGAACCCAATTATAACTCAAATGAGCACAGTTGCATCTGAAAGACGTGATAGCGCACTTGGACAGGCAGGTACAATAACAGACTTGTTAACTAAGTTAGGAATCACAGATGACAATCCATATAAAGAAGCACTTACAGAAATATTATCTGAAACACTTCCTGCAACGGGAGCATCAGTTAATACATGGAACATAGATGTAGAAGCAGGAGGTGGAGAAGGTGCGTACTAGTAAAGAATTAACAACAATGTTCTTTTCGGATCTTAAGCACTACAACGGAACCAATTTCAAAGCTATTGCCAAAGCAGATTTATCAAAACAAGATGCTGCAGTGCACAAAGCATTTAGTTCCGTTCTTACCCGTTATTTCATATTCAAGGAAAAGCATCCAGAGGTTTCCGATATGGAACACAGAATGCTGTACTTCAAGTTGAAGTTGGATATGATAGCAGCATATTTTTCAGAGTATCCTGAAACTACTACAGATAATTTAGTAGCATTTCAGCTTGAGCTTAAGAGGTATGTGAAGGAATCTAGAAGTAATAATGAAGCGGAAGGAGCGCAAACAGATGAGTCGAACACTTCATTACCAGATATCAAATTGGAATCAGATAACGCAGTGTCTGTCCAACAACAGCCGGAACTTGTATCTGTCAATAGTTAAACCAATGAAAGGCAGAACGCTCAAAGGAATGATTCTTCAAGTGAATCATTCCACATTGGGCACACTGTTTGCAGCAATGATACAAGGTGCAGGAGAGCTTATTACAGAGCAAGATGAGGAGGGCAATGATTTGCCCTTCCTTTCTACTGAACAAATATTAGAGCAAATTGCTAAGTTTGGTTTCTATGTTAAGTATGATGTCAAGAGTAACCTTCCTGGCGAAACTATATCATTCTTAGCAACAATTGACAACCTGGGATATGACAAGATAACCAGAGTGCTCTTACAAGAAGTAAACAAAGAAGGCGAAGTATTGTGGAAGCCAAACATAATTATCTTTAATTCAGCAAAAGATAATTCAGATTTGCTTACATACGGAACCAGGTTAACTAGAGCAAAATATGTAGATAAAGTAAATAACGGCTCAGTCATGAATGTAACACATGAAAAGTATTCTTGGGACTGGGTAACATCTATGTTTAACATATGCGATATACTAGACGAAAACATTGACCCTGTAGACGAATACAAGGCAGACGCAGATATCGCATGCGGAAACATAATAGACACATTTCATCCATACGACGAAGAAGACGATGACCCAACCGACGATGGAATATACGGATCCGAGCCTGTAGACGATTCTCAGTTTACAGTGTACGAAGGAAGTGATTCAGATGAATAATCTCATAGGTCCAGACATAAAACTAATGAGGGACAGGTATGATGAAGCATTAAAGCTACAAGGAATACCTTGTACTTATCAGTTTCCAAACTTGCCCGGAACAAACTCACAAGGTGAAGCAGTAATTGACAGCTATTCAGAACCAATTGAAACACATATCTTCTTTGAAGGTAGCCCTAAGGTGAAAACATTCAAGAGGCTAGGTTGGGTAGTTGAAAACAGTCAAGATCTTCCTTTCCTTGTGCATTGTAGTTTCAATCTTCCACATGTGCAAAGGGACAGTGTATTCAGGATAGCAGGACAGTATGCAGAATTGCCTGATAGGATATTCAAAGTAACTGAGATTACATACGATATACAAGCACCTGACCATTTGATTTGTCAAATCATGCCAGCATACGGCGGTGTAGAACACATTGTAGGAAGAACTGAAGTAGAAGTTAAACAAACATTCAACGGATCTAATCATTTCCTCAGGTCAGATGTTGATTACAGAGGAAACTACCATATGACTAAAGAAGAAACAGAGGAGATTTGAATATGTTATGGGTTTATGATGACGCAATTGCAAAAGATTTATCAAATTGCATAGATCCCACCGGAGGGCTCAACAGCACAGTCAAACTTATGAATAATGTAGGCGGAATATTAGGTGTTTTAGCACAGATACAAGATGATAAACTGACATTTCCTGCAATATTCTTAGACAGACATTCGGATACTCCGCTAGATCCAAAAAGATTCAACTTTGCTAGAACACATTCAGGAGTTGCAACATGTTTTGACCCGGAAACAAACAATGTGTATATAGAAAAGATGATTCCAATAGATTTGAAATATGATCTGCATGTGTTAACAACTAACACAGCGGACATGGATGAAGTAACACGTGAATTACTCTTCAGATACAGCTCAATGTATTATCTAACAATAGAAATACCATATGAGTCAAAGCGTAAGTTGAGATTTGGAGTCGCAATCAATCCTGATACCCCAATCAGAAAAGAAAAAGGCTCAACAGATTACGAAACTTATACAATCTACGAATCTATAATAGAGTTAGAGTGCCAAGGAGCAGTATTAGTATCTTATACACCTAGACACCTAGAAAGAGTAATCGCAGAGGATGTTGTGTTGAAACACCCTCAAAACCTTAAATAAATGTAGAAAGAGGTGATATTGTGTTTTATAAAAATGTATCATATTCCGATAAGACTTTTTACGGAGTAACATTTAAGCCAGGCGAGACTAAGGAAGTTGACAATTACATCAATGACAGATTCATGATTCTCGCTGACGCACCAGTGCAAAAAGACAAAGGATTGCCTCAGGACAATCAAGAACAGCAGAAACCGTCTTCTGAGAAATCTAAGAAAGACACAGAGAAGAAAAGCGAACCTGCTTCTAATAAGAAAGAAGCAAAACAGCAAGCTGAACCTGAAAAGTCTGAATCTTAGATAAAGAGCGATAATTAAAATAAATATCAAGGAGGAAAAGGTAATGGCTCAAATTACAATCAATGAAATTTCTAGAAATTACACTTATTCTAGCGGTAGCAGTCAGTTCTGTTCTGTAGCACTGCCAATCACGGCTAGTTGGGGACCTGCTTATGAAGATCCAGCATCAGCCGGAGTTTCTCTTGATGAAATGCTTGAAACCACAGTGTTCCAACATTTTCCATCAACTCAAGAAGGACTTGAAGCATTTACATCTACATACAGAGGACCTGCTGCAAACTACAGATCTGCACAAGATTTTTCTTATCAGATCGCAGTAACACTTTTAACAACAGGTTATGATCTCGATGTTTGTCGTGTATGCGCAGGAGCACATGCATCTAACAAGTTTGATGCAACAATCGGAAACGATTCAACAGTTGGCTCACTTACACTTAGAGCAAAATATCCGGGATCATTTGGTAACAACTTAATCGCAACACTCCGCAAAGTAAACAACAAGAATTATTGGAATCTTGTTTCTTACATTGTAGATTCAACAGGTGCAAAAACAGCAGTTGAAAATCTTACATTCGTATTTGATTTAGATAACTCAACCGATACAATCTTGCACATTTCAGAGATTAAGTCAGCATTCTTCGATTTCATCGTAGACGGAATCGAACAAGATGCAGATGTGGTTCTTTCAGCAGAGCAAATTCAGCTTGCAGGTGGTTCTGATAGAGCAGCAGACACATCAGCAGAAGCAATGATGACAGAAGCAATCTCACTTGCAACTGCAAGATATGGTTATTCAGGATCAGACCCAACAGATTATGTTGCAGCACTTAACCTAGTTAAGTCAAATAATCCATCAGTATCTAAATCAGCAACAATCCGCAACAGAGAGTGGAACTTCAACGCAGCTTACCAGATTTTAACAATCTTAACAGATAAGCTCGCATACAATACAAAGAGACTTATCTTGCCAGGTTGGGACGACCAAGATTACTTGTTCTTAACAGGTGAGAGAGTTGCAAGAATAGGAACAGTTTCACCGCTCCATGCAAAGATGATGGCTGTAGCAGCAAATTCAAGATGCTTGTGCGCATTGCTCGATGTTCCAAGATCACTTCTCAGATCCGGTGTATGGATTGACTCAGACGACACAAACCAAGAAGGTTACGCACAAAAGGTATCTAAATTCATTCCAACAGGAGTAACTGATAACGACGGATTATTCGCAACACATAGCTCACTTATAGCACCTTGGTGTCAATACAAATACGTAGGAACAGCAAGAAACAACATTGCCCCTCCTGCATTCTTAGCATTAATGATCCAGATCGCAATGTTAAAGAACCAGAGCCTACAATACGAATGGGCAATGCCTACAACAAGAAAACATAACTTAACAATCGGCGCTCCAGATTACATTGTTCCAAAACATCTCTTAGATGATTGGCAAAGTATCGAAGGCGTAAGCTTGAATGTAATCGCAGAAATCCCAGATATGGGAATGACATTGTGGGGCAACAGTACTTGCTTCGACGTGCCACCTGCTACCTATCAAGCATTGCAAAACCTCTCAACACGCTACTTAGTAGATGCAATCAAAGATCTAATCTTCAGATGCGGTATTGCAATCACATTCCAGTATAATAATCAGGAGGCTTACAGTAAATTTTTTGCGGGGTGCTCTCCTTTGTTGGATACTATGCAGGCAGTCGGTGCAATTACACATTATGAGATAGAGATGTCGAAAGACCTTAACAGCTTGGATTCAGTTAACTTGAATTCAGTGGTAGGTCAAGTCCGCATCTGGGTGGAGGGAATAATAAATGACCTGACAATAGACTTGGTTTGCCTTCCGGCGGGCACCGAGAACATGTAGTAAACATGGCAACTTCACTAGTTTCACATCTTATAAATTTAGGCGGAGCTACACAAAAGCTTCGCCTTTTCCTTTGTATTTCGCACTAGTTCGCACTCCAAACAAACACTTTCTGCCCGCAATCGTAAACTGGTAACCATTTGTGCTTTAACATAAGTTCTTCGTTTGAACTACCTTTGCCGAAATTTGTGTGGAATATTTGATCAAAACCTCTTTGTCTTAGGTAATTGTCTGTGATGTATTCGTTGTTTTTAGACCAAACCTTTGCGGGTTCTGAGATGTGGTGGAGGGTCATGCCTATTTCTTCGTAGACTTTTCCGTTGAATTTCGATAAGTTGCAGTAGGACAGGATTGATTTATCCGGATAGAGGTTTGTGAAATGCTTGAACAACTTTGAAGCACCGCCGATTACTCTGATGTTGGATATAGAACACAATCTAAGTAATTCTAAGTCGTATTTTCGAGTGTATCGGGGTTTGCCGAAAGTCATTACTTGTATTAGTTGTCCGTTGTATTCTAGGCCTAGATTTAAGTTCTGACCTATGCAAGCGCCTTGGATGTGATACTTAGAAGTAAATTCTTCTGCTGTTTTTCTGTCAACTTCAACAACTTTGCATTTTCTTGCGTAGATGTGTTCTTTGGGTTGAATTAGAAGCAGGATTCTGTTCCAATCGTCCCAGTCGAAAACATGGATACATTGGTATCCATTTTCTGAAGCTATTTGTGATTTGTTTAAGTGGTATTTAGGATCAGTTGGAAGTGTGTTTGGAAAAATGCTCAATGCAGAATTGTGTGTAATTGTAGGATTAATTTCAATAAGGTAGTTGTTTACTTTTATGTCATACAGATATTGGCCAAGCGCAAATTCTGATTCAAATTCAATGTTGTTTTCAGATAGTAATTGTCGGAACTTTACAACTAAATTAGATGTATCAAAGTGCTCCTCTTTCCAAATTCTAAGTAGTTTAGACCTAAACTCCTCTACCTGCATTGGATTGTCTACATTATATAACTTATTCATCTTTGCAACATGTTTAGCTCTAATCTCTTTAGTCTGCATTGGATGCTCTACTCCATACTTTTCTACATTGATTTTAGCAATCTGTTCTCTAAACTTCTTGTCTGCTAAGATTTCTTCTACACCATACTTCTCCAAGTTAGTAGCTTTGCGTTTAGCTTGACCTTCTTCAGTCTGCATGTAGTTCTCAGCACCATATTTCTCTAAACAAGTCTGCTTGACTTTATCTTTGACTTCCTTAACCTGTGAAATGTTTTCAACTCCGTATTTCTCTTTAAGAGTTTGCTTAGTTTTCTCTTTAGCCTCTCTAGACTGCAAGTAGAACTCAACTCCGTATTTCTTTACGGAACTGCATTTAGCGGAACATGTGTTCCTCACATTGTACCTATCAACAATAAAGTCCTTACCGCAAACAACACAATTCCGATGATGCTCTTTACTGCAAGTCTTAGCATCTTTCACATTAGAGTAAAACACATCTCCGCAAATAGAACAAATACACTTGTGAGGCATCTTAACAACAATTTCATTTTCTCTGCATATTCTTCGAATAGTATCGTCAGTAACACTAAAATGTTTCGCAATATCAGTTTGACGCATTCCAGAATTAATCAACGATTTTAGCTCAATTAACTGCGATTCAGTAAACACTATCTTTCTGCCCATGTGCATCTGCCCTCCTTTGTTGTTTGTATTATAAGATAAATTAAAGGAAAAGTCAATGGTGACAAAACTAAAATAACACTTGACAAATTTGCAAACTTATCTTATAATATGCATACACAGCCAACAACTGATTTCAAATTAATAGAAAGGTTGATGAATATGCCTACTTATATTTGTGTAGTATGTAATAACGAATTTAATGCAACACACAAATCTTCGATATGTCCGGAATGTAAAAGCACTCCGGCTAAGTGTATAATCTGTGGTGCGGAGTTCAAGAGAGTAAGTCCTTACACTGCTAAAACATGTTCCGCTAAGTGTAGAGGAATTTACAGGAAAGAGTCTGGAGTTGCTAAACAAGGTGCAGCTAAAATGAAGCAAACTAAGTTAGAGAAGTATGGTTCTTTAGCACCTGCTGAAGTTGCAAAGCAGAAGAATGGCGGAGAGCTAGCTAAGAAGATTTGCCCTCTTTGTAATAAAGAATTTGTGCCTAACACACCTAGACAAGTGTATTGTACAGAAAAACATTATGGACCTTGTCCAGTGTGTGGAAAGCTGACAGAAATCAAAGAAAACTACATAGGACCTCAGGCTTGTTCGGAGGAATGTCGATTACAGCGAATTTACGCAACTAATTTAGAAAAGTACGGCAACAAAGATTCTGTTAATTCGGAACACGCAAAATCTCTTGCTAAACAACATAGTCTAGAGAAGTACGGAGTAGAATATTATTCACAGACTGACGAATTCAAGGAAAGATACAAAGCAACTAGCTTGGCTAAGTACGGTACAGAGAATCCAATGCAAAACGAAGAAGTCAAAGAAAAATCAGTTCAAACTAATTTAGAAAAATACGGAACAGAATATTATTCACAAACTGACGAATTCAAAGAAAAGTTTGCAAAGACAATGGAAGAGCGATATGGAGGAATTGGCATAGGTTCTGAGGAATTGCGAGAAAAGATTGTAGCAACTAACAATGAGAAATACGGAGTAGATTTTCCTTTACAGAATCCTGAGATGTTAGAAAAATGGAAACAGTCTAACTTAGAAAAACATGGGACAGAATGGCCTGCTACGCTTCCAGAAGTAGCCGAACAGCGCAAAGCAACAAACTTAGAAAGATACGGGGCTGAGAATCCATGGGGAAGCTTAGAAGTGCAAGAAAGAATTAAAGCTAAATGGACAGCAAAGTACGGCGGACCTAACCCGATGTATAGCAAAGAGCTCATAGAAATCTCACAGAAGCGACACGAAGACACAATGATAGCAAGATACGGAGCGCATGCAAGTATGCTAGTTCCTGAATTAAAGGAAAAGATAACAACTACATTTCTAGAAAGATACGGAGTTCCTTGGTACGTTATGACAGAAGAAATCAACCAAGGCAACTTACAGCGAATAACTAAACCTAACCGACAGTTTGCAAAAGATTTAGAGAAGTTAGGTTGCAAATGCGAATTTGAAAAACACATAGGTAGATTCAGTTTCGACATACATGTTACTGGTACTAACATTTTAGTAGAAATTGACCCTACTTGGACCCATAATTCACATACTTCTGTGTGGGGAGAAGATTGTATCACCCCTAGAACCTATCACGCAGACAAAACGAAGTTGGCAGAAGAAAATGGTTACAGATGCATTCATGTCTTCGATTGGGACATTGCTTCGCAGATCTTAGCAATGCTTCAGCCTAAGGAAGTAATTTACGCACGCAAGTGTGTATTAGTAGAAGTAGACCAAGCTACTGCTTGTGAATTTGAAGAAAACTACCACATCCAAGGCAAATGTAGAGGACAGGATAAAATATTCGGATTGATGAACGGTTGTGAATTAGTACAGATAATGTCTTTCGGCAAACCTCGATACACCTCTAAGTACGACTTTGAGTTACTAAGATTGTGTAGTAAACACGGAGTTGAAGTAGTAGGTGGAGCAAGTAGATTATTTTCAGCTTTCACTAAACAACATCCTGACGCTTCTATCGTTTCTTACTGCGACAGCGCTAAATTCCAAGGAGCAGTTTATGCGCAGATAGGAATGCATTTAGACCACATAACACCGCCTGCTAAAGTTTGGTCAAAGGGCACAGAATATGTAAGAGACACTTATTTAAGACAACGCGGATACGATCAAATCTTCAAAACTAACTACGGCAAAGGAACATCGAACGAAGAATTGATGCTAGAAAACGGTTGGTTACCAGTTTACGATTGCGGGCAGAAGGTGTTTACATTCAATATAAAGTAACCTTATTTATATGTAGAAAAAATCTTTCACAACATACAAGAAATCAAAAAGGAGCATACAGAGTATGATGCAAACTGCAACTGAAAACACATCGAACAGAATATTCATCTACCGAGCTCCAAATAGGGGGGGGGCAAGCACTGCGTTAATCTAGTAAGACCAACTAGATCTCTCAAACTAAATATGTTTCAAGGTGAAGAAAATCGCTTGCAGACTAAACTGAAAGTCTAGCATTGCGGTTTTTATTTTTATGTATATAAAGGAGGAAAATTTTAACATGAGTTGTTTAGTTAATTCAATATCAAGTGGAGGCTCTTCAGATTTAGAAGAGATGATTAAGGAGCAGAATCCGTTTTATTTGTTAGGAACATTGCAGCATGTAAAAATCAATAAAAATACTACAGGAATATTTGAACTTTTAGAAAGTGCTAAAATATATGAAGTGGTGGTAGTCCAAAACAGTAATAAACCTAGCAGCATAAATGTAACTATAGATGGGAATACACAATCTATTTCTCCATCAGACGATACTGTAACATTTGTTCTTACATCTAGCAATATGATGCTAAATAATCTCACCACCCAAGGATCATCAGCTCTATTTGCACATTCTGTGACCTATCTAAGCCCATATTTATGGGATGGTTCAGGGTATGTCAAAGGCGCTGCTGTATTTAATCCGGTAAGCAACACTAGTCATGTTATGTCCACTGACATAACATCGTTGCAAGCTATGAACCTATTGCCGGAACCTTTCGAAGTTGAAAACCAGTTTCGAATTCAGACAGTAGGTGACCGTAGCGAAATCCACGTTTGGTACAAACCACTCTAACATACACATAGTTGAGAGTTGTTTTGTTTCTTTTTACACACATGAAAATAGACAGTTGCACAAAAACACGCAGCTGTCTTTTTCTCTGTTTTTCTCTAAAACAAATAAGAAACAACATCAACCTTATTTAATATCGTAGTACAACACACAACAGTTAACAAAAAGAGAAAGAGTGAAGATACAATATAATGCGAAAAACACAATTGACTTCAACAAATCAAATATTAGTCAATAGATCTTCAAATGGGGGGGGGAGAATCTCAATTTCCGCAGAGTAACTAACTCTGTGTTAACTGAATCAAGTATAATAGAAACAAGTAAGAAAATCGCTTTCAGAGAAAGTCTCTGAGTATAAAGCGGTTTTATTTTTATGTTTTTTCAAGATATGAAAAGGAGGAATGATAAGATATGAGTTGTACAGTAACATCTATAGTTGACCGCAGGGCATTACCGTCATTGCTCATTATTGATATTGACGGAAGTATGGGAGGCAGAACTCTTACTATCGCAGACGTGAACGGTCTTTATACTCATACAGTTACATTTCCACAAGGTGAATCTACATTATCAGTGTTAATTGAATGTTTGGGTCAATGGACTGTAACTTATACTAATGCGTCTCAAATATCCATGGTTAGACGTGTTGATGTCGTTTCTGCAGGTGGTACTCCTGTTACCACATCTGCAGCTAAAATAGTTACATGGGCAAGTGGAACTGATTCAGAGATTGCGCAGATGGTAGCTGCAGCAGATGCAGGAATTATAAATCTAGCAGATTATTGGAATGTCGGAGATGAGAGACAAGTTGCACTGTCTGCAATGACTGCAACCGGTGTTGGAGAATCGCATGCAGCGCAGACAGCTGTGTTTACATTAATGAATAGCGGAGGTAAGACTCTTAGCGCGCCTACAGCAAGTGGAAGAACTACTTGCTCATTCGTTGTGGGCCTTAAGGACTGCTTAAAGGAAAAAGGCTACATGAACAGCTCTAGCTCCAATGTGGGCGGTTGGACTTCATGCCGTCGTAGAACTTGGTGTAACTCGGTATTCAAGAAATCATTGCCACAGAATTTGTTACCAATATTCAAACAATTCGAGAATAAGACTTCCGCAGGTGACCAGAGTACAACTATTAATACCGACGTTGATTGGTTCGCTCTTCCTTCGGAGATTGAGGTATTCGGTTCGACTCCAAATTCAGCCCCAGGAGAGGGAACACAGTTCACTTGGTATGAGACTGGAGCTAACCTCATTAAGAAAGTAAACGGTTCGGCTTACGAATGGTGGGAGCGTTCTCCTTGGATCAACAGCTCAATGTACTTTTGCCGTGTCGACCGCGACAGTAGTGCTGTCTACGACAGTGCAAGCAACTACCTTGGGCTCGCGCCGTTCGGCTGCATCTGAATCCCGAATCCAAAATCGGCGACGAATGTCGCCACTAAGAACTTATTAACTTGCAAACATACGCGCCGAGCATACTAGTTCGGCGCGAGATCATACGAAATTTTAGAAAGACGCGGGACAGGTAGGAACTGCAGAGAATACTAATCCATATGGAATATCTCCATACGGTGTAATCTAATTCTAAGTCAACTAAACAACTTTATACACATAGAAAAATAGCTTCCACAAGAGCTGCAAAACACACACAACAAAAACACACTTTGCAGCTCTTAAAGCTATGTTATCTCAACCTTACATAATACTGTGTAAAAGAAACAAAACAAAAACTTTTGATGCAAAGGAGCAGATAAACTATGTGTGAAACATTATTGATTTCATCAAACAGAGTTTCAAATGGGGGGGGGAGAATCGCAATTCTGACACAGTAGCTAACTTTGTATCAAAAAATTTAATGTGTGTTAAAGAAGAGAAAATCGCTTGCAGAAAATTGTATTCTGCGTAAAGCGATTTTTATTTTTATGTGTGTAAAAAGAAACAAAACAACTATTATTTTTCTATGTGTATAAAGGAGGAAATTAAATCATGAGTTCTACAATAAGTTCTTTAATGAGTAGTAGTGGAGGTATGAAGAGTAGGTACTGGGGAGTTAAACATGTAAAGAGGACAAAATCATCTGTAGACAGTTCAGTTGATACATTATTAGATTTTGCTGTTCCTGGAGAAGATTGTCGCATACATGGTATTGTGTTATACAGCAGGATAATTGCAAGTGGCGGGGAAGCTACTGCAGTATATGATTTAGCATGTGAGCTAGACGGGCAACCTATAGTAGAATCTACTGTGACAGTCGCTACTTATGCAACTAGCTACCCCGGAGCTGGTTATATTGTGATTGGTGATTTAGACATTTTGCGTAACAACAACAATTCTGACTTTATAATTGGCATAACTAGCCAATCGAATACATACAATTTGAAAGATTGGCTGACTTTGAGCAATAACAACTATGGTTTATATGATTTAGCAGAATTTCCGTCTGCTGTTATTGTTAGATCAATAGATTCACAAGGGGAAGCATCCGTTCAAGGTTCTATCGCTACATTATGTGGTAAGCATCTAACAGTTACACAACAATTAACACGTAAGTCAGGAGGACAGTACGATTTAGAACTTGCTGTTATTTATTCGTATAGTTAACTTACTTATAAAGCAAAGTACCACTTCTATCAAACAAGTGGTACTTTTTCTATGTATTAACATAAAATTTCT
>Ga0326513_10001708_pt1 | contig 16699 bp, 9 predicted proteins | sample 2_2465_0518_D_FD_203654 | JGI IMG/M metagenome (GOLD analysis project Ga0326513, IMG submission 203654) | Bovine rumen microbial communities from UC Davis, California, United States - 2_2465_0518 | ecosystem: Host-associated > Mammals > Digestive system > Stomach > Rumen | place: USA: California... | reverse complement strand
CGGCGAATTAAAGTTCCGCACCAGCTATGGCCAAAACGTGCTTTTGCATTCGATTGAAATGGCTCACATGGGCGGCATGATTGCTGAGGAAATTGGTGCCGATGTTCAGGTCACTAAGACTGCCTGTCTCCTCCACGATATGGGCAAGGCTGTTACGCACAAGATTGAGGGTAAACATGCAGACATTGGTGCTGAGCTTGCAAAGAAATATGGCATGGACGAGAAGATTGTTCACGCAATCGCTGCTCACCATAACGATATTGAGCCAACCACACCAGAAGCGATCATTGTTAAAATCATGGATGCAATTTCCGCAGCACGCCCAGGTGCTCGCAATATCTCGGCCGAGAACTTTGCGGAGCGCATGAAGGCTCTCGAGAATGTTGCAACTAGCTTCCCGGGTATCGACAAGGCTTACGCAATCTCTGCTGGTCGCGAGATTCGTGTCATTGTTGAGCCAAAGCAGATTGATGATTTATCCGCACTCAAGCTTGCTCGTGACATTGCGGACAAAATTGAGGCGACGATGCAATATCCTGGCGTCATCAAAGTTAATGTGATTCGAGAGACTCGCGCTATCGAATACGCCAAATAAAAACCGTAACTCATACTCTAATACCGCTCAATCGGCGGTATTTTTGTGGTATCATATAAGCATGAGCGCTAACGACGCTGACCCCACAAGAGAAATGGGTAATATTCCTGTAACTCCGCAGCCGACCAATCCGGCTGAAGATTTTGATGCCCCAATAGAAAACAATGGTGTTCAGCTCGATTCTTATGCTAAAACCAATTCCACTAGCACAAATGACCAAGACAAAGAGCTAAACTTTTCCGCCGAAGACATAGCCAAACGTCAACAAGCAGACTATTTTGTTAAGGTCGAAGGAGCCGAACGTCGTCAACGTAAAGCCGAAAAAGCCGAACGTCAACGCAATCGCAAACTCTTCAACAAACTCCGTCACGAAAACCCAGAAAAGCACAAAGACACTAAACTTCAAAACGCCAACACTTCCGAAGAGCGCAAAATCATTCAACAGCAAAAAGCTCAGACTCGCGCCGAAGGCCGCCGTATTGGCTTCATCAAATTCAAGAAGTTCTTCTTTGGCGGCAAGCGCAAAATTATTACCTTTACAATCTTAGCTCTCGCTATCATCGTTCCTACCGGCCTTTCTCTATACTTTAATGTCTATCTCCCAGAGCGCGAGCGCCGTGAGGACGCTGCTTATGAGGAGTATAGGAAGAAAGGGTCTGCCGTAGTAATGGCCACATTAGATTATACGAGTGAGATAAAGCTTGCTGGCGGCACAAATGAAGAAGTGAAAGCCTACTACGAAAAAACCATAAATAAATACTCAAAGGATAGTCCGGAGTATTTTATGCTGATGGTGAATTATTATTATTCTACGAATAAAGTGAATGATGCGATAAATGCGCTGAAGAGTCTTGAATCTCAGGCGAAATATGATTATCAAAAAGAATATTTATATCATACAATCGGATATTGCTATACATTGAAGCAGGATTTTACTAAGGCTGATAGTTATTTTGATAAAGTAAATTCACTAAAAAGGCGTGTTTACGAGGAAAACATTAAGAGTAGCAAGGAGTTGTATGACTCGTGGCATTAAAATAGCTCCAAAAATCATAGTCGCTGCCATGCTATGTTCACTAGTCTCCGGTGTATGTTATGGCTCATCGGGTGGCGGTGGTAGTAATCAGACTGGATGTGCCACAGAAGACTATAACCGCTCAACGAACGTTTGCAATCCAAAGGGCCTCGTATGGATGTATTTTGAGTATACTAATATCGGAAATGCGCCGAAGGCGAATGTTTCTGGCAAGAATGTTCCGTTCTTTATGATGCCAACAAGTTCTTATGATAGAGAAGAATCGCAGGGGCGTACCACAATCGTAGGGTGTGATGTTGGATTTTGGGTATTAGGCTATCCGATCTACCAAGGTCAGGACATCTATTACTGGAATCTCCGGAAGAATTACGAGAGTTACGGCGACGGCGGCTGGCACCAAAGTAGGCAGCACTGGAGCGCCGGTAGGCTAGATGAGACTATATTTGACGATTGGGATGATGACGATCAAACGAAAAACCGGGTTTACTGGAGATATACAGGCAACTCGAAGGACGGGTATACTTGGGGCGTTACCGGAGGTCGTAATACTAACTTTATTGGAAATGGTGAATGTTATGATAGTGATGGTTCGGAAGTAAGTTGTTCAAGTGACGAGGTCGAAACGCGATATCCTCTATACAACGACAATTTTTCCGGAACTGTAGGCTTCAGGCTAGGCAATAATGTTAGCGGTACAGTAAAAGAGTTTGCTGCGGCAAAAAAATTCGGCAAGACTAATGAGGAAGTCAAAAAACTCTTCGACAAGGCAGTAAAAGGAAATCATCTCACGGCTTATGATAAATATGGTGAACCTACTGGCAAAGACCCGAATTGGGATACTACGGCTAACTTTTGCTGGGACCCTTCATGGGAAGATGAGAGAGCTACATTCGAAGGTAGTTCATCTGCCAAAGTACGCGGCTCAGATTCGGGGCAAACAGACCAAACTCGTAATTTAATGACCAATAACGCCGAGAAGGTTACTGTTAAAGGCGACAAAGCTACTGTTACCTTCCAACAAACAATCAAGAGAAAAAACGAGGGCTCTATATCGGGTGCAGTGAAAGCTCAGTATTGGGTAAATGGATCTGCCGATTTGGCTAAAAATGACAAAACGTATGAAACGAACGGGTTAGCAAAAAACGCATCTCAGACGATTACGCTGTCAAAGAGTATCGATATAAGACCGGGCGAAACTAAGTACTATTGGAATACCCTCCACTTTTATAAAACCGCAACCAAAGAAAACAATTCGTTCAAATACTCTTCCGAATCGTGGCCGGACCTCAAGCCAGACAACAAGAAGTGCGACAATCAAGATGACCGCGGTTGTATTTCGGTTTACCGTGAACCGGCGAAATTCACTGGTGTTGTAACAGACATAAAAGTTAATGGTGTAGTCAAGGGCAGTGGCGGCCCATACGAAATAGAGCCCGATGCGAACGGCAAATATGTAATTTCGTTTACGGACACAATTACACGTAGGACTGACGACAATGCGGGTGGTACAGCAAAATCGGCATATAAAGTATTCGACCCGGATGCCACGGGGATCTCAATAAACGATGGCGAAGGCACCGATACTAGCGCTATGAGCCCAGGCGGCTCCGTAAACGTAGCTACTAAAACGAAAACAATCGAACTAAAAATTGGCGAGTCGCAACAAGTATGCCAAAGCTTCTACTATCTAAATACATACAACCATTCGGAGGGTAAAAAGAAGAATCTATATTCTCAGGCTAGAGCCTGTATTACGATTAAGCGCCCAGATGTGACTTGCGCAATTGCTAAAACTAAAAATGCTAGCGCCGCTGTTATCGAAAGTTTTAAGTATGGCTTGTCGAGAGGCCGCAACATCGGCCGCGTCGGTGTCGTAAACATCACGGAAAATGGCGGCAAAACCAGCGAATCAGACTACTACTACTCGCCGATCAACAGCGGCACTGGTAATCTGATGTCGACAGCAGAAATTTGGGCAAAGCCAGGGGATAACATTAAATTCCGCCATGATGCTTGTGCGGGCGCACTATACCCAATCGCTTCAAACAACCTGAAGAACGGAAACAGTTCTTACGACATGGCTTTCACTGCCGAAGGATACATTACGAAAAATACCGCAACGACCGATGCGACCAATTATCCAACTACGAATATATATAATGGCTCTACAAACAAAGACGGATACCTGTTCAAAGCGTCGCTTTCGAAGCTCGGCGACAACTATTACAACCCTGCGACCGTAAGGCGCACAGGTACGGATACATTTTGGTGGTCGACCTACTCTGGTAGTGGCAGAAAATTCATGAATGCGCTCGCCAATTTGGAGATGTACCAATTCTCGCCTAGTGTAGCTACGACCTATTCTTGTGCGGTCAGCACCAGTAAAAATCCATCGTCCTCCACATCTTTTACGAACACGTATTACCAAGTAAATGGCAAGAGCGGTTGTCATTCAAACATGGTTGACGGCTCAAAGATAAATGATGTCGATGTCGGTGGTGTTATCACTCAGAAGTTAACTTGGGACGACATTACTGTAAGCAATTCTAATTCGGTCAACGTAGGCGGCCGACGCACGGCATCCATTTCCGTCAGTATTCCGTATAACTACACAATGAAACCATTCGTATCAAATAACGATAATACTGGCGTAGTATATCTAGGCGGGAATATGAATGTAAACATTGGTGTCGCCACTATGCCGCGCGTAAATAACAAAATCAACGGCAAGAATGCATACGCCACCGTCACCAAAAAGACCTCCGTTAAGCAGCGTGTGTATATTAAAAAGTCGGGCACAAATAACACAATCGATATAGATTCTGGTACAGAATTGGCCAATCGGCGTTTTAATGCTGAAGGTAACTTCTATGCAACTTCGGAAAACGTGGCAGCAAATAAAGCAATTGCGGTGCCAGATGATGGCAATGTTGCTATTGGCGATCAGATCTGCGTAGAGGTAACGGTTACTCCGGCGGATAGTCATGACGCGCCATCTGCTAAGACGGTATATGGAGATATCGCTAACCACAGTGGTTACAACAATAATACACCGCAAGGTCAACGCGCCGCTCTCCGCGAATACGGTACTTCATCTCGCACGACCACCTCATGCTCAACCGTCGCCAAGCGTCCGACCATGAGCGTCGAGTCATCGAATGCCTACAGCGCCACCTCATTCAATACTTCAACCTACACCAAGGCATTCTCATCTACATCCAGTAAATACTACTTCGGTTCATGGGCAGAGTATGGCGTATTTGGACAAGTTAACACTGCTACCTCATCAATATTCCCATCCGGTGCCGCCATCGGTTATAGTAAGACTCAGACTCATAAGACACTCAATCAAGCTCGCGCCACACTCCAAGACACAGCCACCGCCTATGAAGGAAATGTTGGTCTAGATAGTGCCGCTAACACTTGCGTATTCATGACGCAAACCTTTGCAAACGCAAACTGTCAGAGCGGCAAAATTGGAAACGTCTCGGCGGAAATTTATCAAAACCGCATCATTGACGTATATGGTAAAGAAGGGAAGGATATTGGAACTTCTGTTGGCGTCAAAGATAGTAAGAAGATTGAAGGTATCAGCTACCATATTCTATCAGACATGACGGTTCCGGCCATCAAATCGCCTAATGGATACATTAGTAAAGTTCCGACTGATGTTGGAAACACAATTATCTACAATATTTCTGGCATACTTATCATCGATGGCAATATTAACGATCAGCGTGGCAAGAAAATGACCTCGCTCTCGGATATTAAGAATGTCATTATCATAGCAAATAAGGTATGGATTACTGACAGGGTAGATTACATCAATGCTACCATCATCGCCAAGAGCGAACTAAATACCTGTAAATATATCAGCAGCACTATGGCTGCCGTCAGCCAGAGCAACCTAAATGCCTCCACCTGTAATACTAGCCTTATCTTCGAAGCGCCAGTAATCACAAAGAAACTCATACTTAATCGTACCTACGGTGCAGGAGTCGGCTCTGACTCAAATCTACGTGCCGAAATCTTTAACCTCAATTTGACGAACTATCTCTGGAGCTATGATCAAATGTCCAAATATAGTCAGGCTGTTACTACTTACTCACGAGAGTTGCCAACTAGGTATTAATTGCGTGCGTTTCCGCTTATGCTAATGTATAATAATAGCATGGGCATTGTTTTGGATGAGGAGCGTCATGGCTTCACCATCATAGAAGTAATGCTGTTTTTGGCATTGAGTGGATTTTTGATGGTCGGTATTTTGGCCGGCACTGGCTCTAGTATCGATAATCAGCGCTACAAAGATTCCGTCCAGGATGCGGTCAATATTCTTCGTAATGCATATTCATTCGTCGCCGACACCGAAGTCCCAATTCGCGATACAGGCGTGTGTGGATATACTATTAGCTCGACACTCAATCTGAGAAATGGCGAGAGCGGTCGTGGTCGTACCGGCTGTGCCGTCTATGGCGCAGTCGTCTCTATTAGTAAGGACACTATTCAGACTACTACGCTTATCGGGCGCGACTATTATGATTTTGTACGCGAGCTAGACAATACTGCTTCCGAATCTGATAAGCAAGTCATTAATAACCCTAGCTCTACTGATCTACAATTACTGACGGTTCTCCAAGCGAATAATCTTGCCTACGAATGCGACGGCGAGAATTGCTCAGTGCAGCCCGTTGGGAAAACCCGTACTGATAAGCTAAAATGGGGCGCTTACTTTAAAAATCGTATCACCGCCGGTTCCAGTGATTTATCTAAGAATACTCTCCAAATGACCTTACTTATTTATCGCTCGCCACGCAACGGCGCTATTCGTACGCTCGTTATGGACGACGCGCTGCGCAATACAAATAGCAAAGTCATTGATTACACTAGTGATACGTTGAATAATCCTGCGACGCAGGGCGTGTACAAGAGTATTAAGGACAAAAAATTCACTCAAAAGGATGTTTATTTCTGTATTAGTAATGAGAGGATTAGTAGCTATGCTAATCATAGTCGCGCTGTTCGTATTATTAAGAACGCTCATTCACAATCTGGCATTGTCCTGCTGGATATGGATGCAGCTAAAGACCAAGACGGGAAAGATGTATTATGCGAGTAGAAAATAAAGAACGGCACGGCGATACGCTCATCGAAGTAATGATGGCAATCTCTATTTTCTCGTTTGTCGCGATGCTGTCAATAAATATGATGAATGATGGTATAAATACTGCTCAGCGTACACTCGAGTCCGAGATGGCTCGCAATGAAATCGATGCGCAGGCCGAAGCACTCCGCTTTATTCATAACAGCTATGTTGCGGAACGTGAAAAATCTGCTGACTCCAGCCAATTTCGAAGTATTTGGAATACGATAACGGGAATGGCTTCTAAGCCAAGCAAAATTACAAATAAAAAGAGCGATGACGCTAATGATGATGGCGGAAAAAGTTTCGATATAAACGATATGGATAGTTGCGAAGCCGCCTATGGCGCAAACAAGCACCTCGACAAATATCGTTCCTTTATATTAAATACGCGCCTAATCGTGCCGAATCTACGAGAGGGGGGCAGCTCATCTTTTACTTATCTAGGTACTAAGTATGAAAATCTTAAGAGTCATATTATAGTTGATGCTAAGTCGAATATGGGCGACAATAGCGTCTTTCATGCTACGCCACTGTATCCTCGCATTATCTACAAAGAATTAGGTGGATCGTCCAGTTCAAATAACAGCAAAGGCAGCCTAGACGAAGACCAAAAACTCTACACCGATATTCTATCTGCTGAGGGAATCTGGATTGACGCAGCCGGCAGTAGTGAGACCAAACCTGGAAATTCTGATTATTATGACTTTTATATTCGTACTTGTTGGCAAGCGGCCGGCACGAGGACGCAATCGACGATTACTACGGTAGTCCGTCTGTATAACCCGGAGGTGATGGAATAATGAAAACGCGCAAAGCATTTACTATCGTAGAGCTGCTTCTTGCTATGTCTTTCCTCGGAACGATGCTAGTCGGCATATCTGCACTAATCATGCGAGTTACGGATATTTATCAAAAAGGCTTATCGTTGCGCAGTGTTAATGCGGTCGGTCGCGAAATCATATCCGATTTTACGCGAATTATCAATTCATCGCAGACAAATGTAGAAATCAATCCTGCTAGTAGTGGGTCTATTTCGCTTAACGACATAAATGCAGCTCGCGCTAATTATTATCTAGCGACCTATTCTGATGACGAAGATGGTCAGCGCCAGCTAGGCGGCGTATTCTGCACGGGTTATTACAGTTATATTTGGAACACAGCCGAAAATATTCGCAAAGCCCGCAGCGCGTTTAATGATGGATATACGGGTTCGAATGTTACAAAGGCTACTTCGACCAATCATATTTATATGATTGCTGTCAAAGACGGTAAAACTACGAATTATATTGTGCCGAAGTTAGCTCGTTTTTCTGATCGAAAACGTAGTGCTTGCGTGTCGGAGGTCGTCACGAAGGGTAGCGGCTCTAGTAAGACTACCAGCTATGAACCAGCAGCAACCGGTGATATTAAGAAAAACGCTTATTTGTTCGACTTCACTGGCGACGCATATAAAAAGACTAGCAATGATATTATTGAGCTAATTGAGCGAGATGAATCCGATTTGGTCCTATATAATCTCTCGATTTTCCCGGCCACTCAGCATAATAAGACCAAGCAGATATTCTATTCTGGATCATTTATTCTAGCTACGTATCGGGGTGGCGTGAATATTAAGTCGAATGGTGATTTCTGCCAAGGTTCTAGTAATATGGAGACAGGCGCTCGCGATTCTGAATTGACGCTTCAAGATTTCAGCTACTGTGCCGTTAATAAGTTTAATTTTGCCGCTCGTGCAACTGGTGAAAGGAGTATAGACCAACATGGAGATCGATAAGCGCGCGGTTCGACCCGTTAAAACCAGAAAAGGTGCCGCCGCATTCTATATTGTAATTTTTACAACAACATTATTGGGCGTAGTGACTTTAAGCTTTGTGCGCATTATGCTCGCCGAAGCGGCTCGTACGAACAATTATAGCCTGTCGCAGTCAGCCTACAACTCCGCGCTGGCTGGCATCGAAGATGCCAAGATTGTACTATTGCGCTATCAAAACTGTATTGAGACAGGTAGCTATGCTGATGCAACGGGTTCAAGCAAAGACTGTACTAAGTATAAGAAACTCTTCGAGAAAGCAACTGCTGATCCGGACGATACGAGCCGGCCAACGCTTGATTGTGATAAAGTCGGCGAGCTCCTTCATGGCAATATGAGCAAAACCGAGACGCTTATTCAGACCAACAAATCCAACTCTGGCACCGTCGACCAAGCTTACACTTGCGTGCGCGTTTCGATTTACACTGACGATTTCCTAGCCGTTCTCGGCGACGATTATCAAACCAAACTTGTACCGCTCCGTACGATTAATAGCGATACGCAGCACAGTCTTAATCGCATCCAGGTTCAATGGTTCTCGGATGAGAACTATCGAGAAGTAACGAAAAATAATATTCTCGACACCGCTAGCTACTCGGGTTTTTATAAGAGTACCTCCCTGGCCAGCGATTTAACGGGTACTCTTTCTTCAAATTCTAATTATTACAGCAAAGAAAAGACTCAAAAATATGGCAATGCTTTTGGCGCTAAAGCAATTGTTCCGCCAGCGCTACAAGTCACGATGATACAGACCTCCGAAAACGGTTTCACGATGGAGGATTTCTATACGGCGTCGTCTAACCAGACGAATCGCGGCACTCTACTTCTTCGCCCGACAAGTAATGATAGTGTAAAGACTTACCATGGTATCGATGATGATAATCATTCTAACAGATTGCCGAAGAACTCTCTGGCATACTCTGCAAATAAATCTTTCAACACGCCAATTGATGTATACTGCGAGCCGACAAAACCGAATAGTGGCACCGATAATACTTGGGGCGATTATGCGTGTTCGGCAGACTTCTACGTACCAAGTCCAATTGGTGGCGACCGTGATATGAACACTGCATTCTTAGTGCTCAATATGCCATATGATTCGCCGCAGACTGACGTTTCTGTCAAAATGTATCATTGTGATACCTCCGATGTACCAGTTTCAAGTTGTAAGACACTAGATTTTGCGAACGTACAGCCAATGGTTGATTCGACTGGTCGTGCTAATGATCTTTTCCGCCGCGTTGAAGCACGCATCGAGCTAGCAGATACTTCGTTCCCGATTGCAAACTATGCTCTCGCCATGACCGACCCGTCCAATAAAAAAGGCATTCAAAAGAGCTTCTATGTTACGAATAACTGCAATTATTCCTCGACCTATTTTAGCGGCAACGATGTATATAATCTTAGTTCCGAAACTGCAATCTTTCCGTTCATAAATAATACTACAGCTGGCGCATATTCGACTAGCGGATCGTATGCTGCCACTGCGAAGAGCTGCAGCAACTTTGGCAAGATTGGCGAAGGCGGTACCGGAGAATAATAAAAACAAAAAAATGGTGCCCGCGACTAGACTCGAACTAGCACATCCGCAAAGACACTAGCACCTGAAGCTAGCGCGTCTACCAATTCCGCCACGCGGGCAACACCATAATTATAGCATAGTGTATAATAGGGGTATGGGTAGCTTTATGAGCTCATTTTGGAGATATCTCCAATCTCATCGTCGTATCATCTGTATTGCCGTACCAATCTTTTTGGGCATATTATATATGGTCCTCTGTATGGTTCAGCTTCAGCAATCAATCTGGTTCGACGAATCTTATAGCGCTTATCTCACGCGCTTTGAATATCCGAAGCTCTGGGAGCTAACTGCTGCCGATGTCCATCCACCATTCTTCTATATATTGTTGAAGACTTGGGCGCATTTCTTTGGGCATACGGATTTTGCAATGCGCATGCTTTCGGTACTCTTTGGCGCCATCGCCATCATTTTTGCCTTCTTGTGGCTCAAATATAAATATGGTGCTACCGCAGCGATCACGGCCTCGACGCTGCTTGCGATCTCGCCGGTGTTTATCCGCTATGGTCAAGAGATGCGTATGTACACACTTATTCTTGCTATCGTCTTTGCGGCCACCTACGTGCTGCAGTTGGCAGTAGATAATGGCAAGAAACGTTGGTGGGCAATCTATGCCATACTGATTGCGCTAGGTATGTGGACGCACTATTTCTGCGCGCTCGCCTGGATTGCGCATCTAGTTTATCTGATAAAAATCTACGGTAAGAAAATTTTCCAAAAGAAGATCGTGGCTACGTACGCAGCGGCAGTACTAATGTTTGCGCCGTGGCTACCGAGTTTGTTTGTCCAGATTACATCGGTCGAGAGTGGTGGGTTCTGGATTCGCGATATTAGTGCGCACGGCCTGATGGACTATTGGACTGAGTCGCTAGTATATATGACATCCGATGACGCCAAGGGTTGGATTTTCTTGTTACTGCTATTTGTTTCGATCATAATCTTTGCGCTAGCTATCAAATATCGCGGCAAGATTAGAATGCTCCTTTCGTTAGCGCTCGTCCCAGTGTTTGTATTGATATTGTTGTCACTTCCGCCGCTCGAATCGATGTTTAATCCACGCTATATCTTGTATTCGATTGTGGCGATAGCGCTCATCTTCGGCGTCTCATTAGTGCATTATGCGCGCGACCATCGTAAGAAGCGTAGCGCAAAGGCGCGTCGTCGTCAGGTCGCTATTGTGACCGCCTCATTTCTGATGTTTTTTGGTACGAGCATAGTGGGTATAGCTTCGGTCTATGCGACGGGGAATTACAATTTTGACACTTACGTCAAATCTCCAAGCAAAGACCTATACAATACTATTACTACGATTGATGGCAATCAAAACCTTGCTATCATCTGTGCTTCCGAATGGCTCTACTACGATTTATCATTCTACGCGACCAAAGAACATTCAGTTTATTTCTTAAACGAAACTGTCGATTATAAATATGGCTCGCTTTATCCGTTGCGCGAATCGGCCATCGGTCGCATAGACAATCTTGATGCTTTCCTCGCCAAACGTGACTACTTCTGGTATATTACTACGGTTAATGATCAAGGTGAATTTGCCAACACTTTCCCGCGTGATTCATGGCAAATCTACGAATATTCAACTGTCAAATTAAACGATCATAGCGACACTTACGTCATCGTCAAGATGGCTAGAAAATGATATAATCACTACTAGTCGGGGCGTGGCGCAGCTGGTAGCGCGCGCGGTTCGGGACTGCGAGGTCGCCCGTTCGAATCGGGTCGCCCCGACCATTTTCCTAGTGTATAATAGATATATTGACTTTATAGGAGTGAAACGTGCCAGAGTATAAAAACACTGCGGGCAAGAAGAAACCGCAAAAATCTAATAATGCATTTAATATTTTGCGCCTGGGGATCTTTTGGCTGATTGTCCTGTTCTTTGGCTACATGATTTTCTCGAATCTTACCGGCGATTATTACGGCAAGACTGAACAGCGCTCGATCACCGAGATTCTATCCTATGCCAAAGAAGACAAGCTCGAAAAGATCGAGATTACCGGCAATGAGCTAAAGGTTACCGCAAAGGACAACAGTGGCTTGCCAAAGAATATGGCTTCTCGCAAGGATGGCTCCGGTACGCTTCAAGATCAAGGTTTCGAAGAGGTTATTAATGACGGTAAGGTCGCGATTGAAATCAAGGACAATACTGATGTTCTTGGCAATATTCTAAATGCCGCCTTCATTGTCGTTCCAACCGTACTCGTGATTGCTTTTCTTATCTATATGATGCGCCAGGCGCAGAATATGAACAGCCAGAATATGGGCTTTGGCAAAGCGAAAGCTCGTCTCTATGGCAATGAGAAGAATAAAGTTCTCTTCTCTGACGTAGCTGGCAACGAAGCCGCCAAACAAGATTTGTCCGAGGTAGTTGACTTCCTAAAGAATCCAAAGAAATATGAAAAAGTTGGCGCCAAGATTCCACGCGGCGTATTGCTCGCTGGTGATCCAGGTACTGGCAAAACACTTATGGCGCGTGCCGTTGCCGGTGAGGCTGGTGTGCCATTCTTCTCAATCTCTGGTTCTGAATTTGCCGAGATGTTTGTCGGTGTCGGCGCCTCGCGCGTCCGCGACCTCTTTGCCAAGGCCAAGAAAAACGCACCTAGCATCATCTTTATCGATGAGATTGATGCCGTTGCGCACAAGCGCGATGCACGTGGTGGTGCAGGCCGTGAAGACGAACAGACTCTTAATCAGATTCTCGTCGAGATGGATGGCTTTGATAATGAAACTGGCGTTATCGTAATCGCTGCGACTAACCGCGTCGATATGCTTGATAAAGCACTTCTTCGCCCAGGCCGTTTTGATCGCCATGTTAATGTTACTTTGCCAGAGCGCAAAGATCGTATCGAGATTCTCAAAGTTCATTTCAAGAACAAGCCAGTTGCCGAAAATGTCGACCTTGATGCGCTCGCTGCAAAGACTGCCGGCTCGAGCGGCGCAGACTTGGCTAACATTGCTAACGAAGCAGCAATTGGTGCCGCACGCAACAATCGCAAAGAGATTACTAATGCCGATGTGACTGAGGCCTTTGAACGCGTTGCAATCGGTCCAGAGCGCAAGTCGAAAGTTATGAACAACCAAGAGCGTAAAATTACGGCTTATCATGAGGCTGGGCATGCCATTGTTGGTCATGTACTTCCAGATTCCGATCCTGTTCATAAAGTTACAATCATTCCACGTGGCCGCACTGGTGGCGTCACCTGGTTCCTCCCGCCAGAAGACCGCAGCTACAAGAGCGTTTATGAGCTCAAGGACGTTCTCGCCCGCGCGATGGGCGGCCGTGTTGCCGAACGCCTCATTCTTGGCACTGACGGCATCACTACTGGTGCTAGCTCTGATCTTCAGCACGTTGCTGAGCTCGCTCGCGAGATGGTATCCGAAGAGGGCATGGGTAGCAAGCTTCGTGACCAGGTCTTCAATACGAACGAGGTAAACTTCTTCGGGGATCGCGCCAAGACCTATTCCGAAAAGACCTCCGAGATTATTGATGCCGAAATAGAAGCCCTCACGAAAGAAGCCAACAAGCGTGCTGAGGCGGTTCTTCAGGCCAATAAGAAATATCTTGATGCATTAGCGAACGCCTTGCTCGAAAAAGAAACGCTAGAAGAAAAAGAAGTTGCTACGATTCTAAAAGGCTCGACATTGCCTACTGCCGCCAAATTACATGACTAAGATTTGGGCATGGCTGAAAAAACACGGAGGAGTTATCTTTTCCGTGTTTTTGCTGCTGCTTGCCAGCTTCATGTCGCTATCGAAGACATTTCAGAATGACACTTATAATGCGATAACGAATGGCAATTATATTCTCCAACATGGCATAGATGACAAAGATCATTTTACGATCCACGATAACCTTCGTTTCGTAAAATTCCGTTGGGGATTTGATGTAGTTACGGCGATTTTATATGATATTGGCGGTTTTACTGCGGTATATATTTCGACACTGATATTCGTTGCGCTAATTGGCCTGTCGATCTATTTCTATGCCTATAAAAAGACAAAAAGTCTATTTGTCGCGTTCTTTGCTGGACTAATAATGATTATTGTTGGCGTAGATTATATTGTTACGCGTGCGCAGACTCTTTCGTATTTATTATTGTTCTTTGAGCTTATTTGCATGCGCAGCTTCGTAAAAACTCATCGCCCAATTATGCTCGCGCTCATTGCGCTCATCGGAATGTTGCTCTTATCGGTGCATGCATCGGTCTGGATAGTCTTCATGGCGCTATTTGTGCCGGGACTAATCGAATTATTTGTTCGAAAACAATATAAGGGATTCGCGATGCTCGCTGGTGCACTTGCGGCAATTATTGCTATTAGTTTGTTGTCGCCGCTAGGCATTATGCCATATGTCTATCCGTTCCAAATCATGGGTGACACAATTTCGCATCGCATCATTAGCGAGCTCGCAACTACGCCACTACAAGAGATTATTCCATTATTAGTTTTTAGCAGTATTGCACTAGTTGAATTAATAATAGCTCGTCGCAAACAGGCCTGTTCAATATATGACATATTAACCGTGTTTGGTATAACTGTTTTCGGCGCAATCGCAAAGAGAAACTATATTACTGCAGTAATGTTATTAATACCTATTTTCGTTGATGTTGTTGCTGCTAGACTCATACCGCTACGTCGTCATGAAAGACTCAATGAATTTGCGCTCTATACATCGTATTTAGTATTGATAATTCTTGCAGCTGGCGTGGTCACGCAAACAGTCATAAAAGCGCCATCTCGTCTTGCCGAAGAATATGTATCGCAAAAGAACTTTCCGGTCGGAGCATCTGACTATATTATCGAAAATTTGGATCTAAAAACGCTTCGCATGTATGACTTCTTTGATTATGGTGCTTATTTAAACTTCCGCGGTATTCCAACCTTCATTGATAGTCGCAGCGAAATCTATGAAGATTATTTTAGCGATACTAATATATTTGTCGATTATTACAATGTCGAATACGGCAGTTATGATAATTTTCGATCGTTAATTTTGAAGTATAAGCTAAATTACGTGATTTGTAACCGCTATGGTGGTATGGATTTTCATTTGACTAAAACCAACTATGTAGAGAACGTATACAAAGACGACTATTTCGCAGTCTGGAAGATTAAAGAGTGATAAAATAGATATCATGAAGCGTCGTCTCCGTTTTCGTTCGGTTATTTCGCTTGCAAACTCAAAGCTTTCGGTCAAGACAGCAGCTTTGGTGATTGCGAGCTCTACTTTGATTTCCGCGTTGTTGGGGATTTTTCGCGATCGCTGGCTAAATACAATGTATTACGATACCTATCCGGCCGGCCTCGATGCTTATACGGCCGCTTTTACGGTGCCAGATTTTCTATTTTTCATCATTACTTCTGGTGCATTAGCAGTTACTTTTGTGCCGGTATTTAATCAGCGTCTCGTCTCGGGCAACAAAAAATCCGCCTGGGAGTTGAGTGCTAGTACGCTCAACTTTCTCGCGCTTATTAGCCTAGTCGCGTCTGTTCTCATTATGATTTTTGCCGATCCGCTCGTACGCTACGTTGTAGCGCCGGGCCTCAACGAATCGGCCATGTCGCTCGCTATTAATATGATGCGCGTGATTGCGATTAATCCGTTTCTTTTTTCAATCTCGACTGTACTTTCGAGCATGCAGCAGGCCGTTGGTCGCTTTATCTTCTTCTCGCTAGCGCCAGCACTATATAACATCGGTATCATTGTTGGCATTTTGGTCTTTACGAACGGCATTAATATCTTTGGTATCCAGCTATTTGAAGGCGGTATCATGGGTGTCGCAATCGGCGTGGTTTTTGGTGCGTTATTGCAGCTACTTGTCAGTATTATTGGCCTTGTCGGTCTCGGTTTTGATTATAATTTCAAGATTGCCTGGCGCAACCAGGGTTTCCGCAAAGTATTGAGACTGCTGCCATCTCGCTCGGCTGACCAGGGCATTGATTATGTCATGAGCATCGTTAATACGAACCTCGCATCCCGCATGGGCGAGCAGTCGATTCGTGCCTACCAGCAGGCATCTTCGCTTCACTCGATGCCAGTAAACTTGATTGGCGTTGCAATCTCTACGGCATTCTTCCCAAAGCTTACCGAAGAGGCGGGGCGGGGCAACAAAGCCGCATTCCGGGATACTTACCGAAGTGCATTGAGTACGATTATTATGATTTCGATGCCGATTGCAATTATTGCATTCTTTACGCGCGGATATGTTGTCAACTTTATTAAGAATGGTGGCGATCCAAAGATTGCAAGCGTACTTGGGGCATTCATTATCGCAATCATTACGCAGTCGATGTATCATATCGTCGCGCGCGGTTTCTATGCGCGTCAGAATGCTAAGACGCCGCTCATTATTTCAATCGCAGCCTTTGTAGTACAGATTGTCGCAGCTATTTTGTTTAGTGTCTGGAACTTCGGCCCAGAAGGTCTGGCCTATGCTACGAGTATTTCTGCTGTTTTCGAGGTAGGCGTATTGCTGATTATTCAGAACCGCGAAGGTAAGCTCCTCGACCATGAATTCTGG
>Ga0326513_10001707_pt1 | contig 16700 bp, 20 predicted proteins | sample 2_2465_0518_D_FD_203654 | JGI IMG/M metagenome (GOLD analysis project Ga0326513, IMG submission 203654) | Bovine rumen microbial communities from UC Davis, California, United States - 2_2465_0518 | ecosystem: Host-associated > Mammals > Digestive system > Stomach > Rumen | place: USA... | reverse complement strand
CCTCGCGGCCCTGTGCGGTGTCGGCGATGCTGGCCGTGATGTGCAGGCCGTCCGCCTCGCGTGTCTGCGCGGTGACGCGGCCGATCAGCGCGCCGTGCTCGCGTGCCAATTTCACGGCGCGGCCGCCGAAGTCGCAGTCGTCGTCGATGACCTCGACGGTGCCGGGCCATATCTCGAGTTCGCGGCCGAAGGGGACGGCGATGCCCTCGAGGGTGAGGCCGTCGTCGTCCTGCGCGTCGCGCAGCCGGACGCCGCCGACGTCGATGTGCCGTGTCTGCATCAGGTCATGCTCGTTCATGTGTCTGCTCCTTGAGTGGTTCGAGGCCTTCGCGTTCGCGGACCTCGTCGATGGTCAGCCATCCGCTTTCGATCGCGGTGCGGTACGCCGAGTAGCGGGCCGACATGTCCGCTCTGCGCGTCGAGTCCCAGTCGAAGCGCACGCTCTGACCGGCCGGCAGCAGCTGCGTGAACGCCTCCTCGATTTCTCCCGTGTACGCGGCGAGCGTGTAGTCGGCGAACTCGAGCCACGCCTGCTCGATGTTCGAGTAGGTCAGATTCGAGCCGTCCACGGCCGCGAGCATGATGCTCGCCGGAATGCCGAGCAACCTCGCGATCTGGGTCGTGTCGAACTTCTGCGTCTCCAAAAACTGCAAGTCCGCCGGCTTGAGCTCGAGGGGGACATACGAGAGGTTCGAGCCGAGGACCTTGATGTCGAGCGCGTCGCCGTTCGCCTTCCACGCCGCCTTAGCGCCCTTCGCCAGCTCCTCGGTCATACGCTGGTCGCTCTTGAGATAGCCCTTGATGTTCGAGCTATCCGTGTAGAACCGCGCCTTGTAGTCGCGGGCCATCGCCGCGCCCTCGACCTCCTCGCGCGCCGCGCTGATCGGACCCAAGCCGCGCAACTGGCCGGGGACGTTGAGGAACTTGAGGTGGATCACGTCACGGCTGGTGTAGCTCTTGCCGTCGTAGCTGTAGCGCAGGTCAGGCGCGGCGATGTCGTCGTTCGCCATCGACACGGTCACCAGATGCGGCGGCAGCACCTCGCACGACACGGCCTCGTCGCCGAAACGCCTGACGCGAAGGAAAGCGTTGCCGTCGAGGCACATCGACGCGACGAGGTCGCTGATGACGTCGCGGCGCGATCGGCGCGTGTCGGGCTGGCGGACGATCGCTGGCTGATGGGCGGCGCGCACACCGTCCACGTACACATCGATCGGCAGACCGGTGATCGCCGTCTGCAACACCTGCACGCCGCGAAAAACGGTCGAGATGCGCAGCGGGTCGGTCGCGGCGGTCCGCGACGGCGGGCGCACTCCGTCCGGCATGGCGTCGTCGCCGGCCGTGGCCGTGCGCCATGCGAGGCGGAAACGTGACATGAAGCTCATGGCCGCAATCATGCCCGCCGCAGTCGTGCGTCGCAATTCTGCTGCGTCATGCGCGCTCAGGCGCGCGCAGCGGCGGTCAGGGGTCAGAAAATCTGCAATTCGCCGCTCTCGGCGTGATTGACCGCCCATGCGGCGACCATGACGGACTCGATCGGCGAGGTCAGTCCGGTCGAGCCGCGCCGGGTCACATGCCACGAGTCGCCGGACCAGCTGCGCGCGCAGTTCGCGGCGGAATCGTCGAGCCTCGCGTCCGCCGCGTGCAGCGTGACGCCGTTCTGTAACCCGCTGAGATACGACTGGCCGACGGCCATGTAGTCGGCCGAGGTCAACGGCACGAGCCGCACATCGTCGGTGCGTTCGAGCAGGTCGTGCAATGGAGCGTTCGGCCCGCGCGAGTCCATGCACACCGGCGCGTCGTAGGTGCGGGCGAGCCGGCGCAGTTCGGCGACGGCGTCGCCCGTGCCGTCGAGCACCTTCAGCACCTGCGTGCGCGTCACACCGTCGTCTCCGCGTATGGCCACGCTGATGCTCGTGTGCGTCGCGTCCACGTCCACCGCCATGCCGAACGCCTTCGGCGCGTTCCTGGCTGCGGTCGGCGGCATCGGCTCGCACACGGTCGCCTCCCACAGGTCGGCCGGAATGAACCGTTCGGCGATGCCGGTGTCGCGCCTATTGCCGAACGCGCGGGCCCAGCCGGCCGTGTTCTGGCCGAACTGCGCGCGGAAATCGGCGAGCTGTGACTTGTTCCATAGCAGGCCGGCGGCGGGATGGTACGCCATGATGACGTCGAGATCCTCGGGGTCGGCGTCGTCGGGGATCCCGAAATCGAACCAGCAGGTGCGCCGCGACGCCTCGCCGGCACGGCACGCATCCAGTCTCGAGTTGAAAAAGGTTGACTCCGCAGTGCCTTCGGTCGATGTGATCCACAGTTGGGGCTGGACGCCGGTGGCCTTGAAGCGCGTCGCGGTCGTCGGCAGGAAGCCGTCGATGATCGCGTCGCCGGTGTCTGCTGACAGCGAGAACGCCTCGTCGAGCGTGATCATGTCGCCCTGCACGCCGTGGCCGGCGACCTTCGTGACGCTCATGGGACGGAACACGCTGCCGTTGAGAAACGGCTGGCGCAGGTCGCCGGCGCCCAGATACGGCCGGCGGCATATCGCCTGAAGCTCGCTGTCCTGCAACGCGGCGAGATACTTCTTGAAGTGCTCGGACGCGTCCTTGCCGGTCTGCGCCAGATAGTAGACGTAGCGGCGTGGTCCCCACAGGGCGTTGCGCGTCGAGGCCGTGTCGATCAGCGTTGACTTGCCGCACTGCCGCTGCGTGCTCAGGATCACCGTGTCGTAGTAGTAGCTGCCCGTGTCCGGGTCGATCTCGCCGGCCACGTCGGCGACGTAGCGCTGCCACGGCAGCAGCGGCGTATGCAGGAACGCAGCGAACGCGGCCACGTTGCCGCCGTCCGTCCGCCTTGACGTGTCACGGCGCGTGCCGCCGCGCATCCTCACTTGGCGGCCTCCGCTAGCAGGTGCGTCAGGTCGTCGCTGAGTTCCACCGTCTCCGGGTACAGCGCGCGCAGCTCGCGCATAGTCGCGTTGTAGCTGTCCATGAGCGTCGAGATGTTCTTCGGCGTGGGCGCGGAATTGTATCGGTCGATGTTGTAGGCGATGCAGATCAACGAGGCGGCGTAATCCAACGCCTCTGGCGTCGGCTCATGCGTCTCGAAGAAGCGGTCGAGCATGTTCCGCGTGCTTTTTTCCTTGAACCCGTTGTACTTTCCGATTTCCTCGAATCCCTCGAAGACGCCTTGCGTTTCCATGTCTCACCTCCGTTTCGCGACTTTTTTATTCTTGGTCGAGAGTGCAAAAAACTGGGCGCGGGGTCTTGGTGGCCGGCAGCCGTTTAAAAAACAGCCATCGGCAAGCATCCGCATTATAGCGCGTCGCGTCCGATTGTCAATGTGCTAAGCGTCGAGCACGGACACAATCGTCTCACCATGCGAGACTATCGGCGATGGTCTCATTACGCAGCCCGAGCCGCACGAGCTGACGGCGGCGCTGTGCGAGGCGGGCGCGCACCGTCGCCTGCGTCACGCCCATCGCGTACCACTGGCGAGCCACCTGCTCGTCCGTCGCATTGCCCACTGTATCGAACACTTGTGCGGATCCCGGATCCACGACATGGATGTCGTAGTCGAACGCGATCCACTCGGCGAGCATGTCGGGATGCGAGCGGCTGCGCGGCAGCGTGCGGATCAGCCACACGTCGAGCGGCGAGGCCGTGCGCGCCAGCTGCCGGTAGGCCGCGTCCCACGCCATCGCTGCGGCCAGACGCACCGGCTTCGCCGCGGCGAGCTCGTCGTCGTCGCATGAGAGCACGCGGGCGAACTCGCTATGGGCGACCATGACGCTGTCCAGCGCCATGCGCTCGGTCGCATAGCCTATCAGATCGGCCGTGGGCGGCCCGATGACGCAATGGATCGTCGCGCCGTACCCACTCAGCACGCGGTCCTGTCGCACGCTGTTGCAATGCTTGCACGCGCGGCGGATGTTCGCGACGCTGTCCATGCCACGATGCGACCACGGCACGATATGGTCGTCCTCCTCGCCGACGCCCGTGCAGCCCGGCAGCCGTAGCCAACACTCGTTGCCCCATGTGGCGATGACCTCTGCGCGGATACGCGGGTCGATGACCTGACGCCGACGCTTCCTGTTCATGCGCTTCATTCGTGCCGTCCCTTCCACTTGTCCTTGTACGCCTCGAGCGCGGACACCTCGTAGCGGTAGACGCTGTCCTCGTACTTGATCCAGTCCGGGCCGCGCCTGTCGTCGCGCCACCGGCGCATCGTCGCCTCGCTCACGCCCAAATACTTCGCGGCCGCCCTCGTCGTCAACGGCGGTACGTACCTGGCACCCACCGCTCAAGCCCCCGCGTACTCGCGCAGCCGCCCGAGCAGATCGTCGCGGTCGAACACACGACGCCCGTCGACACGCTGAGGCGCCGGGATGCGCCCGTCATGAATGAGCTTCTGCAAAGCGTTGTCGCCTGCCGACCTGTACGAGGCCGTCTCGTACAGCCGCAGCAGACGGATCACCATGTCACGCTCAACCGTGGCCGTCCCCGTCGTGTCATGCTCCAGCCGGTCGAGATTCACGCGCACCGTCCGCCGTATCTCCCGGTCGTACAGCTTCTTGCCCGACTTCCTTGTACTGCGCTTCGTTGGTTTGTAATCGACTGCATATCCCATGACGACCTCGATTCTGATTGATGTGGATAAGTGGATAAGTGGACAACTATTGTGGAAAAGGTGACTTCGGTGGAGGGGGTTAGAGCGGGGGGAACCTTAAGAGGCCCAAACCCGAACCGAGCAAATCTCGATCGGGAAAGAGTCTCTTGAAGGTTCGCAAGCTAGGTGGCTTCGTCTGGAGCCGGGCCGTCGCATATCGTACGAAGCGGGCCGAAGCCCGCGCGGTTGGTCTCACGACGACGCCCGCCCGTAGACGGCGAAGCGGCTGACACGCCCTTACCCGCGCGCCGCCGTGATTCAGCACAAGCCCGCATAAGCCCTCCCCGAGAGCCGTCGTAACCACGCCACCACATGACGTGTGTTTGTAACGCGCTGAGCGAGGCGCGCCCGGATAATCTCATACGTGCCGGCGCGGGCAGCCGAGGGGAACCCGCGCCATAGGCATGCAATTATGAAACTTGGGCGTTACCTGCATCGCCACGCCTGCGAACACGCCCCACACACCGGGCATCGTTCGCCGACGCGACGAGCGCCTGCAACAGCTTGTCGTCGAGGATGGCACGCGTCTCACAATCACCGGACGACATACAGAGCCTGTAGAAGCCCGGCCAATGCTCGATCGGTTCCACCCACGCACGCGTCTCATTCACGGCGCACCTCCGTATCGAACACGTGGATGAACTCGGCGATGGTCGGGCGGCGACGCGCGCCGAAATCGTCGAAGAACCTGTACGCAACGATGAACACGTCGCTGTCCTCATGCGTCTCGTACAGGGGAATGTAGTCGCTGACTTCCAGCTGCGCGCGCGGGCGTCGTCCGTGGCCGGTAATGAGCGCGTGCACGATCAGGCACAGTCGCGGCTTCATGTCGCTCGGATGCGCGAACACGGCCACATCGCCGCCGCGCAGATCGTCGAGTGAACAAATCAGCTTGTATTTCATCTCGCGGCCTCCTCGTCGCGCCCTAAGAGGTAATCCACGCTCACATCGAAGATGTCGGCAATGCTGCACACGTCCCTGAGCGTGAAACGATCATTCTTGAACTTCTGAGTGACTGCCGACGGCGTAATGCTCAGCTCTCGCGCAAGATCGGCGCGATGGAAGCGGTTACGCCGCATAAGCGAGTCAATCCGCTTTGCTGTAGTCATAGTCTCTGTAGTCACGCTAAAACCATAGCACAGACTGTAGTATGCCTACAACTACCATACTGACGTGTGATGTGTAGTATGCCTAAACTTGTGATATAGTGTTAAGCATGACTACATACAATGAAAGCATTGAAAACATTGGCCTCACGCTTCAGCAGATCATTAGCGATAACATGCTTCTCGCTCTCGCTGCGCGACGCCTCAACCGCGCGCAACTCGCTGCGGGTATCGGCGTGTCGGGCGGTCTGATTTCCCAGAAACTCAATGGCCGGACGAACTGGACTATCGAGGATATGGAAAAAGCGGGCCGATACCTAGGTATCGAACCCGCTTGGTTCCTGCGCGCCCATAATGTCATGGGTGAGCCGGTGGGGCCTGTGGGGCTTGAACCCACGACCGGCGGATTATTACCATATGTGACTTCGTTATCGTTCTTCGCTGAACGCCCCCGCATTCCGCGAGGGCGTTTGTGTTTGCGCACCTAGCTTCGTGAGATGCCTAACAAACAATATCCCGCGCCGCTGTGGCGCGATGCAATCAATGGTTATCTGTCCTATCTGCGCGCGGCCGGTCAGCGGCCCGAGAGCGTGAAGACCCGATCACGGCAGCTTGTGCGCCTGAGCCTCGATCTTGCCGGCACGGCCCCGGCCGATGTGACGGCGGCCGCGTTGCTGGAATGGTTCGAGTCGAAACAGTGGGCGCGCGAGACGCGCCGTAGCGCGCGCGACGCGGTGAACCTGTTCTATGAGTGGATGAAGCTCACGGGCCGCCGCTGCGATAATCCGGCGTGCGTCCTTCCGCGCGTGCGGCGCACTTCGCCGTCGCCGCACCCGTGCCCCGACTCGGTGATACGCGCCGCCCTGCTGGATGCGAAGCCCGACGTGCGGCTGATGATACGCCTCGCTGCCGAATGCGGCTTGAGGCGTAATGAGATCGCGCAGACGTCGGCGGCCGACGTGCTGGACGGCGGCGACGGCTATTCGCTTATCGTGCACGGCAAGGGCGGAAAGCAGCGTATCGTGCCGATGCCCGACGATCTCGCGCGCGAGGTGATCGCCTATGACGGCCCGTGCTTCCGTGGCCGCTTCGGCGGCACGGTCGAAGCGTCCTACGTCGGCAAGCGTGTCGGCGCGGCCTTGCCGAAGGGGTACAGCTGCCACTCGCTGCGCCATAGGTACGCGACGCGGTTGTACGCGGAAACGCGGGACATCCTGCTTGTGTCGAAGATGCTGGGCCATACGAAGGTCGAGACGACTATGGCTTATGTCGCTTTGCCGTCCGTCGGATTGCAAGAGACGATGCGGGCGATCTCCGTCGTGTGACCTAGAACATGTTTTGGCCAAAGTTGTTGCATGTGCAACAACTTTGGCCAAAACTGTTTATTCCTTGTCGGGGTCTTCCGGTTCGTCCGAGGGGTGGGCGGGGAATCGGTTCATGATGCCGCCGATGTCGGGATTGATGTCGCGAAGGTTCTCAAGCACACTCACTAGCTCGGTGAGCACGATGTACGCGCAGATCGCGCCGACGATCGGCACGTTCAGCTCGATTTCCGGCATCTTGTCGGCGGCGAGTTCGGTGAGCTGCGCGACGCCTATCAGCCCGAGGAACGCGGCCTTGTGAAACAGGCCGTTACGCAGCGCCCGCGACTGCAAGTCGTTGTCGTGCCACGCCCTGATGAAGCCGCTGACGATGTCCGCGAGCATGAAAGCACAAGCGATGCCGATTATCCAGATGTTGGCCACGTCGTGAGTCTCCTTAGTCGATGCGGATGATCTGACCGGGGAAGATCAGGTTCGGGTTTCCGATGCCGTTCTTCCGCGCCAGCTCGATGTAGGTCGTCCCGTAGCGTGCGGCGATGCCGCTGAGCGTGTCGCCCGGCCTCACGGTGTAGGTGCGTGCCGGCGGTTTCATGCGCTCGTTGACCTTCGCCTGCACCTTTGCGGCGTCGTATCCGGCGGCGCGCAGACGGTTGACGCGGTCGGTTCCGTTGCCCCATTTGCCGGCGATGACCTCGGCCGCGATCACGTCGAGGCTTTCCCTCGCGGGCTGCGCGGGCGCGGCCGGCAAGCCGTTCGGGTTCGCGTACTTCGCCCACTGTGCGGGCGTGATGTACGCCTTGTCAAGATCGAGCGCGCCACCATAGCCGGGGACGCGGCCGTTGCTCGCGTACTGCCGGATGACACACGAGTACGCGCCTTCGTTCCACGGCTTGTCCTGCCATCCGGTCGCCGCGCCGCTCGCGTACTGCGCAACCCATAGACCGCAGTCGTGTCTCGCGGCGACGGGCGCGACACTGCCGAGCGCCGACGCCATCGTGTACACGAGCGGCTTCACGCCGGACAGTCGGATGAACTCGCGCAGAAACTCGTCAAGATACGCCATGTTGCCCCATGCGGCATTGTCGTCGGCCTCCCAATCGACTGTCGCGACGCCATGACGAAAGTAGCCGCGATTGTGCTCGACGGCGAACGCGGCTTCGCGCGCCGCGCCCACACCGCGCACGTAATGGCAGAACCCGAACGGCTTGCCGCGCTTGATCGCGGCTTGAATCTTCGCGTCCGCGCCCGGCCACACACTCCTGACGATGCCGTTGGCCGTCAACTCACCGGCTCCCCACGTGGTCTGCACGATTAGGAAATCGTAATCGACCTTGTCGGCCGGGAAGTCCGCCTTCCAATTGCTGATGTCGATCCCTCTCATTGTCCCTTGTCCTTTCTCTTGTTGGTCACGATGTGACGTACTTGCGTATGTCCCCGATGTTCGCGCACGGCCATGTGAGCTGCGCGAACACGATATTGTTCTTCTTGAACGTGAAGCCCGTCACGAAGGTTTCCAACGAAAAGCCTCGGTTCGATACCTGAAATCCGAAGTTCGCGGCGTGCTCCTCGTTCGTGTAGGCGGGGAGATGCACGAACGTAGGCGGGATGTATTCGTTCTGCGTAACCGTCCCTAGAATCCATTCGCAGTTCGATGCTGTGACCACGATGTCGCGCTTCGCCTTCGCACGGATGTAGATGTATGGCTGCCCGAACGTTTGCCACTGCCACGATTCGACCGCCCAATCGTCATTGGTGGTCAAGTTGAAGATCACTGCGGGACGTGCGGGCCGTATCCATTTGCGCCCGTAGTACCAGTAGGGGCCGGCCTGCGCCATTTTCGTCTCGTCGCTTTCGTATACATACGCCTGCTGGCCGACGGTCGCGTTGTTCGTGTCGATGCTCGCGAGGTCGCCGCCGCTGCGCGGCCCCGCGCCGTACATCGTGGTGTCCACTGTCGTCGCCAATGCTTTCAGTTGGTCGGGTATGAGCTTGATCTGGTCGGACTTCTCGGGGTAGGGAATCGCGTAGTGGGATGTGGTCGCGCTCATGGTGGTCTCTCCTTAGTTATTGTGCGTTCGTGGTAAGAAAGCTCGTCGTACGGCATAGATGCCCTATGGTCGCCTCGGCCGTGAGGTATGCCGCTGTCCACGCGGATGGTATCTGCGCCCATGTGGTCGTGGCGCTCAGTGGTGTGGAGATGGGCGTGAGCGTGATGTCGTGCCTGACGTGTATCCGTTCGTGTCTCGCGTCGATGCTGAGCGTGCCGCCGATCATCGCGTACGGGCCGATCGCGTCGAACGGTAGCTTGGTGTCGGCGAACATGATCGCGGCCAACGGGCGCGGCTGCATGTATTTCGGCTGTAGGCTTTCTGGCATGTCGTCGGCGTCCAGGGTGATGCCGGACGGTGTGAGCCGTGTGGCGATGTTGTCGATCAATGTCTTTAACGCGGTTTCGTCCGCCGTGAACGGGCTCCATGTCGTATAGTCGATGGGCGCGGACGCGCTATGCCCGTACAACAGATCACTGTCCACGACGAGGTTCTTCACGTTGTCCCGTATCTCCTGCGGCAGCGTGTCCGATTTCACGTTGACCTCGACATCGGACACGCTCGCCGTGAACTCGACCGTATCGTTTTGGTTCCTGCGGCCCTCGGTGCGCATCGTCTTGAACTTGACTGTGACGCCGGTGTACGGCGGCAACAGCTGGAACTCGCGTGCCGAACGCGCATAGGCCGCGTCGAGCGGCTTGTACGCCTTGCCTTCTGACATCACGTAGACGCACGCGGTGGCGCGGGCGTCGAGGCATACCAGTGCTCCCGCGCCGACACGCAGCGCGCGCAGCGAATTGTCGTCCGGATGCTCGTACCACAATGGCAGCGAATAGTCCATGAACGAATCGTGCAGCAATGTGAGCTGGGACGGGTATTCGCCCTTGAGCTGCGGCATGATGCAGTTTCGACTGCTGATGCCGAACGGCATGTCGTCCACAATCGTCGGCGCTCCGATTGCCGTCGCGCGGCGATTCATCTCGGCTACGCGATCCGCCGGCGTCACGTTCCAGTGGAGCAGACCCTTGATGTTATTCGATAGGTCGCTCGTCGGCCCCTCGTCCCTCAACCGCTTCCACAACACCATGAGCGAGGTCGCCGTACACTGGATCTGCCAGCCGTCGCGTAGCGGCTTTACGGTCAGGCCGGCGGCGATCAGGCCGTTGAACACAACGGTGTGGCCGGGGCCGAACCATAGACGCACGCCGCGTCCGGTGAGCCATGTAGGGTTCGCGGCGAGCTCTCCGCGCAGATCGCGCAGCGTGAAGGTCATGACGCTGGGATCCGGCTGGCGCCCGACCTCGCTCGTGCCCCATTGGACGCTCGCGCCGGCGAGGGCGCATAGGTCTGCGTGGGACGTGAGGTCGCGCCATGCACCGTTGACGTTGATTTCCAGATGCGGAATCAGGTAGGTCATCAGCACCTCCTTGCCGAGTAGTCGTCGAGGATGCGGCGCAGTTCGGCGGCCGTGCCTTCCTCGTCGAGGATCTTGCCGTTGATGTTGACGGTGATGTTCGGCCGGTCGTCCTTCGTGTGGCCGACGCCGGTCATGCTCATGTTCAACGGCATGGCGGCGAGGCTCGCGTTCGCTTTGGACACGGCGGCGCGCACGTCCGAGTCGAAGCCCTTTGTCAGGCCGCGTGCGAGGCCCTGCATGATCAGCCGTCCGTTGTTGACGAGCAGGATCTTGTCGTAGGCGGGCGGTCCTTTGTGGGCGGCGATCCAGTCGCCGAGGCCGCCGACCCATCCGGTCACGTTGCCCCACGCGGATTTGAGGCCGTCCCATAGGCCGTTGATGATGTTCGAGCCTGCGTTCCACAGCCATTGGCCGGCGTTCGCGAAGATGTTCATGATGCTCTGCGGCAGGTTCCCGAACCAGTTGAGCACGTTGCCCCACGCGGATTTGACGCCCTCGCCCGCGTTCGTGAAGATCGTGCGGATGCCGTTGCCGAGCCCGTTGAACGCGTTTCTGACGCCGTTGCACAGGCCGTTGAAGAAGTTCTGCACGGCCTGCCATATGGCGCGCACGCCGTTCGCGCAGCCGTCCCACGCGCCCCGGACGATGCCGACGACGTTCTGGAACATGGTCGCGATGCGCTGCCCGGTGCGCTCGAAGAAGCCGCGCACGGCGTCCCATATGCCCTTGACGGCGTCGCCGGCGGCCGACCAGTCGCCGCGTATGACGGCGCACACGGCGTCGAAGATGCCACGGATGACCTCGACGACGGTGCCGATGTAGTCCTTGACGGTCTCCCAGATCATGCGCACGTATTCGCCGGCCACGTCCCATGCGGCCGTGATCGCGGTGCACACGACCTCGAACGCCGCCTTGAGGCCGTCGAGTATCGGCTGGATCCAGTCCATGAACGTCTGCCATGCGGCCGTCACCCACTGGCATACCGCATCCCATGCCGTCTTGATCGCGTCGCACACGACTTGGAACACGCCGGCCACGGCGTTCCATGCGTCCGTGAGGAACTGCGTGAACGCCGCCCACGCGGCGCGGCCGGTCTCGGTCTGCGTGAAGAAGTAGGTCAGGCCGGCCACGAGCGCGCCGATGGCGGTCACGACCACCATGACGGGATTCGCATTCATGACCACATTGAAGGCGGCCTGGGCGAGTTCGGCGGCCTTCGTCGCGGCCGAGAACCCTTGTATCGCGCCGACTGCGGTCTGCACGAGGCCGGCGACCTTGAACGCGGCGAAGCCGCCGCCGATCGCGGCGAGCGAGGCCACGACCGCGTCGGCGTGTGCGCCGAACCAGTCGGCGACGCGGCCGAGCGCGTCGGCGGCACCTTGGATGATGCCGGTCACGGTCTGCCATGCGCCGCCGAGCGCGGCGCCCACGCCCTCGCCTCCGGCCATGCCTTGCCAGACGCGTCCGACCGTCGCGGCGATCCTGCCGCACATGTCCCACAGGCTGCGCCCGGCCGACACGATCGCGTCCCATGCGGCGCGCGTGGCCTGAGCGGCGCCGGTGTCGCGCAGGCCGGCGGCGACCTGGCGGATCCAGTCGGTGACGTGCTGGAGTTGCACGCGTGCGCCGCCCACGAGTTCGGTGACGGTGTTGAACATCTCGCCGAAGCGGCTGCCGGCGTCGGCGGCGCCGTTGAACATGCCGTCGATGGGCAGGACGGCGGTGATCAGGTCCCATATGGCCGTGCCGACCGCCTTGCACGCGGCGGCGACGTCGGCGAGCATGACGCGGCCGGTCTTGATCGCGCCCGAGTCGGCGAACGCGGTGGCGAACGCCTTCAGGTCGCCGGTCGCCTTCGCGCTGAAGTCGGCGATCGCGTCGCCGGCCGAGCTGATCGCTCCCGTGACCATCGGCTTGAAGATGTTGAACGCGTCGGACAGGCCGCCGACGATCGCGGCCTCGAGGTTGCCGATGGCGCCCTCCATCGTCGCGGTGGAGGCGGCGGCCTCCTTCGCGACGTCGCTCATGCCCAGCTGCATGATCGCGTCGTTGAACTCGGCCGCGGTGATCTGGCCCTTCGCCATCGCGTCCCTGAAATCACCCGTGTAGGCGCCGTTCCTCTTCAGCGCCTCCTGAAGCTTGCCGGATGCGCCGGGAATCGCGTCCGACAACTGGTTCCAGTTCTCCGTGGTCAATTTTCCGGCGCCGGCGGTCTGGGTCATGACCATCGCCACGCTTTTGAAGGTCTCGGCGTTGCCGCCGGCGACGGCGTTGAGGTTGCCGGCCGCTTCGGTCAGGCCCAGATAGTCCTTGATGCCGTTGGCGGCCAGCTGCGCGGTCATGGACTGGATGTCGTCGAGGCCGTACACCGTCGTGTCCGCGTATTTGCGGGTCGCTTTCGCGGCACGGTCGATCGCGGACGTGTCGAGGCCCGCGAATTGGAGTGTGGACTTGAACTTGTCGGTGCTGTCCGACATCGTGACCACGTCGCGGCTGAAGCCCTTGACGGTGTCCCACACCTTGCCGATGCCCTTGGTCGCGAGGTTGCCGAGCACGGTGCCGAACGCCGCCGCCTTCGTCGCGGTCTTCTCGAACGCCTTCTGGGCGTCCGCCGCGTTGCCGGTGATGCGCACCGACATGATCGCGCTATGCGCCATATCCGGCCTCCTTCATCCGTTCGTTCTCCTCGATCAGGGCGGCCATGCAGGTGCCCCAGTCCATTTCGTCGGCCTGCTCGCGCCATTGCCACGGCGTGCCGCCGTAGCGGGCGGCGAGCAGGCAGCTCATGCGCCCAAGGGACTCGTCGGGCCATTGGGCGAGGCCGTAGGGTTTGCGTCGGCGCCGGCCTCGACGTCCATCGCGTCCACGCGGTCGAGCCACACGTCGAACGGTTCGTCCACCTTGCCGGCGAGACGCAGCGACGCGTACGCGGCGTACAGGTTCAATCGCACGGGGGATTCGTTCATCGACCCCCAGTGCTCGCGGATCGCGTGCTCCTCCGCCATGCACAGGGCGCGCATGTTGATACGCGTGGAGACGGCCGCGCCGTCCGTGTACGTGATCGTGATGATGGTAGCCATGTCTTAGATGCCTTTCACTTGCTTCATGGTCTGTTCGACATACTCGGTGTAGACGCGCATCCACGCGTTCTCGCTCGCCGCGACGCCGTTGTTCACGAACAGGCGCGGCCGGATGTGGTGTGCGGGCCATCCGTAGTTGATGGGGCCGGCGTAGGGTACGGCCTTGCTGCCGGCGCGGATGACGCCGGCGCGGCGGGTCGCGCCCACGCGCACGCTGCGGCGCAGCCGGCCGGTCCTCGCCGGCGTGCGGCCGGTGACGGCGGGCAGCGCGATCTGCGCGGCCCGCCGGTTGACCTGCTTGAGCTCGTCGAGGTCGGCGCCGGCCTTGCGCATCGTGGCGACGAAACGACGGCCGCCGACGACATAGAGGGCCTTTGCGCTCATGCCGTCTTCGTGCTGTGGGACAGGTCGGTGACCGGCAGGCTGATGTCCTGCTGGTTCTTGGCCTTGACGTCGCCTCCGATGCCGATCGGCGTGATCGTGGCCTTGCCCTTCCATTGCACCGCGCCGGCCGTGGCCGGGATGAACGTGAACTCGTAGGTATTGCCGGCGTTGTCGAAGAACCATGTCGCCGCGCCGTCCTGGCTGAAATCGTCAACGATCGTGCCCTCGAGCGTCCATGTGGTATCAGTGTTCGTTTCCACACTGCCGTCGAGGTACGTGGTCGGGTCGTCGCTCGAGTTGCTGGGCACGAGCTGGACCTTGACGAGGTCGGCCGAAAAGTCCTTGGATGTGCCGCCCGAGCCCGAGCTGGTCGTGATCTTGAGGCTGCCGGGCCCGAGTGTGCGTACTTTGCCCGTTGTGGTTGTTGCCATTGTTGTCTCCTTTGCTTATGAGAGGTCGAGTGGGTTGAGTCTGACCTGATAGGCGAGCAGGTTACCGGCGCCGGCGAGGCTGAACGTGGCCGGCGACGCGGTCGCGATGTTCAGGCCCTTCGCGGCGAGCGTGTCGATTGCGTCGGCGATCAGGTCGAGGCTTGATGCCTGCGTGGCCGGCGTGCCGGCGACCACGTCGAGCGTCCACCGGATGGTCGGCGGCCCGACCCATGTGGTGTATTCGAGCTCCGGCGGTTCGATCACGATCGCGACCTTGCCGGGCGTGGGCTGCGCGAGCTGGGGGTCCACGCTCACGGACTGCACCTTGTCGCCCAGCATCTCCTCGAGCAGGCTCTGGAGCCTATGCTGTTCGTCGATGACGGTCATGCGATCACGCTCCCGCCCGTGAGGATGCCGGCGGCGTTGAGCTTCGGCCAGACCGCGCGCAGCGGATCCGTGGGCACACGGAACGGTTCGACGCCGTCCGTGCCCGCATCCATGACGCCCAGACGCGCGTTGCGCATGTTGTACAGGTCTACCGCGCACGCCACGACGCAATCGATGTACACGTTCAGCGACACGGTCGCATCGCCGATCGCCGGCGCGACGTAGCCGCGCGCATAATCGATCGCGATGCTCAGACGGTCATCCTCGCCGGCCGGGATGCCGACCTCGGCGCGCATACGTTTGAGCAGTTCCTGCGTCGGGACTTCGGGCACTGCCATGTCACGCCGTCTTGAACTTGATGGGCAGCAGGCCGTCGGTGTTCGTCGCGCCCATCGCCATGTAGCCGTAAACGCTGTAGTTTTCGGTGAGTTTGGTCGGGTCGCCGTCGGACAGCTGTGTCGGGCCGCCCGACTCCCAGACGGTGACGGCTTCGGGGTCGATGAAGCAGGCGGTGCCGGCGGTCGCGCCCGGCAGGATGTAGACGGGGACGCGCATGAGGTCGCCGACCACACCGGTCAGGTCAAAGCTGCCGATGGTGTCCGAGCCCTTGCCGCTGATGTCCATGAACCGGTTGCCCGAGTCCTTGAGCTTGATGAGGGCGAGGGCGACGTCCTTGGACACGGCGAGACGCGTCAGCGAGGTGTTGCGGTCGTCCATGATCTCGGCGGCGTCGAGGATGATGCCGGCCCATTCGTCCGGCGTCATGGACGCGAGCACGCTCTTGGTCGTGATGTTGTTCGCGTCCGAGGACGCGTCCCTCTGCGCGGCGATCAGGTCGTACAGATACGTACGGACCGCGCTTTCGGTCGCCTTCGCATACGCATTGCGCAGCGCCTTCAGGGCGGTGTTGAGCATCGGCGTCGTCGATCGTTCGATGACTTGACGGCTCAGGGTCGTGTAGCCGCCGTAGGTGGCGATGTCGGCGCTCTTGGTGCCGAACTTCACCTTGCCGAACGTCAGGGCGCTGCCTTCGCTCGTCTGCTTATCGGCCGACGTGGTGTCGGACGATACCACGTTGTATTCGAGCGTCATGCCGGTCGCGGGAAGCGTGTCGCGGGTCAGGATGTTCATGACCTTGCGGCGCTGTTCGATCAGCTTGAGGTCGTCGGCGATCCATGTGACGGTGTTGCCCGTGTCGCCGGTGGCGATCAGGTCGCGCGTGGCGAGCATGAGGTCGCGTGCCTCCGTGTCGCCCTTGGCGAGGGCCTTGAGATAGTCGCCCTCGCTGCGGTACGCCTCGCCGATCTTCGCCGGCGCGGCCGGTTCGTGTTCGGCGAGAGCGGTCTTGATGGCGCGGATCTCGTCGTCGATCGCGGCCATGCGCGTCTCGGTGCCGTTGTCCATTGGTTCCTCCTTAGTGGTGGTGTTTTCGATGTCCCTCTGTCCGGTGATTTTCGCGTCCACATACGCCGGGATCCCGGTGACCGAGACCTCGAACAGTTCGACGCTGCGGCGGTGGACCACGGTGCGTTCGTCGAGTGTTTCGACATGGTTCTCGATCGGGCGGAAGCCAATCGAGAAGGCGTCGTAGACGCCGGCGCGCACGAGGTCGGCGACCTCGCGGCCCTGTGCGGTGTCGGCGATGCTGGCCGTGATGTGCAGGCCGTCCGCCTCGCGTGTCTGCGCGGTGACGCGGCCGATCAGCGCGCCGTGCTCGCGTGCCAATTTCACGTCGCGGCCGCCGAAGTCGCAGTCGTCGTCGATGACCTCGACGGTGCCGGGCCATATCTCGAGTTCGCGGCCGAAGGGGACGGCGATGCCCTCGAGGGTGAGGCCGTCGTCGTCCTGCGCGTCGCGCAG
>Ga0326513_10001706_pt1 | contig 16713 bp, 13 predicted proteins | sample 2_2465_0518_D_FD_203654 | JGI IMG/M metagenome (GOLD analysis project Ga0326513, IMG submission 203654) | Bovine rumen microbial communities from UC Davis, California, United States - 2_2465_0518 | ecosystem: Host-associated > Mammals > Digestive system > Stomach > Rumen | place: USA... | reverse complement strand
CTTTTTTTCTGTTTTTTCGGTAGATTTTTCGTATTTTTGCAAGGTGGATAAAGTCAATTTATAAAATGGATACAGATCAATACAAAAACGAAACAGCCAAATCCATGACAAAGATCTGGAAGGTGCTTAATGACGAACAGAGAGAATATCTCGTTAAGGAGATGAAAATTGTACATCCCCAACATGGCGAGATCATTTTCCAAAATGGTGATGAACCCATGTTCATGTTCTATCTTGTGGCTGGAAGCGTGAATATCTATCAGAGTGTCGGGGAAGACCGCCGCCATCTGGTTCGTATCGTTGAGCCAGGTGGAATCTTTGGCATGCAATCAGCCTTCTCATCCGAGTATTACAAATACGATGCGGTTGCCGGAAATGACGCAGTTATCGTCATTCTCCCACTCATGTTGGTTTTCCACCTTATTTGGGAATCACCAGAATTCGCACTTCTCTTCATTCAGGAACTATCCGATTTGTTGGGTACTTCAATCCAGTACACCATTCACCTGACCAAAAAGCTTATTCGCGGACGACTGGCAGAGTCCATCCTACGTGTGAAAGAGAAATTTGGTACTGAGGCCGATGGATGCACTCTGCCCATCTACCTGAGCCGACGTGACCTGGCCTTAATGTCTAACATGACAACGAGCAATGCCATCCGCACACTATCTGCCTTCGCCAACGAGAAAATCATCCTACTGAAAGGTCGCAAAATCAGTATTCTCGACGAAGCCAAGCTTCAGCGGATTTCTGAAACAGAATAATCAATCAGGTATCAAGAAATTAATCACTTCCTGTTCCACCTCTATACGATATTCGCCTACGGGTGTTTTCATCAAACGGCCATCAATACCCACCATGGCACGTTTAGCCTCTTTGACCACTACTGTTCGTGTGCGGAAGGGGTGGACACTGTGGTGATTGAGGAATCGACCTGTAATCAATAGCCACAAACCTTCAATAAGTTGCACCATCTGGGGGGTATAGACCACCGACACATCAAGCATACCATTGTATGGTACTGCCGACGGTGTCTGGCCATAGCCTGGGCCGTTGCCTATGCACACTGTCATCACACGACGGTCAATCACATCAGTATTGATGTGCAGGCACATCTTGTATTCTAAACGATGGAACATCATAACCACCAACGATGAGAGGAATGACAAAGTACGTGAGCCAAAGAGACGACGTGTCTGACGGCGTAGATTCATAATATCGGCGGTCATACCGATATTAATACAATTCAGGAAATAGCGATGGCACTTCTCCTGCTGCTTATTGGTGTAACGGATGCATCCAAGGTCAATCTTGCGAACTCGGCGCTTCAACAGCCAGTCCACAGTCTGCTCGTCTTCGTCCTCATCGAAATCAAAGAAGCGGGCAAAGTCGTTCATCACCCCATTGGGAATGACTCCCAAGACAATCTCGTCCCTGACGCGCCTTTCCTCCTGCATCAAGCAGTTCACAGCATCGTTCAGTGCTGAGTCACCACCCATCACAATAATGGTCTTATAGCCATTCGAAATGAACATCTTCACCAGCCTATCCACGCTGTCAGCATGCTCACTCTGCACCATATCGTAACTTACGCCTTTAGCATCAAGTATCTTGCGCAAACGCTCCCAGCGCTTACGTTTGACTGTTAGTCCGTTTTTCGGGCAATACAGGATTCCCCATCGTGTTGTCTCTACTGCCATTTATCTAAAATGATATTTACTTTTTCGTCCATCGGTAGCATCGCATCAATCCAGTGAATAGTGAAGCCCCGTCGCTCCATTCCCCTAAACCAAGTCATTTGCCGCTTGGCGAATTGATGAATAGCAATCTCTAACTGGCGGAACATCTCCTCGTAAGTGAGTTGTCCAACGATGTATTCCGTCACATATTTATACTCCAATCCGTAGTAGGTCAAGTCTTCAGCAGGAATGCCACTATTGAGCAGTCCTTGTATCTCTTCCACCATTCCTTCCTCAAGGCGTGCCTTCAGCCTACGCGTAATCTTTTCACGACGGAGTTCGCGATCAATGTCCACACCTATTATTAAGGAAGGTACAGCAGGTAACTCACGTAGCGGTAGAGGATGCTCTTTGTTGTAGGTCTCAATCTCGATGGCTCGGATAGCTCGCTGACAGGAGTCTACGTCGGTCGTGTTGTGCATCACAGAACCGTTCTGCTGCTTCAGCTCTTGCAGAATAATGGTCAGTTCTTCCAGCGACTTGCCATCCAATCTATCGCGCAGTTCCTGATTCTGGGGCACTGGTGAAAGATGATAACCTTTAAGCACAGCCTCAATATAGAGCCCCGTACCCCCACAGAGGATGGGCACCACTCCCCTACTTATTATATTATTATAGGTGTCGAAGAAGTCCTGTTGATACTGAAACAGATTATATTTCGTACCAGGCTCGCAGATGTCTATCAGGTGATAAGAGATAGGGATAGTTGACTGATACTCAGACAAATCCTTACCCGTCCCAATGTCCATACGCCGATAAACCTGACGTGAATCTGCCGAGATGATTTCGCCGCCAATACGGGCAGCAACAGCCACTGCCAACGGAGTCTTTCCGCTGGCTGTAGGTCCAAGTATGGTAATCATCTTCCGCATTTCGATGGCAAAGATACACAAAAAAAGCCGTCCGACAAAATCAGACGGCCTTTTTTTACCTATATTGGTTACTATTATTTCAGCTCAGCGAGGTACTTAATGGTGCGAACCATCTGAGAAGTGTAAGAGTTCTCATTGTCATACCAAGCAACAACCTGAACGAGAGAGTTGCCATCACCAATCTTAGAAACCATTGTCTGGTTTGCATCGAACAGTGAACCGAACTTCATACCGATGATGTCGCTTGAAACGAGCTTCTCCTCGGTGTAACCGAACGACTCGTTGGTAGCAGCCTTCATGGCAGCGTTGATACCCTCAACAGTCACCTCACCCTTAACAACAGCGTGCAGGATGGTGGTAGAACCTGTAGGAGTGGGAACGCGCTGGGCAGCACCGATCAGCTTACCGTTCAGCTCGGGGATAACGAGACCGATAGCCTTGGCAGCACCAGTTGAGTTAGGAACGATGTTCTGAGCACCAGCACGAGCACGCTGAACATCACCCTTGCGCTGAGGACCATCAAGAATCATCTGGTCGCCAGTGTAAGCGTGAACGGTTGTCATGATACCACTCTGGATAGGAGCGAAGTCGTTCAGAGCCTTCGTCATAGGAGCCAGACAGTTGGTGGTGCAAGAAGCAGCCGAAATCACGGTGTCAGCAGGAGTCAGAGTCTTGTGGTTTACGTTGTAAACGATAGTGGGCAGGTCGTTGCCAGCAGGAGCAGAGATAACAACCTTCTTGGCACCAGCGGTCAGGTGAGCAGAAGCCTTCTCCTTAGAAGTGTAGAAGCCTGTGCACTCCAGAACAACGTCTACGTCCAGCTTGCCCCAAGGCAGCTCAGCAGCGTTAGGAATAGCGTAGATAGTGATCTTCTTACCATCAACAACGATGAAGTCCTCACCAGCCTCAACAGTGTGCTTGTTCTCACCGAACTTGCCACAGAAACCACCCTGAGCGGTGTCATACTTCAGCAGATGAGCCAGCATTTTGGGGCTGGTCAGGTCGTTAATAGCAACCACTTCATAACCTTCAGCCTCGAACATCTGACGGAAAGCGAGGCGACCGATACGGCCAAAGCCGTTAATAGCAACTTTTGTCATTTTTTTTGTAAATTATTAAAAGGGTTATACCAAATTCTCTCTTAAATCACTTTTTTCATGCCTTTACAGCATTTTTTCTTGATTTCGTGCGCAAAGTTACAAAATAATTCTTATATTTGCACGTGATTTCTGTATTAATTATGATTAAAGAACAGAGTCAAGAACTTAAAATGAGCTAAATCAAGCTAAAAAAGTGATGATTGACACATGAACATTACAAAATAAATATCTAATCATTAAAGACTAAAGATTATGGGATTTATCAGTGAATTCAAAGAGTTTGCCATGAAGGGCAACGTGTTGGACATGGCTGTCGGTGTAATCATCGGCGGTGCATTCGGTAAGATTGTCAGCTCGTTGGTTGACGACGTTTTGATGCCAATCGTAGGTATGCTGACCGGTAATGTGGACTTCACAGGCCTCATCTTCAAAATCGGAGAGGGCGAGGATGCTGCCGTGCTAAAGTATGGCAACTTCATTCAGAACACGGTCGACTTCCTGATTGTGGCCTTCTGTATCTTCCTCATGCTGAAGGGTATCAACAAGCTGAACCGCAAGAAAGAAGAGCCAGCTCCAGAGCCAGAAGCTCCTAAGGGTCCGTCGCAGGAAGAGTTGCTTGCCGAGATTCGCGACCTGCTGAAGAATAAGTAAGCATGATGTTTGCTGGAGCACGTCCCGCACGCAGCTCCGCAGCCATGAAGTCCATGTCGGCAGCGACATGAGAAAAAAACTGACGATAGCCAGGGCAGAGATAATTCAGCCCTGGCTGTTTGTTTTCATCAAGAGCAAAGCGATTCTTGGGACACTCGCCATAACAGACACGCAACCACTGGCACTCATGACACTGACGGGGCAATGAGGATAGTTTACGACGGGCGAATTCCCTTTGGAGTGGGCCGTACATTATTTCCGTAAGTGTATTAGTACGAATATTACCCAATTGATATGTTGGAAAGACAAAATGGTCACAAGCGTACACATCGCCATTCCACTCCATCGCCGCCACATGGCCACACATCGGAGAAAGGGAGCATATACCTGGCTGCTCGCCTACCCAGTTGGCCAGTACGGCATCGAACGTCTGCACAAACACACGACCTACATCATGCCGTATCCACTCGTCGTAAACGCCACATAGGAAACTACCCCACCCTTCAGCTGTCACTGATTCGGCAGTAAGCTGGCCACCTTCTTCGTCAACTGACAACAGGCGCTGGCCATTGGTTCGCTCTACGATGGGGGTAAACTGCAGGTATTCACATCCTATGGCTTTGAAGAAATGATAGAACTCTCGTGGATGGTCCATGCTACTGCGAGTAACCACGGCCATTGCGTTCCACGCAACACCATGTTTCTGCATCAATTGTATGCCACGCATCACACGATCAAATGTGGGCCGAGCTCCCACATCTTTTCTATATAGGTCGTGAAAAGGCTGGGGGCCGTCGATAGAGATACCCACCAAGAAATTGTTCTCAGCCAAGAACTCGCACCATTCATCAGTCAGCAACAGGCCGTTTGTTTGCAAGCAATTATCAATTTGCCGTCCACCACCATACTTTCTCTGAAGTTCCATTGCCCGTCGATAGAAACTGATGGGCTGCAATAGAGGTTCTCCCCCATGCCAAGTAAAAAGCACCTGTGGCATAGTCTGCGCCTCTACATATTGTTTGATGAACAACTCCAGCAAGCTTTCGCTCATCAACAGCTCCTGTTGATCATACAATCCACTTTTCTCCAGATAGTAGCAATACCGACAGCGCAGGTTGCAACGGGCACCTGCCGGCTTTAGCATTACATAGAGAGGATGGGCAAAGGGAGTCAGCATCTGCTATTTCTTCGGTTTTTCCTCCCCAGGCAACGGATAGTTTTCGGAATAGTGGTGCATGCGCTGCATCTGCTCGTCCAACTCTTTCACCATTTCAGGATATTCACCTGCCAGATTATGACTTTCGTTCTTGTCCTCGCTGATATGGTAGAGTTCCAGAGGCGCACCCTTCTTCACGGTGACACACTTCCATTCTCCATGACGGATAGCCCGCTGCTTGCCAGGGAACTCCCAGTAGAGATAGCGATGGTCAGTATCCACCTCTCCGCCAAAGAACAATGGTGAGATGTCCATACCGTCAATATTCTGTGGAAGCGACTGCTCACTCCCTGTCAACCGCGCCAAGGTTGGCATGAAGTCAGGGAAGTAGACAAGGTTATCAACCTTACGAACAGGCACACGGCCAGGCTGATTCACAATAAGAGGCACTTTTATACCACCCTCGTAAAGCTGACCCTTTCGCCCTTTCAAGCCAGCACCACAGTTCAGTTCCTTCAAAGGAGCCTGCACGGCTGCACCATTGTCAGAAGCAAAGATGACAAGTGTATTCTCACGAAGTCCCAAACGTTCCAACTCGTCGAGCAGTCGTCCAATAGCCTGATCCATGTGGGTAACGAGTGAAGCGTAGCGCTTGGTGTTGGCAGTCCAGTCGCCTTGCTCGTCATACCACGACGTATCATCTATATTATAAGGTTCGTGAGGAGCATCGTAAGCCAAATAGAGAAAGAAGGGGGTATCCTTCTGACGACGAATAAAGGATATGGCGTCGTCAGTGGAAATATCCGTATTGTGGCGCACATGGGCATCATGTGCGTTCTCTTCTATATTGGTCAACTCATAATTGCGGAATCGCCAGTAGGGATAATAATAGGGATCGTTGCTATAAACGGTGGAGATCAGCCAGCCGTAGAACTCGTCGAAACCTCGGTTCAACGGGGTAGCGTCAGGCTCATAGCCATCCAAGTGCCATTTATTCACCAAACATGTGCGATAGCCTGCCGTTCGAACAACGGTGGCAATAGTAGTGTCTTGCGGTAAGAGATGGGCACGACGCACAATGGTGGTATCGCCACGAGGAGAAATCTTCAATCCCGTAAGGCCACCTTCGTAACACTGGTTGTCACGAATGCGAGAGTTGCCGCTGTTCTTGCCAGTCATCAGCGAGCAACGTGAGGGCGAACTGATGCCGCTTCCAGCGTAGGCCTGCGTGAAACTGGTGCCCGTAGCGTAGAGACGGTCAATATTGGGTGTCTTGATAAAGTCGTTGCCATAGCAAGCCAAATCGCCATAGCCCATATCATCGGCCAAAATAAAGACGATGTTAGGATGCTCTGGAGTTGCCTTCGGCTGAACTGTCTGTGCTTCTGCAACCTGAGTTCCCAGTGCTGCCAGCCCTATTAATGTGAGAGTAGGTTTGTTTTCTTTCATTTGTTCATATAATATAATAAGGAGAGGTAACATCCTTGCTCCTTGATGACGCTGCAAATTTAAATAAAAAATTCGAGATTCCGAGCGGTTTCTTCTTTTTTCTATCACTTACGACAATGAGACAAGTCAAGAAGCCGTGGATTTTGCGAAGGAACACCTTATTATTATTTTGTGTATTGAAAGATTATGAGTACCTTTGTAGCCGATTCTCAATAGGTTAACAAAAAAGTAATGAAAACTTTAGATTTTAAGCCGAAATTGGTATCGGCATTGAAAAACTACAATCGTCAGACATTTATGGCCGACCTGATGGCAGGTGTCATCGTCGGCATAGTGGCATTGCCACTGGCCATCGCCTTCGGTATTGCAAGCGGTGTCTCACCCGAGAAAGGCATTATCACCGCCATCGTGGCCGGAATGGCCATTTCACTCTTCGGCGGCAGCAAGGTACAGATTGGCGGCCCCACGGGTGCATTTATCGTCATCGTGGCAGGCATCATCAATCAGTATGGTATTCAAGGTCTGACCATCGCTACGTTGATGGCAGGCGTATTTCTCATCGGTTTCGGCCTGCTCAGGCTGGGCACCATCATCAAGTATATCCCCTACCCCATTGTGGTGGGCTTCACCAGCGGTATTGCCGTCACCATCTTCACTACCCAGGTGAAAGACCTGCTGGGCATGCAGATGACCGACGTGCCGAGCGACTTCATTGAGAAGTGGGTTGCCTATATACAGAACCTCGATACCATCGACTTTTGGAGCGCTATTATCGGTTTGGCTTCGGTGGCCATCATCTCCATTGCGCCCAAGTTAAGCCGTCGTGTGCCAGGTTCGCTCATCGCCATCATCGTAATGACCATAACCGCCCTGTTGCTTAGACAATATGCAGGCGTGACATCGATTGAGACTATTGGCGACCGCTTCAGCATTCAGTCGCAGCTGCCAGGCGCTGTGGTGCCCGAACTGTCGTGGGATACTATCAAAGGGCTGGTGGCTCCGGCTATGACTATTGCCATCCTGGGTGCCATCGAGTCGTTGCTCTCGGCAACAGTGGCCGATGGTGTCATTGGCGATCACCATAATTCAAATACTGAACTTATCGGTCAGGGCGTAGCCAACATCCTCTCACCTTTGTTCGGTGGTATCCCTGCTACGGGAGCTATCGCCCGCACGATGACTAATATTAATAATGGTGGACGCACGCCTGTGGCTGGAATCATCCATGCGGTGGTGTTGCTGCTCATCTTCCTTTTGCTCATGCCGTTGGCCCAATACATCCCGATGGCTTGTCTGGCTGGTGTGCTTGTGGTAGTGAGCTATGGCATGAGCGGTTGGCGCTCGTTCCTCGCTTTGATGCGCAATCCTAAGAGTGACATCACCGTCCTTGTGCTCACCTTCCTACTCACCATCATCTTCGACCTTACCGTTGCTATCGAGGTCGGCCTCATCTGTGCCTGCTTGCTCTTCATGCGCCGTATGTCGGAGACCACCGATGTGCGTGCCGTCTATGACGAGATTGACCTGAACGAGGATGCCGACATGCAGGCTGGCAACCTGGAGCACCTGACTATCCCCAAGGGTGTGGAGGTCTACGAGATCAACGGCCCATACTTCTTTGGTGCCGGCAACCGATTCGAGGACATCATGAGCCGCTACGGACAGCGTCCAAAGGTGCGTATCATCCGTATGCGTAAGGTGCCTTTCATCGACTCCACCGGTCTACACAATCTGGAGAACCTCTGTCTGATGAGCCAAAAGGAAGGCATCACCATCGTGCTCTCTGGCGTTGTTCAAAAGGTTGAAGAAGTCCTGAAACGCAACCACTTCGATCAGTTGTTAGGTGAAGAAAACATCTGCAACCACATCGACCTGGCATTAACAAGGGCAAAAGAAATTGTAAGCAAATAGAATCGAGAAATTACGTAATAACACGAAATAAGCTACAAGAACGCCCCTGAAAGCATACTCACTTTCAGGGGCGTTTCCTTTAAATTGTTATCCTCCTTTATCCAATCTCAATCTGACGGCTCACCTTGACCTGCTCCTGCACCAACTTAGGCAGTTCTACGGTCAGTACGCCATGCTCGACCTTGGCCTTGATATCCTCTTTCTTCACGTCGTCGGGCAGCAACAGGGTCTGTTCGAACTTCGAGTAGGCAAACTCGCGACGCAGATAGCGGGAAGTCTTGTCTTCCTCCTTCTTCTCGTTCTTCTGCTCCATCTTGATGATAAGGTTGCCCTCGTCATTGATGTGTACGTTGAAGCAATCCTTTGTCATGCCCGGAGCGGCCAGCTCTACGATATAAGCCTTGTCAGTCTCCTTCACGTTGATGGCTGGGGCAGTTGCATTGGTCTTGGGCATATAGTCCATGTTGAACAAATCGTTGAATACTTCAGGCAGCCAAGCTGCGTTACGTCTCATCATAGGTGTCATAATTTTGTCCTCCTAATTGTTTTTATTTGTTGTACTTGTTGTTTATTTCTCGTTTGAGCTTCTTTCGTTGCTCACTCAGTATATTGCAACAACAATGCCAACGCCAATTACCAAGACAAAATGGCAGAACAGACGGACAATCTGTCAGAGACGACACTTAGACGTATCGTCTGATGAAATACAAAATAACGAAAAATAAGATAGTAAAGAAGGTGCATCCTAAGCGATTGCGTTTTGCAGCAAAATGATTGACAAGAGCCACAATGATGACCAGTATTATCAGGGCAACAAGCTCGTCCATGTAACGCCTAATATTGAAATAAGGCATTCCATCGACCATCTCCTCGTTTTCATCCTCTACCCACCTGCTTCTCTGCGGTGCATCATTAAATGGAGAATTATCGTTGTCATTATTTTGGGCAGATAGTTCCACCGCAGGCAAGAGATAGAAAGTTGCCAGCGAGGCCTTTTTTTAATCTGTCGACATTTTCTTTTTTCATAATGATATGAATAATTAGCTTTTCAAATATATTTCAATGTTTATTATTATCAATGGATTGTAGCACGCCGACTGCCTCTTTCACAGTAGGCACTTGCGCGATGACCATCGAGCGCTTCCCCTGCTGTTCGCGGAAATTGCAGCGACGCACGTTGTTGGACACGTAATCGAGAATGCGTCCGAAAGCATCACTCTGATAGAATGGGCTATGCGGATTGCTGACAAAGAAAAGGAACATGCGGTCCTGCTTGAGCATAATCTTCTCACAACCAAGCCGTTTGCCTAAGCGACGCAAAGGAACGACCTGCAACAGCTCTTCGGCTACCTTGGGAATAGGGCCAAAACGGTCCATCAACCTCGTGCGATAAGCGTCGAGTTCCTGGTCATTACGCAGTGAGTCGAGTTCACGATAGAGCAACATGCGTTCTGAATCACTGGGTACGTAGCGGTCAGGGAAATACATCTCGAGGTCTGATTCCAGAGTACAGTCGGCCACAAACGACCAAGGTGCTCCTCCAATGCCACCCGCTGGAGTTTCTTTCTTGTCTGCATGCGAATCCTTGGTGTCCTCCTTGGGAACCTCTTCATTCCGCAACTCTACCATTGCCTCGTTCAAAATCTTTTGGTAGGTCTCGTAACCCAAGTCGCTGATGAATCCACTCTGTTCGGCACCAAGCAAATTACCTGCACCGCGGATATCCAGATCTTGCATTGCAATGTTTACACCGCTGCCCAATTCACTAAAACTCTCCAGCGCCTCCAGTCGGCGACGTGCATCCGAAGGCAAGGTAGCGAGGGGTAGTGCCAGCAAATAGCAGAAAGCCTTACGATTGCCGCGTCCCACACGTCCACGCATCTGATGCAAATCGCTAAGGCCGAAGTTATGGGCCCTATTAATAATAATGGTATTGGCGTTGGGAATATCAATACCATTCTCCACGATAGTGGTGGAGAGCAACACGTCATAGTCGTAGTTAGAGAAATCAAGCACTATCTTCTCCAGCTCGTCAGGCTTCATCTGACCGTGACCAATGGCAATGCGAACATCGGGGATATATTTGCGAATCATATCGGCTATTTCGGTCAATTCGCTGATTCGATTGTTGACAAAATAGACCTGTCCATTGCGCGACATCTCAAAATTGATAGCATCGACAATAATCTCGGGAGAGAAGGTATGTATCTCTGTCTGAATGGGATAGCGGTTAGGGGGCGGTGTCTGGATGACACTCAGATCGCGGGCACCCACCAACGAGAACTGCAACGTACGCGGAATGGGCGTAGCACTCATGGTAAGCGTATCCACATTGGTTTTCATTTGACGAAGCTTCTCCTTGGTTGAGACACCAAACTTCTGCTCCTCATCGATAATCAGCAGGCCCAGGTCGCGAAACTTCACATTCTTCCCCACCAACTTATGCGTACCTATTAATATATCTATCTTGCCATCGGCCAAATCTTTCAACAACTCGGTTGTCTGCTTCGTTGTACGGGCACGAGTAAGATAATCCACACGTACTGGCATGTCCTTTAGGCGGGAAGAGAAAGTACGGTAGTGCTGATAAGCCAGCACCGTAGTAGGCACAAGCACGGCTACCTGTTTTCCGTCGACGGCTGCCTTGAAAGCGGCTCGGACGGCCACTTCCGTCTTGCCAAAACCCACATCGCCACAAACCAAACGGTCCATAGGACGTGGCAGCTCCATATCAGCTTTTACGTCCTGTGTGGCTTTCAGTTGGTCGGGGGTATCTTCGTAGAGGAAACTGGCTTCCAACTCATGCTGCAAATAGCTGTCGTGACTGAAGGCAAAACCGCGTTGCTTGCGACGTGAGGCATAGAGCTTTATCAGGTCACGGGCAATGTCCTTGATATGCTTCTTGGTACGCTCCTTCAGCCGCTCCCACTGGCCAGTACCAAGAAAAGACATACGTGGCGGTTCTCCGTTCTCCTGCGACTTGTACTTCGAAACCTTATATAGCGAGTGTATCGACACATAGATGGCATCACCGTGCTGATACTGTATCTTGATCATTTCCTGAAAAGCCCCCTGCGACTCCCCATTAGCAGAGGGAATGGGCATTCGAACAAGTCCGCCAAACTTTCCTATACCATGATCCACATGCACCACATAGTCGCCAATCTCAAACTGCTGTATCTCCTTGAGTGTCAGCGCCACCTTGCCACCTCGAGCTTTGTCGCTCTTCAGGTTATACTTATGGAATCGGTCAAAAATCTGATGATCAGTAAAAAGACAAATTCGCAAGTCGTTGTCTGCAAAGCCATCATGTAGTGTACGGTCAACAGGCGTAAACTGCACGTCCTTTGCCTTCTCTGCAAAGATGTCCTTCAGTCGCTCGTTCTGCTTCTGACTGTCAGCCAAAATATATAGTTGATAGCCCTTCAAAAGATAATCTTCAAAAGAATTTATCAGCAAATCGAAATTTTTGTGGAAAAGTGGCTGGGCAGAAACATTGAACTTCAAAACAGCTTTTGGCATCTGAGACGGACGATGGCCAAACTCTATGCGACGGAACGGCTCGCTATCATTCATGAACTGTACGCCAGTAATAATCTGGTTTTCGCGACGCATCTCACGTTCTATCTCCTGACGTTCCATCTCTGTGGCACTTTCCAACCGCTCCTGCTTAGCTTGGGAAGAAAAACCCTTTTGATAGATGCAGTCAATAGCGTCACGAGCATATAGGTAATCCTTGAATACCAGCACCGTCTGCTGAGGCAGGAAACGGAAAAATGACTCTTTTTCTTCCTCGCCCTGCATTTCTGGCACAATATCCACCCTATTGATTCTCTCCCTCGACAACTGGTTTTCCACCTCAAACGTGCGGATAGAGTCAATCTCGTCACCAAAAAAGTCTAAACGATAAGGAAATTCATGACTAAAGGAAAACACGTCAAGAATACTGCCACGCAGAGCAAATTGGCCAGGCTCGTACACATAATCGACCTCACGGAATCCAAAATCAATGAGTTTGGCTGTGATATCTTCCACACGGAATGATTGCCCCTGTTCTAACGACAATGTCCTATCGTCCAACTTCTTACGCGTCACCACCATCTCAGCCAAAGCCTCCGGATAGGTCACGACATAAAGACTGGAAGAAATGTGAGCATTGAATCGAGTCAGCGCCTCAGTACGCGAAATCTCGCTGGCTGGGTCTTTCTGGGCGTATTTGATAGCACGACGATAACTCGAAGGAAAATAAAGCACGTCAGTCTCACCCATTATCTGGGTCAAATCATGATAGAAATAGCCGGCCTCATCTACATCCTGAAGCACAAAAAGCAACACCTGATTGGTTTTCTTGGCCAAACCAGCAAAAAACAACGGAGTGGAAGAGGCTAATAAACCCTCGAGAAAAACCTGCTTTTCGCGGTTTTTCTCCAATATCTTTGCCAAAGCCGAAACTTGCGGCGAACGGGCATAGACTGTCTGAATATCTTTTATTGTCATTTATTCGGGTGCAAAGTTACAAAAAAGATTAAAGATTAAGGATGAAAGCTGAAAGAATTTACATTTTATTTGGGACTATCAATATATTTCCGTACTTTTGCAAGGAAAAATAATAAACTATCATGAACAAGAGTGACAGCATAGTCATCATTCCTACCTACAACGAGAAGGAAAATATCGAGAAGATTATCCGAGCCATCTTTGGACTCGAAAAGTGTTTCCATATCCTGGTTATTGACGACGGATCACCTGACGGAACAGCACAGATTGTAAAACGGCTGATAAAGGAAGAATTTGGTGACCGCCTGTTTATTTTGGAGCGAAGTGGAAAGCTGGGGTTGGGTACGGCCTACATAACTGGATTTAAATGGGCCTTGGAGCAAGACTATGGCTATATCTTTGAAATGGATGCCGATTTTAGTCACGATCCCAATGACTTGCCTCGACTCTATTCAGCTTGTGCCGACGAAGGTTACGATTTGGCTATCGGCTCACGCTATATCAGCGGTGTCAATGTTGTAAACTGGCCAATGGGACGAGTACTCATGTCCTATTTTGCTTCGAAATACGTTCGTGCCGTCACTGGTTTCCAAATACACGACACCACAGCGGGATTTAAATGCTACAAGCGTCGCGTACTCAAAACCATTGAACTTGACAAGATTCGCTTCAAAGGATATGGCTTCCAAATTGAAATGAAATATACTGCCTACAAGATTGGCTTCAAGATAAAAGAAGTGCCCGTCATCTTCGTCAATCGTCGCGAAGGAACGTCAAAGATGTCGGGTGGAATTTTTGGCGAAGCCTTCTTTGGAGTGATGCGACTGCGTTGGGATGGATGGACTCGCAAGTATCCCAAAATGTCAGAATAGAATAATTCTACCATAAGACAACACGCTCAAAATCAGCAAATTGACATTTTGACAATCCTATTGATCAGGATTCTCCACGAAGCCTTTATATTCAGGGACGAGTGATGACATCACGCTGTCATAAGCTTGTCTCATAGTGGCTTCTATATTCTCATGCCCCTGTCCTATAGGGTATATTGGCTCGTGAATAGTCAACGTCATGCGATGCCAACGGACAAAATGAAAGTCTTTTGTTCGCGGCATTATATTAAACGAACCATTAATTGTCATCGGAACGACGGGCAATTGTAACTCATCAGCCAAAGAAAAAGCACCACGACGAAATTCACCCATGTGTCCAGTAAATGATCTGGCGCCCTCTGGAAAAACAGTCAGGCTTGTTCCATCCTTCAAAGTATCGCGAGCCGCATCGTATGTAGCCTTAATAGCTTTGGGGCCACGCTTGTCCACAAAAATTTGGTGCGACTTTTCGCAGGCATAACCCACAAGTGGGAATTTCCGCAACGAACGCTTCATCATCCATTTGAAATTACGATTCAAATATCCATAGACAAGGAAAATGTCGAAAGCCCCTTGGTGATTTGCTACAAATACATAAGACTGAGAATGCTCCAAGTGCTGTCGGCCCTCCACCTTGACAGGAATCAGCAACACTTTCAGAATAAAGCGTCCCCAATAATGCCCAGGATAATAGCCCCAGAAATGACCATCACCAATAGCACAGCCAAGGGCTATAGCAATAACAGTAATAATCGTAGCGACAATAATGAGCGGCAGCGCTACAAAAAGCTGGTAGATACGATAAATGAAATTCATATTTGATTACTTATTCTTCTTTTTTAATGTGATAACAACGATTTCAGCATTAGCACCCAGACGGAAAGGAACTACTCCACCAATTCCCGTCGTTACGTAAAGCATCCTATCACCTATATTATATAAACCTGCGCATTCCCGATAACGCAATTCAGCAGGCGACCAACCAAAAATACTTAACTGACCACCATGCGTGTGGCCGCTTAACGTCAGCTGGGCATGACAATGACGAAGGATTTTTCGTTTCCAAGAAGTAGGATCATGTTCCAACATGATGACAAACTCTTTACGGTTGACTCCATAGAGAGTAGTATTAATATCGCCCAATTCAGGGAAACGACCTTCTCCATCGTTTTCCATACCCGCAATAACAATAGAAGCAGAGTCACGACGAAGACGCTGTCGGGTATTGCACAGTAATTTCCAACCCAGGTCACTCTGCTCATTAATCATCATTCCAATTAATAATGATTTCTTCCTGGGGTCATCGATACCAACATATTCTGCATAATCGTGATTTCCTAAAACAGAATAAACACCATCCTTCGCTTTTATTGAACTAAGAACTTTTTTATGAGGCTCTATCTCATCAGGTATTTTATTTTGAAGGTCACCTGTGAATACCACCATATCAGCATGCTGCGCATTAATGCTGTCAACAACTCTATGCAGCAATTCTGCCCGCTTTCCAACCAACGTTCCCACATGGGCATCGCCGAATTGGACAATTTTGTAGCCATCAAAAGCCTCAGGCAAATCTTCAAATGCCAATTCTACATGACGAACCTCTAACTTGCTGAATCCAAAGAAGATACCATATAAATATAGAAGTACGACAACTACAGAAACGGACAAACCGACAGTCTCACCAATCTTACTTTTATTCTTAATTTGTCCGATCAAACCAAATAAAGCAATTAAAAACAGGGGGACAGCAAAAACAAAAAGGAGAGATATATAAAGATTCATTTCCTCAATATCATCTGGGAAATAATCAATTTCCTTAGCCAACTTGACTGTCCAAACAATAGTCAACACAGGCAATACCCAATGAAGGACGTGTTGCCACCAGCGCCACTTGGACCATCGTTTCCAATCAAAATAAATAGTGCTTAGAAGCACAATAATAATAATAGGTAAGGCTATTCTCGCTATCATAAATTTGCTTGTAAATATTTTCTTGTTTCATTAATGTTCATACCACGACGCTGCGCATAGTCCTTCAATTGGTCTTCACCAATCTTTCCAATAGAGAAATATCGTGCTTGAGGATGACTCAACATCAGACCGCTGACGCTTGCGTGAGGCTTCATAGCCCCACTCTCTGTAAGTCGGATACCTATCTGCTGAATATCAATCAACTCATCAATAAGAAAATTCAAACTGGTATCAGGCAAAGAAGGATAGCCGACAGCCGGACGAATTCCCTGCCATTTTTCTTTTAGAATTTCTTCCAACGTCAATTGTTCGTCTTTTGCATACCCCCAATATTGTCGCCGCACTTCCTCATGCATACGCTCGGCAGTTGCCTCCGCTAATCTATCAGCCAATAGCTGCATCATCAACTTGGCATACGGATCGGCTTCGAAATCTGTTTCCAAATTCGCATCAACAGTTGTTCCGAACACCCCGATAGTATCATTTTGTCCG